>Ga0082212_10004766_pt1 | contig 18712 bp, 14 predicted proteins | sample TergutNt197P3_FD_71548 | JGI IMG/M metagenome (GOLD analysis project Ga0082212, IMG submission 71548) | Neocapritermes taracua P3 segment gut microbial communities from Petit-Saut dam, French Guiana - Nt197 P3 | ecosystem: Host-associated > Arthropoda: Insects > Digestive system > Gut ...
GAGGTGACAAAAAGCGTCTGCGGCGGCTTGTTGCCCTGGATCGGCTGATTGAACGCGTCTTCCAATTCGCTCAGGCGGAGCGCATAGCTTTGTTCCTGCTTTTTTATGCTCTCCCGGAGCAGGCGGATGCGTCTGTTCAGCGCATCCAAGGTTTCTTCCTGTTGCTGGAGCGTACTGCGCGAACCCAGCTTGGAACTGACCAATTGGCGTGACGTGGCGATGCTGCTTTTCACGTCCACCACCTGACGCTCCAGGTCAACTATTTGCCCCTGCAAAGTTTCGGTTTGCGCGCCCAGAGTCAATTCCTTTTCCAAGGCGTTGGCGGCTGTTTCTTCAAGCGTATAACCCAGCAATACTTCATCTTTCTTGACCTGCTTTCCCGGAGCCGCGTCAACGCTGCCCACAATGCCGGTGAAGGGCATGGCAACGACGCGCGTAACCGGACAATACAGCTTGCCGTTCAGCACGGTGCCCTCAGCAGCTTGGGCATGCGCGGCCGGAAGGAGCAATAACATAAGTACGCTGGCAAGGAATCTCATAAAAAATCCTTACAAATTCACTTGGTGCGGCAGGCTCCGGCTCGGTATGTCCATAAAGCGCTCTTCCAGAACCCCCGCCAGATGCATCCACTTCAGTTCAGCCTGCTGCAAGGCCAACTCAGCTTCGATAAGAGACACGCGCGCCCGGATGACGGCTTCTCGGCGCGCGGTGAGCGTGGGCAAGGGCAGATCGCCGCCCTGGTATTCGATGCCGGTTTTCTGCTGTTCCAGCTCGGCGGAACGCAAAGCGCCCCTGGCAAGTTCTCTGTTGGTGACGGCCATTTCGTATTCCTGGCGGCATTGCGACCAGGCGTTTTCATACTTTGTGCGACTTTCCGCCATGGATTGGAACGCGAGCGCCTTGTGCATACGCGCCGTCTGCACGCCGCGGTAGCGGCGGCCCCAGTCAAGCAAGGTGAAGTCAAAACCGAAGTGCAGGAAAAAGTCTTCCCGGCCGCCCGGCGGCTGCGCCTGCCCTGCCGGCGGGTAGGTATTCAGGTCAAGGCTCAAGCGGGGTATGTATTGCGCCCAGGCCAGCATGATGTTGTAATCCTGCAGCATGAGGCCCATTTTTTGGCTCAGATACTCTTCGCTGAGTGTCCAGCGATCTTCCCAGTGCAGCTTGCGTCCGTCAAAATCCTGAAAAATGACGGTCCGGTCCCGGGTATCGGTTTCAAGCGGCTGGTCGGAACTCAGGCCGAGCAGGGTCTTCAATCGCATATGAATCATTTTTTCGACATGCCGGGTTTTATCCTGCTGCAGCGCAACCTGTTTTTCGTTCTGCAGGGCCATGTCTATATCAATGGCATGTCCGCCCACACTGGCATTCATGGCCTTCCAATACGTCGTGGACTCCTTGGTGATGCCCGGCAATTGCGCCTGCTCGTCACGGATGCGTTTTTGAGCGTGCATTTGCAGGTAATTGTCGGCAATTTCCCAGACGGCCATGCCGATGGCCTTGCGATGGCCAAGCACCGCTATGTTGGTCATGACCTGCTGCGCCTTGTTGGTAAAATAGGTCGTGAAAGGATCAGGCACGGTCGCATAGAACCTGGCGCGGAAAACGGTTCTGCCATAGTCGCCGTAGTTATTGGGGTTCCCTTCATTATATTTGGTCAGGTTGACCGCGCTGGTGAGCAGCATGTGGATCTCAGGCACATATTGCCACGCGGCGTCTTTTTCCTTGAGATAGTTCATTTCAAGCTTGATGGAGCTGGTGACCAACAATGGGGATTGCTGGATCGCGAGATACACGCAGTCTTCAAAATTATAGCGTTTTTCCGGGGAATAGAGGGTGAGGGGAACGCTTGTCTGAAGCCCCTTGTCCTGCTCGCTCCTGAACGGCAGGCCCGGAGTCTCGCCCAGCCAATAGCGCGGAGGAAGTTCCGGCGATGTTCGCGTGGCCTTGGACGACGCGCAGGCGCTCATCAGGACACATAGCGCAATGAGAAGCGCGGGCACGAGGCAGCGCTTGCAAGCTAGAGCATACGGAGACGTACATTGCTGACGTAAGGTCATGTCCCTGTGTTCTCCCGTTATTCCGCGCCAAGACATATGCCGCGCAGGGCAAGGACAATGTGCCCGTGCGCATCGCGAAGTTCGGCGTCAAAATGCATAGTCAGTCCGTCCGCGTTATTGCGCAGCTCAAGTCCGAGCACTTCGCCCGGGATGCAGTCCCGCGAAAAACGGGCGGCAATAACCCGTGAAAGCGCCAAACGCAAACAGCCATTCTGCCCTGAAACCCGTTTCAGTGCAAGTAAAAGCGCGGCCTGCGCCGCAGCTTCAAAAGCATGATATGGATATATATACCGCACATTTTCCAGTCCGGCAACATCCGTTTCGGAAGGAATGAGCATACGCGCGAGCAGGCGTTTTTCCTCCAAGGCATGAAGATTCGTCAGCAGCTGGAAGCCCGGACCGAGACCCGTATGGCGCGCGTAAAAATGCCGCAAAACCTCCTGATCGTCAGGCAGGGCGGATGCCGGCACAGGCGCCGGATCCGGCAGGAACGGCGTGAGTGTCGTCGGCGCGTCCTGCATCAGCAGGATGCGGGCCGAGCACACCTGGGAATATGAAAGCCTGGCGCGTCCGTTGGGCATGAGATCGCGCAGATGCAGTTCACCCTGGCACTGGCGCTGTCCCGCCTGATCGCACAAGGCGCGGCAAAGCACGCGGCCTTCACGGGTCACGCCGGATGGGCACTGAGCCAGGGAGAAGGAAAGTTCTTCGGCGCCCGCTGGCGTGAGTCCCGGGAACACTTGCGCCGCGCCGCCCATAAGGGCTGCAAGCTGCATGGAAGGCGGAAGACAGGCATGAGGAGAATCCGGCCAGGGCCGCGCATCCTTAAGCCAGAGATCCCGAAAATGCGAAAAATGGCGGCTTGCAGCGCGCACCGCTTCTCCTGCCGGCGCACCGCTTTCCGGCAGCAATGGAGGGGCGGGGGCGCTGATGGATTCGCCCGTAGCCGGCGGCAAGACGGGGCCGTCCGGCGAGGGCGCGTGACGCAGTTGCCGGATGCGATCAGCCAGATCCCGGACAGTCGCCACGCCCAGCAGGTCGTCAAAACGCAGCGTGAGCCCGAAACGCTTTTCCACTTCGTGCAGGATCAATGGGAAGCGGCTGGAACGCAGGGACAAATCGTGGCGCAAATCCATATCCGGGCGGAGTTCCTGGCAGCCCGTCGCCTCCACAAGGATGGGCATGAGGTCTGCCACATGGGCGGGAATGGGTTCCTGGGACTGAACATCGGCAGGCGGTACAGCCGGCTGGTGTGGAGCGTGTGCGGATTGCGGGGCGTACATGCTGAAATTGCACGGCCGGGCAAAGGCGCAGGCGCCAGGCAGATGCCCCAGCGCATGCAGCCGGGCCGTGGCTGCCCGCAGGTTTTCCGCCTCTTTGCCTTTGCGGCCTGCGGCAATGCAAAGCGCCTCCGGCTGCATGTCGCCGATGAGGCCGCACAGGGTGTCCGCGGGGCCGAGTTCCAAAAAATGGCGTACCTTGTGCTGCCGCCACATAACGTCCACACACTCGACCCAGCGCACCGGGTTTTCGTCCAGATTCAGAATATATTCACGAATGCCTTCCGCATCGTCCGGATACTGGCCGGCAGTGACGTTGCTCAGCATGGGCGTGCGCGTGCCCTGCATGGGAACCTCGCGCAGGCCGTTGAGGGAATGGTCGCGCACCACACGCATGCCCGGATGATGGAAGGCAAGGCGCACGTTGAGTTGAATGGCGGGAATGCGACGTCGCCTGAGCGCGCGGGAGGCTGTTTGCAAGTCCGTTTTCGGGCCGCTCAGGATGAACTGGGTTGGAGTGTTGTAATTGCTGACAAGCAGAGCAGGAAATTCCGCAAGGCATTCGTCTATGGCGGACTGCGGCGCATGCACGGCCATCATGCCGGTATCACGCTGCGCGCTTTTTTCAAGCGTATCCATCAGTTTGGAGCGGCCGTCAAAAATGTGCCAGGCGCCTTCGGGCGTATAGGCCCCGGCGAAGCACAGGGCAATAAGTTCGCCAAGGCTGTGCCCGGCGATGACGCTCGGGCGCAGTCCCAAACTTTGCAGATAGTGGAACTGGGCGTATTCCAGCAAAAGAAGATAGGGTTGCTGCCAGCGGGTGAGGACGATTTTTTCCACGTCCGTTTCATCCATCAAGCCCAGCAGATCCCAGTCCGCTTTGGCGGCAAGGCGATCCATGGCCTCGCGCGCAGCCGGGAAAGCATCGTACAGTTCGCGGCCCATGCCCGGATACACGGAACCCTGGCCACAACAGACAAGCGCAAGCGGCGGAGGCTGATCAGCCCTGTGCAGCCAGAGGCCCCGTTTGGCCAAGGCCGCCAGTTCTTCCGGTGCGGGATCCGGGGAAATGCCCGCCAATTCCTGGCGCCAGCCCATATTGATGCTGCCCAGCCGCCAGGGCCGGCCCTGGTGGTGGAGGGTCAGCAGGCTGACGCCGTCCGCCTCTGTAAGGCACATGCCGGAGGGTTCGGAAAAAGGATGCGTATGCATATTCACTGTAAAGTATAGACCTGCCCCCGTTGTTTGTCCATCATGCGCGGGGCGCTTACGGCTGACAGGCCGCTTGCATTTTGGCGGCATATGGGACATAACGCATGTTCATTCATGAATATAAACGCATGAGGTACGGCATGACAGAACGGCAGCCTGCGGACGAAGCAACACGGAACGCCGTGGAAGAATACCTGCATCCCGAGGATGCGCACGCCGAAGAGCAGGAAAGTTCGGGCGGCTTCGGGGCCATGCGTTCCAAACTGTCCTTCCAGCGGCTTACGCAAATGTGGACGTCCATGGGCCTTCCCAACCCCGGATTCGCCTGTAATGAAGGCCTGGCAAAAGGCACAACGCGCATCGACGGGAAGGAGTACATAAATTTTTCAACGTACGACTACCTGGATATCAACGGACACCCGGAAATTACAGCGGCTGTGACCGAGGCAGCCACACGCTACGGCACCTCCGCCGGCGCGAGCCGTCTGGTTGGCGGCGAACGTCCGCCGCACCGGGAACTGGAACGCGCGCTGGCGGATTTTTACGGAGTCGAGGACAGTATCGTGTACGTGAGCGGGCACGCAGCCAACGTGTCCACGCTGGGCTTTCTCATGGGCGCGCGGGATCTCATCCTGCATGACGGGCTGGCCCATAATTCGATCGTGCAGGGATGCAAACTTTCTTCAGCGCACCGTATTTCCTACGCGCACAATGACGCCGACGAACTGGAACGTCTTCTTATCCAGAAACGGGGTGACTTTAAACGCGCGATTATTGTGACCGAAGGTCTGTTCAGCATGGACGGCAATATTCCGGATCTGCCGAAACTGATTGAACTGAAGAAAAAATATGACTGCCTGCTCATGGTGGACGAGGCGCATTCGCTGGGTGTGCTTGGCGCGACAGGCCGGGGCATACGTGAATACTACGGCGTCAATCCCACTGATGTTGATTTGTGGATGAGCACCTTGAGCAAAAGCCTGTGCGGTTGCGGCGGGATGATCGCGGGCAACGCCGAACTGGTGGAATGCCTCAAATACGGCTCCCCGGGCTTCGTGTTCAGTGTGGGCATGCCGCCCATCGTGGCCGTAGCCTGCAACACGGCGCTGTCCATCCTCAAGCGCGAGCCGGAGCGGGTGCGTAAAATCCAGCATATCAGCCGGTTCTTCCTTGAATATGCTCGCGCCAAGGGGCTTGATACCGGCACGGCGCAGGGCTACGCGGTGGTGCCGGTTATTGTGGGCCATTCTTTTGACGCGGGCTGCCTGGCCTTGTCGTTGATCGAGCGCCAAGTATACGCCATGCCCATTACCTTCCCGGCGGTCAAAGAAGGCACGGCTCGCTTGCGCTTCTTCCTGTCAGCGGCGCACACGGAGGAACACATACGCCGCGCGCTTGACCTGGTTGAGCAGGAACTGCCGCGTGCCGTGGAGCGTTCCGCTGCCCTGCGGGAAGAACTGGCGAAAGCGCAGCGTTAGGTTCTGCCTGGCCGGCGTCACAACATCCTTATCCGGTACGGAGCGCGCATGTGCGGAATCGCCGGTTTTCTGAACCTGGACGGCAGTCCCCTGCCGCCGGACGCCCCACATTTGCTCGCGACCATGAACAAGGCCCATGTGCATCGGGGACCGGATGCGGAAGGCGTCTGGCAGGAAGGCCCCGTGGCGCTGGGGCACCGCCGCCTGTCCGTTATTGACCTGAACTCCGGCGGCCAGCCCATGTGCGACGCCACAGGCCGTGTGCATGTGTGTTTTGACGGAATACTCTATAATTTTAAAGAAATCCGCGAACAACTCCTCCGCAAGGACTACGTCTTCCGCACCCAGTCCGATGCCGAAGTGCTTATCAACGCATGGCTTGCCTACGGCCATGGCTGCTTTGACTATCTTGAAGGAAAGTTTGCCTTTGCCCTGTGGGACGAACACGAACGGACGCTGCTCTGCGCCAGGGATCGCTTCGGCACGAAGCCGTTGCACTACACCGTGCAGCAAGGCCGTTTGTACTTCGCCTCCGAAATCACCGCCTTACGGCAAGCGCCCGGCCTGCAATTCACCATATCGCGCAAAAGCCTGGCGCAATACCTGGCGTATGAATATGTGCCCACTCCGCAGTCCATCTTCAAGGAAGTCCTCAAGCTGCCGTCGGCGCATTTCCTTCAAGTACGGAATGGCGAATTGCAGATCGGCAGGTATTGGCACATACCCTTGTCAGAACCCGCCCGAAATACGGAAGCCGCCCTGACGGAAGAATTGCACCACCTGCTGGAGCAGGCCGTGCGGCGCAGGCTGATCAGCGATGTGCCGCTGGGAGTGTTCCTTTCCGGAGGCATTGACTCCTCCATCGTCACCGGTATGACGGCATCCATGCAGCCGCAGGTGCACAGCTTCTCCATCGGTTTTACCGAAGCGGACTATGATGAGTCTTCCTATGCCCGCCTGGTGGCGGCCCATTATGGCACAAGGCATGAAGAACGCATCCTGTCCGCGGAAGAGTGCGCCGGCCTTCTGCCCGTCATCGCCACCCGCCTGGACGAACCGATGGCCGACCCCTCGGTGGTGCCCACCTACCTGCTTGCCGGCTTCGCGCGGGAAAAGGTCACCGTGGCGCTTGGCGGAGACGGTGCGGACGAGTTGTTTGCCGGGTACGAGCACTACCAGGGCTGCAAGCTCGCCGGCTGGTACCGCCGCATTCCCCTTGCGGTCAGGAACTTCGTTGACCCCCTGGCGCGCCTTTTGCCGCAGTCGGACGGCTATATCAATCCCCGGCTGGCCGCCCAGACTTTTCTGTCGGGGACCCGAGTGCCGCCCTGGCTGACCGTGCAGAACTGGCTGACCGCCATCGGCCCGGAACTCCAGCAAAAGCTCTGGCAGCATCCTGACGCGCAACTGCTGAACAATGCGGCGCTTTTTGCCTCCACCCGCGATATCTATGAAAAATGTCCGGATCCGGATCCGCTGGCGAAGCTTTTCCTTCTGTATGCGCGGCAGTTCCTCTTGGACGACAATTTGTTCAAAGTGGATCGTTGCTCCATGATGCACTCGCTTGAAGTGCGCGCTCCGTTCCTGGATCGGGATCTGGCCGGCTTTGCGGCCCGCCTGCCTGTTGCCTACAAGCTGCGCTTCTTCACCCGAAAGTATCTGCTGAAAAAAGCCTGCGCGCGCCTGTTGCCGCAGGAGATCCTCAAGCGCAACAAACGCGGTTTCATCATCCCCGTGGCTGGCTGGCTGCGCGGCGCGCTCAAGCCACTGGTCCAGGAACTGCTTGGCCCCGGCTATCTGAAGGATCAGGGACTCTTCAACCCGGCGGGCGTGGGATCGCTTGTGGAACAGCATCTCTCGGGCGCTTGTGACCACCGCAAGGCGCTGTGGACGCTTCTCACCCTGCAATTATGGTGGCAGCACAACAAGCCGTCCGTGGAATAAGGAATTGGAGTGGTGCATGCCGGTAATCATGGGCAGCGCAGGACACATCGATCATGGCAAGACCTCCCTGGTGCGGGCGCTCACTGGCATAGACTGCGACCGCCTGGAAGAGGAAAAACGCCGGGGGATCACCATCGAACTCGGCTTTGCCCATTGCGATTTGCCGGGCGGCGAACGCCTCGGCATCGTGGATGTGCCGGGGCACGAACGTTTTGTGAAAAATATGGTCGCCGGCGCAGCGGGCATTGACTTTGTGATGCTGGTCATAGCCGCGGACGAAGGGGTCATGCCCCAGACGCGCGAACACCTGGAAATCTGCGCGTTGCTCGGCATCCGCCACGGTTTTGTGGCGCTGACCAAGATAGACATGGTGGACGACGAATGGCTGGAACTCGCCAAAGACGATATCGCCGTCTTTGTGCGGGGCAGTTTTTTGGAAAACGCGCCGACATTTCCCGTGTCATCCGTTACGGAACAGGGCCTCGGCGAACTCAAGCGGCATATCCTGCAAACAGCGGAGACGCTTGCCCCACGCCGCCGCAATGATTTGTTCCGCCTGCCGATAGACCGCGTCTTCACCATGAAGGGGCACGGCACCGTGGTAACCGGCACGCTTCTTTCCGGTTCGTTGCGCGTGGGGGACGAGGTAGTGCTGGAACCTTCCGGCGTCGCGTCAAAGGTGCGCGGTCTGCAAAGCCATGGCGACTCCGCAGGCGACGGCAGGGCCGGAACCCGCGCGGCCGTAAACCTGCAAAGCCTGGAGGTCGGGGATATCCGGCGCGGCGAAGTGCTGGCCCGGCCCGGCACGCTCTTTCCTTCCGAACGCTGGTTCGTGCGTCTGTCCTGCCTTCCCTCCTCGCCGCGCGCGCTCAGACACCGTACGGAGGTGCATATGCACCACGGCACGAAGGAGCTTTTCGCGCGTCTGCACTTTTTCGGGCGTGACCGATTGAACCCCGGCGAACATGCCCTCGCCGAACTGCGCCTGAGCGAACCCCTGGTCGGCGTATTTGCCGATCGCTGCGTACTGCGCGCCTTTTCTCCTTTGCGTACCGTGGCGGGCGGGCTTGTGATCCATCCCCTGGGCCTGTCCCTGCACAGGCGCGACCCGCACTGCGCCGCGCGCCTTGCTTTGCTGGAAGAACTTTCGGCACTGGCGGTCGCGCCCGATGCGCAGGCCGAACGCCTGCTTATCGTGCAGCTTATGCTTGCCGGGGACAGGGGGGCGGATCGCGCCCAATTGTCGGTCCTGAGCGATTTGGACAACAAGGCTCTGGACAGCGCCCTGCAAACCTTAAGCTCCAAAGGCGAAATCTCTTGTTTTGACAAGGACAGCCGCGCCTATATAGCGGCCCAGGCACTGGAGAGCCTGTGCGCCGCCTGTCTTGCCCAGGCCGCAGCCTTCCACCGGAAAGAACCTTTGAAAAGCGGCATGGCGCGCGGCGCCCTGAGCGCCGGATGGAGCAAGGCAATCCCCCCCCGCCTGGCGCACTTTGTTGTCGAGCGCTGTATCCGCAACGGCAGCCTGGTGGTGGAGAGCGAACTGGTGCGCCTGCCCGCGCACAAGGTGTCGTTAGCTTCGGATCAAGCCGGACTGCGCGAAAAGATCCTCCAGGCCCACCTCAAGGGCGGCATGGCGCCGCCGAACATGAAAGATGTGCTTGACGAGCTTGGGGTCGATCCCAAACAGGCCGGCGGCGTTATCAAGCTGCTCGTCGAGGACGGCAGCCTCGTCAAGGTCACCGAGGGCATCTATTATGCAGGCGGCGAGATGGCAGAGATCATGCGGCGCGTTCGCGACTGGTTCGCCGCGCACGAGGAACTCGATCATACCGTGCTGAAGGAGTTGACCGACGGCCTTTCCCGCAAATACCTCATCGCTTTGCTCGAATACTTCGACCGCGAACGCTTCACCATCCGCGTCGGCGATGCGCGGCGTCTGCGGAAGACGTAAACACCTATCTTGTGCCCAAAATACACTCCAACACGGCGTCCGCCTGCATCGCCGCGGCCTGCATGACGCGCGGGGCAAGCGGCGGGAGAACTTCGCTCACGGCGCTGCTGAAATCGCCGACCAAAATGAGGCGGGGCGAACCGTCCTTATGCGTCAGCACGCGGCGCTGCATGGGGGGACCGCCCCAGCCCGCGAGGCCCGAGGCGCTCACGCAAAAAACCCCGGCGCGCAACGCCTCCTCCACGAACAGACGCTTTGCCGCCGGCTCGTCCAAAGCTTCCACCCAAATGGGCGCAAGGGCGAGAATATCGGCAATATTACGCTCGCCGATCCGGACCTGACGGGCATCTATATGCATGCCGCCAAGCTCCCGGATCTGTTCGCCCAGGGCCAACACCTTGCTTTGGCCCACATGCCGGGGAAAATAGTGTTGCCGGTTGAGATTGGATTCCTCCACCACATCCCCGTCTACAAGCACAAACCGCGTCAGGCCGCTACGGGCCAGCATCATGGCGCAGTTGGAACCGAGTCCCCCGGCGCCGGCAAGGCCCACGCTGGCGGCGGCGAGCGCATTGAGTTGCTCCGGCGGCAGGTGGCGGCGCAAACCCCGCTCAAGCGCGCTGGACATTCCCGGCTTCCTGTGCGGCCTGCGGCAGGGGCAGGCCGGGATCTTCCCAGTCCTTGAGCACGGCCTGGTAGCCCATGCGCGCCAGATCGTCGCTGAGTTCCCTGACGCTGCGCGTATCCGCGATCCGGAATTGTCCGTCGCCTGCATGTCCGCCGGCGCGGGTTCCCACAGCGGTGCTGACCCCGGCGGACATGCGGCTGACCCCCAGGGGCAGAAGATTATCGCGCAGTTCAGCGCTTTCACGCGTGGAAAGCGTGATGCCGAGGCGGGGCATGAAGCAGCGCAAGGCGCTGATATACTGGGCCATATCCCTGTCGGCGACAGGGCGGATGTCCGTGAACTGCGCGCCGCTGGGCCGCAGGCGCGGCACGGACACGCTGCACTCCACGGACGGCCAGAGGCTTTGCAGCCAATGGGCGTGCAGGGCGGTATAAAATGCGTCGCAACGCCATTCGTCAAGGCCAAGCAAGGCGCCGATGCCGAGGGAACGCATGCCCGCCGCAGCGGCGCGTCCTGGCGCTTCCAGGCGGAAAACAAAATCACGCTTGGGGCCCGCCGGATGAAGCCGGGCGTACAGTTCCCGGTTATAGCTTTCCTGGAACAGGGTGATGCCGTCCACGCCATGCGCGAACAGCAGGGCGTATTCTTCCCGCGTCATCGCATACACCTCCGCGTGAACGGAGGCCATAAGACAGCGCACGGCGCCGGCAGCTTCGGCAATATAGCCAGGCGAGGCAAGACGGCGCGCGTCGCCGGTCAACAACAGCACATGGGACAAGCCGCTTTGGGCGATGGCCTCCGCTTCGCGCACAATCTCCTCCACAGAGAGATGGTGGCGCTCCTGCCTGTTGCGGGCGTTGAATCCGCAATAGCTGCACTGGTTTGTGCAGTGATCCGAAATATACAGCGGAGTGAAGAAGTTCACCGCGCGCCCGAAATGGCGCAGATGCTCGCCGTGAGCGCGCCGGGCCATATCTTCAAGCAGTTCCGTCGCTACGGGCGAGAGCAGGAGGAGCATGTCCTCAATATGCAGATGCCCTTTGCCCAGGCAACGGCGCGCCTCGTCGGCGCGCGCGCCGTGCAAGCGCTCGAGCACGCGTTCGCGCGGCCAGGATGCAAGTGTCGGCAAAAAAGCCGGGATCATGTTTTCAGCCTCCACCCAAAAACCCCGTCAGCGGTGAAGAGGCGCTGGCCGTCCCTTCCGGGCCGAGTCCGGACAGATACGCCTTGCGCCCCGCTGCCACGGCCTCGCCAAAGGCCCCGGCCATGCCGACAGGGTCAACGGCGGAGGCGATGGCGGTGTTCACCAGGCAGGCCGCGGCGCCCATTTCCATGGCTTCGCAGGCCTGGGAGGGCCTGCCTATGCCTGCGTCAACGATGACGGGCAAGGGGATTTCCTCAATGAGGATGGCGATCATTTCCCTGGTGCGCAGCCCCCTGTTGGTGCCGATAGGCGCGCCGAGGGGCATGACAGCCGCCGCGCCGGCATTTACGAGGCTGCGGGCGACATAGAGATCCGGATTCATATAGGGCAGGACGACAAAATCTTCCCTGGCGAGCATTTCCGTGGCTCTGGCCGTTTCGTAGCCGTCGGGGAGCAGGTGGCGGTTATCGGAAATGACCTCGATCTTGATCCAGTTGCCGCAGCCGGCGGCGCGCGCCAGCCGGGCGAGGCGCACGGCTTCCTCCGCGGTGCGCGCGCCGGAAGTGTTGGGCAGAAGCTGCATGTGTTCGGGGATATGTCCCATGATGCCGCGTCCGCCGGCATCCACCCGACGCAGCGCCACGGTGATGACCTGCGCGCCGGAAGCCTCGCAGACACGAGGAATGAGGGCATCAGCCCCGTATTTGCCTGTGCCGATGAAAAGCCTGCTGGCAAGGCTCGTGCCGCCGAGGATAAAAGAGTCGCCATTCGCCGCGTTCATGCTAGCCGCCGCCCACAAAGTGCAATATTTCCAAGCTGTCACCAGGTTCGATCAACGTTGCGGCAAAGGCGTCCCGCGGCACCAGGACGAGGTTACGTTCCACCACCACTTCCTCCGCCTTCAGGTGCCGTTGTTCAAGAAGCTCCAGCACCGTCAGGCCGGGAGACACATGCGCCGCCTCGCCGTTGATGGAAAGTTCCATAAGCTGCTCCATACGACATAAAATCCCAGCAACATTGCCACTGTAGCCGAGCGTGCGCGGGAGGTAAATGCTTTTTTCAAGTTGATTCCTTTGCATGTTGCTGCTAGAATTCAGCATCCGTGTTATAAAGCCCGCAATGGATTCGGATAGCCCGGCGGCGCCCGCCAGGACGGCAAAAAAGCACACGCGGCGTTGCGGATAATTTCATACTCCGGAGGAACAGTATTATGAGCGGTGGCTTGTTTTTCCTTGTGTGCCTTGGTTTGCTGATCGGCGGCTATTTCATCTACGGCGCGATCGTGGAGAGAATCTTTCAGCCTAACGAAAACCGCCCCACCCCCGCGAAGACCATGGCCGACGGCATGGACTACATGGAATTGCCCCTGTGGAAGGTCTTCCTGATCCAACTGCTGAACATTGCGGGCCTCGGGCCCGTATTCGGCCCCATCCTCGGCGCGCTGTACGGCCCCGCGGCCCTGCTCTGGGTTGTTTTCGGCTGCATTTTCGCTGGCGCGGTGCATGACTATTTTTCCGGCATGATGTCCATCCGCTACAAGGGAGCATCCGTGCCGGACATGGTCGGCGCCAACCTGGGCAGCATCGCGCGCCAGTTCATGATCTATTTCTCCGTCGTGGTGCTGGTCCTGGTCGGCGTGGTGTTCGTCAACGGCCCAGCCGGCCTTTTGAACAAGATCAGCGGCATGTCCACCATGTCCTGGGTGGTGATCATCTTCATCTATTACTTCCTGGCCACCATCATGCCCATTGACGTGATCATCGGGCGCATCTACCCCCTGTTCGGGGCCATTCTGCTGTTCATGGCCGCAGCCCTGCCGATCATGATGTTCGCCAAGGGATACAACGTGCTGCCCAACCTTGACTTCGCGACCAACACCCATACGCTGCCGATGTGGCCCATGATGTTCATCACCATTGCCTGCGGCGCCATCTCCGGCTTCCATTCCACGCAGTCACCCATGATGGCCCGCTGCATAGGCAACGAAAAACTGGGCCGCAAAGCCTTTTACGGCGCCATGATCGCCGAGGGCATCATCGGCCTGATCTGGGTAACCGTGGGACTGTCCTTCTACGAGGGCGCGGAAGGCCTGCGCAAGGCCCTGGGCCCCTCTGGCAACGCTGCCCTGGTCGTATCCGAGGCGTGCAATACCCTGCTCGGATCCGGTTTAGGCGGAACCCTCGCCATCCTCGGCGTGGTGGTGCTGCCCATCACCTCGGGCGACACGGCCTTCCGCAGCGCGCGCCTGACCATCGCCGACCTCTTCAAGCTGCCCCAGCAGGCGGTGATCCCCCGCCTGATGATCGCGGTTCCGCTCTTCATCATCGGCGGCGTGCTCTCGCAGATCAACTTCGGGGTCATCTGGCGCTACTTCGGCTGGGCCAACCAGACGCTGGCCATGTTCATCCTCTGGACCGCGGCCGTCTACCTGGCCAAGCGGGCCAGGTTCCACTGGATCTGCTCCCTCCCGGCCGCGTTCATGACGGCCGTGACCGTCACCTACCTCTGCTACGACAAGATCGGCTTCGGCCTGCCCTACGAGACCTCGTTCTACATCGGCATCGGCGCGGCCATCGCCTGCCTTGCTTTCTTCCTGATCAGGGGCTGCTCCCCGAGCCCCGTGCCTCTTGAAGACTAACACGCGTAACGGCGGAACAACCCGGCGGTCCTTCGGGACCGCCGGGCGAAGGCCAAAACGCGGAAAAGAGGATCACGCGAACTTGATCAGTTCGAAGAGCTTGCGGCGCGGCGTCACGCTGATGTGATAGTACTGGTTCTGGGGGATATGGATGTAGGGCACATCCTCATTACGCTGGTTCAAAAAAAGCGACAGTATGGTGCGGTTGATGGCCTGGTGCCCGACAATGAGCAGGGGGGCATCCCCGGCCAGAAAAAGCGCGCGCACAAGGCCGCGCCGTACGCGCCCGTTCAGATCCGCATAACTCTCTCCGCCCGGGTAGGCATACCCGTACTTGTCCGCCGTCCTGGCGCTTGCGACCTCCGGCCTGTCGCGGCGGATGTCTTCATAGCGCATGCCTTCGCATTCCCCGGCAAAAATTTCGTCAAATTCCGACATGGCCCGCGTGGCCGCATCCGGGCGTTCCGCAAGCAGGGGCGACGCGAACTGGTGCGAACGAAGACGGGTGGAGGTGAATATATAGGGCAAATCCTTGCCCTGAAGATGTCTTGCCAGGGATCGCGCCTGGCTGAGGCCCCTGGGAGTCAGGGGGGGATCGCCTCCGATGCGTCCTTCCAGGTTAAACGCGGTTTGTCCATGCCGGATCAGATACAGACTGCGCACCCAGGTGGCGACGACGCTCTCGCGTATGGCCGGGTAATAGGGGGAATGATCGCAGGACTGCTCCTCAATGACGCGGTTTGTCACCGCGTCAACGCGCATCCAGTACCGTTCCTCGCCCACCGGGCTGTAGATGTTTTCATAATACCTGATACGGGATACGAAGCTCTTCAGCGCGTCTTCGCTGGAATACGCGGCGTATTCGGGCAAAAGCGTCTTGCGGCGGACGCAGGCGTCAAGCAGCAGCGGGTCTTCGTTGACGCATTCAATGAACAAGGTGGGAAATTCGGCGAAATATTCCTCGATCTGGCGGCGGCGGCTACGGCTGGCGTTGGTGGCGTCCATGATCGCCACCTCGCCTGCTCCGGCCAGGTAGTCCTTGGCCAGTTCCATATTGCGGCGGGCAATGTTTTCGCGCGCCAGCAGACCGAAGGCGTTCCCGGGATTGTAAAATTCGGCTTCCGTGGATTCCGTGCCCAGCATGGAACGGCGCAAATCGCCGTTGTTGAAGATGGCGGCCTGGATGCCTTCTTCCACCAGACATTCCCTGATGCGCCGGGCCAGGGTGGACTTGCCCCGCGCCGGAAGACCGACCATGACCACATACAGTTTGCGCATGGAAACTCCCGGCCCGCGTTATGCCGTCACTGTAAGCCGCAAAAAACGCCTCTTGCCCAGTTTCACCATGTATTCGCCGGGCATGAGGGGCGTTTGGGCGTCCCCGCAACGAAGGGAATCAATGCTGAGCGCGCCTTCCTGTATCAGGCGGCGGGCTTCGCCACGGGATTTAACGAGTCCGGCCGCTTCCAGAAACACGGGAGGGATGCTGGCTTCCCCGCTCCGGCATGCATAGGCCGGGGCGTCATCCGGCGCCGCGCCGCCTGCGAAGACGGCGTTGAAGCCCTGCCTGGCCTCGCGCGCCCTTTGTTCGTCGTGGTAGCGGCAGACCATTTCAAAGGCCAGTTCTTCCTTGGCCGCCTTGGGATGCACGCGGGCCTGCTCCACATCGACCTTGAGCGCGGCGATTTCATCCAGGGTTCTGGCGGAGAGCAATTCGTAATAACGCCACATGAGTTCGTCGGAAATGGACATGATCTTGCCGAAGATTTCCGCGGGCGGCTCGTCAATGCCGATATAATTGCCGTAGGATTTCGACATCTTGCGCACACCATCCACGCCTTCGAGCAGGGGCATGGTCAGAATGCACTGCGCTTCCATGCCGTACTGCGATTGCAGCGCGCGCCCGACCAGCAGGTTGAATTTTTGATCCGTGCCGCCCATTTCCACATCGGCTTGCAAGGCCACGGAATCATAGCCCTGGCAGAGCGGGTACAGCAGTTCGTGGATGGAGATGGGCAAATTGTCCTGGAAGCGCTTGGAAAAATCGTCGCGCTCCATGATCCGGGCCACCGTGTAGCGCGAAGCCAGGCGAATGACGTCTGCGAAGCTCATGGCGTCGAGCCAGCGCGAATTGAATTCCACCAGCGTCTTTTCCGGATCAAGGATTTTGAAGACCTGGCGCTTGTAGGTTTCCGCATTGGCAAGCACCTGTTCCCGGCTGAGGGGCGGACGCGTCTCGCTGCGTCCGGTGGGATCGCCGATGAGTCCGGTAAAATCCCCGATAAGAAAGATGACGGTATGCCCCAGTTCCTGGAAATGGCGCATCTTGTGCATGACCACGGTATGGCCGAGATGCAGATCGGGCGCAGTGGGATCAAAGCCCACCTTGACGCGCAAGGGCTTGTTGCGGGCCAGTTTTTTGCGCAGTTCCGCCTCGTCAATCAATTCGGCGCAACCGCGCTTGATGTATTCGATGTGCTTGTCAACGGAAGTCATGCTCACCTGCGTGTGTTACAGAGGGGTTTACGCCGCGGGGTACAATGCATTATAATACGCCAGACGCCGCATAGTGGCAAGCGTGATGACCAGGCGCGTCTTCCGGGATTCAATAAGGCTATCGGAGGGAACTATGACGCAGCAGCAGGAAAAATGCGCGGGCGTTCTTGGCGGCATGGGGCCGGACGCGACGGTGGATTTCATGAACCGGCTTATCAGGCTGGTTGACGCGAAGGAAGACAACGATCACATCCGTTGCATTGTGGACAACAATCCCAAGGTGCCTTCGCGCATCAAGGCGCTGTTTGAGGGCGGCAAGGAAGACCCCGCACCTTGCCTGATGGACATGGCCCGCCGCCTGGAGGCCTGGGGAGCGGATTTTCTTGTCATGCCCTGCAATACCGCCCATTATTACCACGAACAGATACAAAGCGCCGTGCGCATCCCCGTGCTGGACATGATCAGGCTCACGGCCAGGGCCGCGAGACAAAAATTCCCGCAGTTGCGCAAGGCGGGCATCCTGGCCACCAGCGCCACGGTGCGGGTTGGGCTGTACGAAAAAGCCTTCGGCGAACTCGGCATTGCGACACTGTATCCCGACGAGCCGGATCAGGCCGGGCTGCTTGCGCTTATCAAGAGCATCAAGGCCGGGCAGATCGGGGAGCCCCAGCGCGCCGCCCTGATTGCGACGGGCAGGCGCGTCCTGGAAAAGGGCGCGCAGGCGCTGGTGCTTGCCTGTACCGAATTGAGCGTGATCGCTCCGCAAAAGGACGAACTGCCCTTTGTGGACGCCTCGCAGGCCCTGGCGGAAGAAACCTTCGCTATTGTCAAGCAGGGTAAGGCGACGCCCCCCTATCCCAGTGCGGACAGTTTGCCGTAGGCTGCCATGCCTTTGTTGAGTCCGCCCGCGGCGGGGGGCATGGAAGCCGGGGCAGGCGCGCTCGCGGCGGCGTCGGGCGGCGTCTGCTGCGCCGAAGTCATCGTCTGGTAGGCGGCCTGGGCCTGCAAGCGGCCCATGGCGGCCGGAGGCGTGGGCGCGTTCTGGTTCATGATGGGAGCATTACGCTTGGCCATGTTGGTTTCCAGCGGATTCTGGCGCGCGCTTATTTGGGCGGCAGCGGCCTGGGCTTCGGGGGTGTTGACGATCTGGGCGTACGCGCTTCGCAGCCCGGAAAGGATGCCCACCACGCTGTCAAGCTGCTGCGCATCCAGCTTGGCATTCGCCTGCAACAGCCTGGTTGTGCAAAGAAAATACAAATTATTCAGATTTTCAGCCAGCGTGCCGCCTTTGTCCATATTCAGGGAAGAGGCGAGTTCATTGATGATGTCAATGGCCCTGGAAATCAGTATGCCCTTGCCGGCCATGTCGCGCTCCAGCATCTTTTCCCTGGCCTGGGCCAGAAACTTCAATGCGCCGTCATAGAGCATGAGCAAAAGCTGCCCCTGGTCGGTGGTGGCTACGTGGGTGCTGAAATACGCCTGGGCTCCCTTTTGCATATCGTGTTCTCCCGAAGAGTTATGCATGCTCCCTGTGCGGCTTCCGGCACAGGGCGTTCGTCAACCCAAAACCGCCCTTTCTACTGGGTGCCAGAGCCAAGTTTGGCTATTTCGCTTTCCAGCCGCTGCTGGTTGGCGTTGTACTGGGAAAGCAGGGTATCCAGGCGCGCAAAGGCAAGCTTTTGCATCCGTTCCCAGTTGGCGAGGCGCGTCTGTTCACGCTCGATCTTCTTGTCAATATTGTCCATGATAGTCGCATAGTTGCGCTTTAACACTTCCAATGCGCCGCCGGTATGGGTGTAGTTGTCATAGCTCCGTGTTTCCGCGGTGAAAAAGTCCTCCATTTCACGGATTTTTCCCTGCTTGATGGAAACCTTGCCGGAA
>Ga0082212_10004767_pt1 | contig 18711 bp, 14 predicted proteins | sample TergutNt197P3_FD_71548 | JGI IMG/M metagenome (GOLD analysis project Ga0082212, IMG submission 71548) | Neocapritermes taracua P3 segment gut microbial communities from Petit-Saut dam, French Guiana - Nt197 P3 | ecosystem: Host-associated > Arthropoda: Insects > Digestive system > Gut ...
ATTTCGTATTGGTGTATCTGTTCTCCAATCTGGCTGCTTTCGGTGTGATTTCGGCTGTGGAAGGCGCTACGGAACATACGGACATAGCCGCCTACAAGGGTTTATACTGCACTAATCCCAAACTCGCTTTCGTGATGATGTTGGCCGTGTTCTCGTTAGCCGGAATACCGCCGTTTGCAGGATTTTTCAGTAAGTTCTTCATTTTTGCCGCCGCCGCCCGCGAAGGCGAATATCTACTGGTATTCATTGCGTTGCTCAATACGGTCATTTCTCTTTATTATTACCTGCTGATTGTAAAAGCCATGTTCATTGATACTGCACAGGAATCAGCCATGGGCGCCATCCGCACTGACAGTTACAACAGATTGAGCCTGATTTTATGTACTGCCGGCATATTGGCGGTGGGTATCATTAGCGGGATATATGAGTATATCGGGGGGATTAGTTTTGGGATGTGAAAAGTAAATTCTCTATTGTAATCCTGAAATATTTTTCTTTACTTTGCACGAACCCATCAGTCATCTAATATCGTGATTCATAAAGGAAACCATAGTGAAAACCAATAATTTTATCGTATCTGCGCGAAAATACCGGCCTGCAACTTTTGATACGGTGGTAGGACAGAGCGCTGTGACTAATACCCTCAAAAACGCCCTCAAAAACCAACATCTGGCGCAAGCCTACCTGTTTTGCGGGCCTCGCGGCATTGGTAAAACGACCTGTGCGCGTATTCTGGCCAAAACGCTCAATTGTTTTCACATGACGCCCGATATTGAGGCTTGCGATCAATGCGAGTCGTGCAAGTCGTTCAACGAATCAAGGTCGTACAGCATACACGAATTGGACGCAGCGTCGAACAACTCGGTGGACGACATCCGCAACCTGATTGACCAGGTGCGCATCCCGCCGCAAATCGGCAAATACAGTATTTATATCATCGACGAGGTGCACATGCTTTCGGCAGCCGCTTTTAATGCTTTTCTGAAAACGCTGGAAGAACCGCCTTCACATGCGGTTTTTATTCTGGCTACGACTGAGAAACACAAGATTATCCCTACGATACTTTCCCGTTGCCAGATTTATAACTTCAACCGTATCAAGATTGACGATACGGTGCAGTATCTCGAAAAAATTTCGAAAAACGAAGATGTTACTTACGAATCCGAAGGATTGCGTGTCATTGCGCAAAAGGCCGACGGAGCCATGCGCGACGCACTTTCGATATACGACCAGATGGTGAGCTATTGCGGCAACCACATCACCTATAAAAGCGTGATTGAAAACCTCAATGTGCTGGATTACGAATACTATTTCCGCCTGACGGACGCTTTTCTTGACCACAATTTCGGGCAACCGCTCATGTTGTTCAACGAAATTCTTGACAAGGGCTTTGACGGGCACAACTTTATTTCCGGCCTCAGTTCGCATTTTCGCGATTTGCTGGTGTGCAAAGACCCTGTAACCCTGTCGCTGCTCGAAGTGGGCGCCGATATTCGCGAACGTTACCGCGAACAGGCGGCGTTGTGCAGTACGGGATTTCTTTTCGAGGCTCTGAATATTTGCAGCAGTTGCGATATCAATTACAAAATCAGTAAGAATCAGCGGTTGCATGTAGAGTTGGCGTTACTCCGGTTGTGTGAAATCGGGGTTGAAAAAAAAAACTCTGAACCCGTAGCTCCTGCCGTTCAAAACAAACCGCCGGTAACCGCAGTTAAAACTGCGCCACGTCCGGTAATACCGTCCATATCCATCAAAGAAGCTATGGCCGGTTATCCCGAAACTAAAACAACTCCTGTTGCGGAAACTAAAACAACTTTGATAGAGAACGTTACCACAGCGTCAATTGTAACGTCCTCCGCACAATCCGGCAATCAAACCATCACGCAGGAAACCTTGACAGCAGCGTGGAACAGTTTTGCCAACGCAGTGAAAACAGAGGATGTCCGCCTTTTCAGTATGCTAACCGCCCACACCCCAAGTCTGACGGGCGAAACAAACATTGTTTTCCAAATCAGTAATCCGTTACAAAAAGAACCGTTGCAACAAATACAACCAAGACTGCTGCAACACTTGCGTAGCGCACTAAACAACGAAAATACCGAAATAGAAATCGTACTGGCTGAAAAAAACGAAACTGCTAAAGCATACACTGTCGAAGACAAATTCGCACAAATGAGCCGGAAAAACCCTGCTTTGCTGACTTTTAAACAACAATTTGTTCTTGATTTCGAATAGGTAATCTGCTATGATGCTCTGCAGAAACGGTAGTTTTTGCCGTATTCTGAAACCTGAACGGAGAAGCTATTGCCGAAGGTAAACTTCAAACCTAAAACTTCAAACTTGAAACAGTTTCCCGATGCGTTTCCTGAAGTTGTTCGAGTGTTGGGTTGGCGATGAAAGCAATTTGCTGCATGGCTTGCTCTATCCATCGAGGAATGTCCATAAAACCTGTACGACCGTTGAGAAATGCTTCTACTGCCGTTTCGTTGGCGGCATTCATGATACAAGGCATGTTTCCGCCGGTTTTTAGAGCCTGATAAGCCAGATCAAGCGCAGGAAAACGTTGTACATCCGGTTTTTCAAATGTCAGCGAAGCATATTTCGCAAAATCGGGGCGCGGAAAATCCGAACTCAGCCGGTAAGGATACGAAAGCGCATACTGTATCGGCACTTTCATATCGGGAACACCCATCTGCGCTTTCACGGAACCGTCGGCAAACTGCACCATTGAATGAATGACCGATTGCGGATGGATCAACACCTCAATGCGTTCGGCAGGAATATCAAACAGCCAACGGGCTTCAATCACTTCCAATCCCTTATTCATCAGCGTAGCCGAATCAATGGTGATCTTTGCCCCCATATTCCATGACGGGTGCTGCAAGGCCTCGTCTTTAGTTGCGTGCGCCAGTTCTTTCGATGTTTTAGTGCGGAAAGGTCCGCCCGATGCTGTCAGGATAATTTTTTCGATAGAATTATACTGTTCGCCCTGCAAACACTGGAAGATAGCAGAATGTTCAGAATCAACCGGCAAAAGGGCTACCTGATGTTTCATCGCTAATTGGGTTACCAATTCTCCTGCCACTACCAGCGTTTCCTTGTTGGCCAGTGCGATGTGCTTACCCGCTTCGATGGCTTTCACAACGGGCGCCAATCCGCTGAATCCCACCATAGCTGCTACCACAATATCCACCGAAGGAAGCGCAGTAACTTGTGCAATGGCGTCGTAGCCGGCATATACCTTAACAGGATACTGCGCCAGCGCTTCTTTCAACCGGTCGTAATACTCCTTGTTGCCGATCACTACAGCGTTCGGCTGAAACCGGATGGCTTGATGCGCCAACAATTCTACGTTGTGGTGTGCAGTGAGCGTTTCCACCTCGAAATGATCAGGATGTGCAGCGATCACCTCAAGCGTCTGTGTTCCGATAGAGCCGGTAGATCCGAGTATGGCAATCCTTTTCTTCATGAACGCTTAAAATACGATGTAATCTTCTGGATTGACGGGCGTTCCGTTTTGCCACATTTCGAAATGCAGATGCGGACCTGACGTCAGTTCTCCCGAATTACCCACTATAGCAATAGCGTCGCCGGCTTTCACCCTGTCGCCCTGTTTTTTCGACAGGCTGGCATTGTGCTTGTACACTGAAATAATATTGGCAGTATGCTGTATCTGAATCACATAGCCCGTTTCAACTGTCCATGCAGATAAAATTACCGTACCGTCTAATATGGATTTGACCACCTCTTTAGGCGCAGCCACAATATCAATACCAAAATGATTGTTGTTCAGGTTGAATCTGCTGCTCACTACGCCTTCCACAGGTTTGAAAAAATGTATTTTCGAGATGTATGTTTCATCAAACGATGACGTGGATACGGATGGCGACCGCATGATAAAATTGAAACGTTCTTCTTCTTCCACCTGTTTACGCAACAGGGAGTCCTGTTCCGAACGTGTAAAAGTGATGTTATCGTAATTGGCAGGATTGCTTTCGGCGCTTGCTTCTGTCAATTCCGGTTCACGTCCTGCAACAATGGCATTTACAGCGTTGATATATCTGTCGCGCAAGTTTATTTCATTTTCCAGCGAATCAAGGCGAATGACATTGGTATATATTTGTCGGCGCATATCATCGGTTGGATATCCCGGAATAATATACCGCATGGGAGTAAACATCACCAACATCATAGATCCTCCCACCAGAATAATAAAAATAGTTCCGGCAATGGATAATAAAATTCTGGGGGTAATTCGCAGACTCCAAACATGCTTGAGGGCATTATCGTCATGAAACGTTAAACGGGTGATATTTTTTAACTTCAGGAAAAATATTTTCCTTTTCTTTTGGGTACTTTCAGACATAACTATAATAAAGCGACAAAGATAAGTTTTTTTAGCAAAAAAATGATTTTTTTGTTTGTAATAAAAAAAATGTCTTACCTTTGCAACGCAAAAAAAGGTACCATAGCTCAGTTGGTAGAGCAACGGACTGAAAATCCGTGTGTCCCTGGTTCAATTCCAGGTGGTACCACTTTTACTTGAACAACATCCACATTTTATTTTTTACTATAATGTATGATATTCTTGAATTGAATACCAAGCTTTTAATGGAATTGCGCGAAATTGCAAAATCAATGGGAATCAAGCGTGTTGAAGCGTTGAAAAAACAAGATTTAATTTTCAGGATTCTTGATCAACAAGCCATAAAAACGGTTGTAACGGGTGTTCCGCCACATCCCAGGAAAGTAAAAGTACCCGCATATTTTGTAAAAGAAGAGCCTAAAATTCCGGTAATTGAACAAACTTCATCGGCTGCAACCTCAGAATTAGTACAGCCTGTAGCAGAGCCTGTTACTGTCATCGAACCATTATCTGATTTGCCACGTCGCAGGGGAAGACCCGCAGGGTGGAAAAGAGTGCAATCTGTTGTTGATGAAGTTCCTGTTGTTGATGAAGCTCCCGGAGGAGAAGATGTTTCCGTTTCCGAAGAATTAATAGACCCGGAGATTGTAGCATCCGTTCAAAAACCGACACGAGGAAGGCCAAAAGGATGGAAAAAGGTGAAGCCTCTTGATGATGAATCATCTGTTACGGAAGAATCACCTGTAGTCGAGGATATCCCCAGTGAAGCGCATACGACTGCTACACAGGAAATTCAAAAATCGTCTTTTCCTGTAGAAGAGCCTGCTCTTGCAACAGAACGGCGTAAAGTATTCGAACGGAAATATTATGACAGATCGTTTGATTTTGATGGTATTGTAACAGGTGAGGGCGTTCTCGAAATCATGCCCGAAGGGTTTGGTTTCCTGCGTTCGGCCGATTATAATTACCTCAGTTCGCCCGACGATATTTATGTGTCGCAGTCGCAAATCAAGTTATTCGGGTTGAAAACAGGCGATGTGGTACGCGGCCCGATTCGTCCGCCTAAAGAAGGCGAACGCTATTTTCCATTGATCAAGGTAGAAGACATCAATGGTCGTTCGCCCGATTTCATCCGCGACCGTATTCCGTTCGATTTCCTCACTCCGCTTTTCCCCGACGAAAAATATGTACTGGCCAAACACGGCGAAACGGCCAACCTCTCGTGCCGTATTGTCGATCTCTTTTCGCCTATCGGCAAAGGGCAACGCGGACTGATTGTTTCGCAACCCAAAACCGGTAAGACGGTGTTGTTGAAAGATATAGCCAACGCCATCGCCAAAAACCATCCCGAAGCATACTTGCTCATCCTGCTCATTGACGAACGCCCGGAAGAAGTGACCGACATGGCGCGGAACGTTCGCGGCGAAGTGATCGCTTCTACTTTCGACGAACCGGCTGAACGTCATGTCCGCGTGGCCAACATCGTTCTCGAAAAGGCAAAACGAATGGTTGAATGCGGTCACGATGTGGTAATCCTGCTTGACTCCATTACCAGATTGGCGCGCGCATTCAACACCATAGCGCCGGCATCGGGCAAGGTGCTCACAGGTGGCGTTGATTCCAACGCGCTACAAAAACCCAAACGTTTCTTCGGAGCAGCACGTAACATCGAGAACGGCGGTTCGCTCACCATTCTGGCAACTGCTCTTACTGAAACCGGTTCGCGAATGGACGAAGTGATCTTTGAAGAGTTTAAAGGCACCGGTAACATGGAATTGCAACTCGAACGCAAATTATCCAACAAACGTATTTTTCCGGCTGTGGATATTACCGCTTCGAGCACACGCCGCGAAGATCTGCTGGTAGGCAAAGACCAGTTGAGCCGTATTTGGGTATTGCGCAATTTCCTCACAGATATGACCGCCGTGGAAGCGATGGATTTCATGCGCGAAAAGTTGAATAAAACACAATCAAACGAAGAGTTTTTGATATCCATGAACGATGGATAATTGAAGCAAAAATAATTTTGATATTTTTTCTGCTCATACTTGTTGCAAAATAAAATTCTTTTTTTATTTTTGCATCGTATGAACGTTAGCCCGACTATAATTATCCTTGCGGTTTCGGTATTGCTGTTCGTAAGCGTACTTGCAAGCAAAACAGCCAACCGCACCGGTTTGCCCATGCTGGCATTTTTTCTGCTGATAGGCATGTTGGCCGGCTCTGAAGGTATTGGAAAAATATCGTTTGAAAGTCCGGAAACAGCACAATTTCTCGGTATTATTGCGTTATGCTTTATTCTTTTTTCGGGTGGTCTTGACACCAAGTTTAACCAGATAAAACCGATTGTCTGGCGCGGAATTACCCTGTCCACATTGGGCGTGTTGATTACTGCTGTCGGTTTGGGCGCTTTTGTTTACTGGGTAACCGATTTCGGCTGGCTCGAATCGCTTCTGCTGGGGTCTATCGTGTCATCAACGGACGCTGCCGCAGTATTCGCTATTTTCAGAAGCAAAAGTACCGGTTTGAAACGCAATCTGCGTCCTACATTAGAGTTGGAAAGCGGAAGCAACGATCCGATGGCCTATTTTCTCACCCTGACATTTATTTCGCTCATCAAGCAGCCCGATACTTCTGTATGGGCTATGGTTCCGATATTCCTCAAAGGGATGTCTCTCGGCGCAGTAATGGGGTTTCTGATTGGCAGGTTGACGGTTCGCATCATCAACCATGCCGAACTGTTCATCGAAGGTTTGTACCCCGTACTGACCATTGCCATGATGCTTTTCAGCTATTCGCTCACCGACTTCATTGGCGGTAACGGGTTCCTGGCCATTTACATAGCGGGATTAGTGGTGGGCAACAGTAACTTTATCCACAAACGAAGCCTGCTGAAGTTTTACGACGGCTTTGCCTGGCTGATGCAGATACTGATGTTCCTCACCTTAGGATTGTTGGTTTTCCCCTCGCAAATGGCGCCAATCATCGGCATCGGACTGTTAATATCGGTGTTCCTGATGTTTGTGGTACGCCCACTCGCCATGTTTTTGTGCCTCTGGCCATTCAAAATATATTACAAAGACCTGACGTTTGTATCGTGGGTGGGATTGAGAGGAGCCGTCCCCATTATTTTTGCCACTTACCCCATGGTGGAAAATATGCCAAATGCCGACGTCATTTTCCATATCGTGTTTTTTATTACGCTCACTTCGTTGTTGTTGCAGGGAACCACGCTTTTCAATGTCGCGAAATGGCTCAAGTTGTCCATCCCTGAGGGAAAAGCCAAGAAAACCATCCTGGAATTTGACTCGGAAACCATTAAGTCGGTTCTGGAAGAAATCGCAGTGGAACCTGACTTCCGATGTGTGAACCAGGCCATTGTCGATCTGGAACTGCCCAAAACAGCCCTAATCGTAATGATTGAACGGGCTGACAAGTATTTCACACCCAACGGCAGCACAGTTATCGAAACGGGCGACCGGCTGACTATTCTGGCCGATTCAAAAGCAAATTTAGATGTAACGTTTAATGCACTAAAATCATCAATATGAAAACCTTCTTTCAAATCATTACTTTGGTTTTTATCGTGGGATCATGTAAAACCACATCAAGCAGTGTCAAACCACAACCGGAAAACAGTATTACCGAAAAATACTGGAAACTCATTGAAATTAACGGAAAACCGGTGGTATTGGACGAGACGATGCCACGCGAAGCATTTATCATCCTGAAAAACGAAGACCATCGCGTTAATGGGAATGGCGGGTGTAATACGCTTAACGGGACTTACGAAATCAGTCAGGGAAACCGCATCAAATTTTCGCAAATGGCGTCTACCATGATGGCATGTCTCAACATGGAAATAGAAAACGAGCTAAAAAGAGTACTTGAGATGACGGACAATTATTCTTTGTCTGACGACGGAAAATTCCTCTCGCTGAACCGTGCGCGAATGGCGCCATTGGCACGGTTTGAGGCAGTGTACTTACTGTGATAGGTCGCGTTCCACTCTTTCTTCCATCACGTCCAGCATATCGCTCAACCGTTCTACTTTTTCTTTGGTTATGGCCACTCGTCCCGAGCGGATAAATTGCAGTACGCCCACCCGTTCGCTCAACTCTCGGAACATTGCCTGCGTATCGGCATAATGTCCCGTTTTGGAGAATACTGTGTAATCAGCAGTCATTTCAAGGATACGCGCATGGTAGCGGCTCACAATATCCTCGATGGAGCCGAGTTCCAGGAGTTTGTCGGTAGCCACCTTGTACAGAGCGATTTCCCGATGCACTATTCCCTCGTTGGTGTTGCAGTAGGTCTTGATAATACCCACACGTTTGTCGATTTGTTTCACCACTTTAGCGATGGTGTCAGGGTCGGAAAAGGCCGTAATGGTGAACTTGTGGATCCCTTCAATAGCCGACGGCGACACGGACAGTGTTTCGATGTTCAGTCTCCGGCGCGTGAAAATGATGGTGATTTGGTTGAGCAAACCAACCGTATTTTCCGAAAAAATTGTAACGGTATATAATGTCTTGTTTTCCATGATGATATTTTTAATCTTTGAATAAAATATTGGTTACGCAGGTTCCGGCGGGTATCATCGGATACACCATACCCTTTTGTTCTACAACCACTTCCAGCAAATAAGCGCTTGGGGTTTTCAGCATTTCTTCAATGGCGCTGTCCAAGTCTTTCCGGTCGGTTACTTTCCTTCCGGGGATACGGTAGGCTTCGGCAATTTTCACGAAATCAGGGTTATGCATTGGCGTTTCGGAATACCGTTCCTGAAAAAACAGTTCCTGCCATTGGCGTACCATTCCCAGAAAACTGTTGTTCAACAGGATGATTTTCACCTCGACGCCCGATTGCATGATGGTGCCCAGTTCCTGAATGGTCATCTGCAACCCCCCGTCGCCCACAAAGAGGCAAACCGTGCGGTCAGGCGCGCCGAATTTAGCTCCGATAGCGGCAGGAAGACCGAAACCCATCGTACCCAACCCGCCCGACGTGACCACGCTTCGGGTATGTTTGTACTTGAAATAACGCACGCCCATCATCTGGTTCTGCCCCACGTCGGTTACCATGATGGCGTCGTTTCCGGTTGCTTCGGTTACTTTATTCACCACCTCGCCCATTTTAATAGGGCCTTCTGCAGGATACAGTTCTGCGCGAATAACCTTCTCCATTTCTTTATCATACAACGGCTTAAAACTGTTGCGCCATTCCGTATGCCTGTTTTCCTTCAGCAGACGGGTAACCGCCGGAAGCGTTTCCTTTGCGTTTCCTATCACAGCCAGCGTCGTCTTCACGTTCTTGTCAATTTCAGCGGGGTCAATGTCAAAATGAATGATTGTAGCCTGACGCGCGTATGTTTTCAGATCGCCTGTCACGCGGTCGTCGAAACGCATGCCGATGGCAATCAGCACGTCGCATTCATTGGTTTTGAGATTGGGCGCAATGTTGCCGTGCATACCGAGCATCCCTGCATTGAGCGGCTCGTCCGACGGAAGCGCAGACAGCCCGAGTATGGTCGAACCTGCCGGAATGTCGGCTTTTCGCAGAAATGTAAGCAGTTCATTTTCGGCGTTTCCGATGATAACGCCCTGCCCTACCAACGCTAACGGTTTTTTTGCTTCGTTGATCATACGCGCCGCCTCGGCGATGGCGTCCTGTTGCGGTTCTGGAGCGGGAATGTAACTGCGGATGTGCGTCACTTTTTGCGGCACAAAATCCACTTTTTCAACCTGGGCGTTTCTGGGGAAATCGAGTACCACCGGACCCGGACGTCCGGTAGATGCAATGTAGAACGCCTGCGCTACCGCCCATGCCACATCTTCGGCTGAACGTATCTGGTAAGCCCATTTGGTAATCGGCTGTGTGATGCCTACCAGGTCTGTTTCCTGAAAGGCGTCGGTTCCCAGCAGCGACGAGCCAACCTGCCCGGAGATGACAACTATTGGCGTACTGTCAATCATGGCGTCGGCGATTCCCGTGATAGCATTGGTTGCGCCGGGGCCGGAAGTAACCAACACTACGCCCGTGCGCCCCGACACACGCGCATAGCCCTGCGCGGCATGTGTTGCGCCCTGTTCGTGGCGAACTAAAACATGGTGTAACTGTTTCGGGTAATCGTACAAGGCATCAAATACAGGCATGATTTGTCCGCCCGGATATCCGAATATCGTATCAACGCCTTCGTTGATGAGCGAGCGCATCAGCGCCTCGGAACCTGTCATGTAATTTTCAGACATATTGTTTTTTTTATCTTTATTAATTATTTTATTTCAACTTCAATACCATCAAATAATCTTCCCCATTTTCACGAACGATTTCAAAACCAAGTTTTTGATACATTCGTGCAGCATAATTCTTTTTCTGAACACTCAAAGACGTTTGCGCATATCCTTTCTCTTTCAGATATTCAATCATTTGTTGCATCAATTGTGTTCCTATTCCGCGTTTCCGGTACTCTTTCAGCAGCGAAACGGCAAATTCGGGCGTACGGTCGTCTATATTTCCGTAACCTTTTATTTCGTCCGCCAATATTCTGACCCACACCGCGCCAACGATGCGACCATCCGCTTCTGCAACCAGACAATAATCATCTTTCCGGCTTCCAAAACCGTCAATGTACACATTGATTTCAGGTATTTGAGTGATATGACGCGGAACAGGTACGCACCCTTCCGGCTGAAAGATGGATTCATACAGCATATCGTCAAGAACGCCTAATTCTTCCGTCCGTATTTCCCTGATGTTAACCTTTTCCATTTGCTTTCCGGTTTATCACTAAAAAAACCCCTCTCATTTGATGTGAGAAGGGTTTTTTGTTCTTTTCGATTATGTTCATACACCATCCTCACATCAGTTTTTACCAATGAGCACCACCACAATGTGGATAAGGATGAGAGAATTACACATTAATTATGTTTTTTATGCGTTGCAAAGATACGTATTCTTTTTTGATTGACAATAGATGATGTATAAAATTGCTGAATATTTTTTTGTGCTGCTGAATATTTTTATACTTTTGCATTTTCATATTATTATTGATATTAAAGCAACAACGAAAATAAGGCTATGAATAGAGTATTGATTATCGGAGCCGGTGGCGTAGGTACCGTAGTGGCTCACAAGATTGCTTCGGTTCCCGAAGTATTTGGCGAGGTTATGCTGGCCAGCCGCACCAAAACCAAATGCGACGCTATTGCAGCGGCTATTGGCGGCAATCGTATTCGCACAGCGCAGGTGGACGCTGATAATACGCATGATTTAGTAACGTTAATCCGCAGTTTCAATCCCGATTTAGTAGTCAATGTGGCCTTGCCTTACCAGGATCTGACGATTATGGAAGCATGTCTCGAAACAGGCGTAAGCTACTTAGATACGGCTAACTATGAACCGAAGAACGAGGCAAAATTTGAATATAAATGGCAATGGGCTTACCACGATAAGTTCAAGGATGCAGGTTTAACCGCCATTCTCGGTTGCGGGTTCGACCCCGGCGTTACCGGTGTGTATACAGCGTATGCCGCCAAGCATCATTTCGATGAAATACAGTATCTGGATATTGTTGATTGCAACGCAGGCGATCACGGGCTTCCTTTTGCTACCAATTTCAATCCCGAAATCAATATCCGTGAAGTAACCCAGAAAGGAAAATATTGGGAAAACGGCGCGTGGATATACACCGAGCCGCACGAAATACACCAACCGCTCCACTACCCTGAAATAGGGCCAAAAGAATCGTTTCTGATATACCACGAAGAACTGGAATCGCTGGTAAAGAACTTTCCGACACTCCGCCGCGCCCGTTTCTGGATGACTTTCGGGCAGGAATATCTGACGCATCTCCGCGTGATACAAAACATTGGCATGGCAGGTATTGATCCTGTAATGTACCAGGGTATGGAAATCGTGCCCATACAGTTCCTCAAGGCGGTACTTCCCAATCCGGGCGACCTTGGCGTAAACTATACGGGCTGGACATCAATCGGATGCCGTATTCGCGGGTTGAAAAACGGCAACGAACATACCTGTTATATCTTCAACAATTGCAGCCACGAGGCAGCGTACAGGGAAACCGGAACGCAGGCAGTGAGTTACACTACAGGCGTGCCGGCAATGATCGGCGCCATGATGTACATGAAAGGTCTGTGGAAGAAACCCGGCGTGTTTAATGTCGAAGAGTTCGATCCCGATCCGTTCATGGAGCAATTGAACATCCACGGATTACCCTGGAAAGAAGAACATGATGTGGATTTGGAACTGTAAGCCTGTGTTTCGGTAGATAATCAGGGGTTTTTTTCACAACAATTCAGGAATGGGAAATAAAAAACTTGTAACAGTCTTTTATTTCCCATTTCTGAACAGGATATTGGGGTATATCTTCTCGTGTCCATTTTTTGAAATATTCTTCAATAAATGATTTGTTGCATTCTAATTATAAGGTATTTGACCACTGTGCTGATATTTGCTTGCAGGTATCTCAAAAATAGATGTATATTTGTAAAAAATTAATAGAGTATGAAAAACAGGAATCCTTTGCCGTTTAATTGGCGCAGTGAATTGGAATACATTGATGTTTTTTCGATAGACGACGATGTTATTTTACTTGATAAACCTGTGATTACATCCACTTTGCAATATCCTTTCAAAGCAGACGTAACCACGGCAATCATCAGTCTTAAAGGAACAACCGAAGGTAAAATAAACCTGAAACCGTATGTTACAAGCGGGGCTTGCTTTATCACGATTATAGCCGGTCAGATTATGGAATATAAATCTATCAGTGAAGATTTTACGGGATTGTTTATTATCATGTCTAAAAAATTTACCGACAGTTTGATGCAGAATGCTCACGACCGTCTGCCTCTGTCGCTTTCAGTTCGCGATAATCCTGTTATTCCTTTGGATGAAATAGCGCTTCGAGGGATGATTGATTATTTTGAAATGTTAAAAAGAGTGATTCAGGTAAAAGATCATCCCTACCGCATGGAAGTGGCAAGACATCTGACACTGGCGATTTTCTACGGAGTAGGCGTCTATTTTCATCAATTAACCGACCTTAGGAAAAAGACGCATAACGAATTGCTTGTCGAGAAATTTCTGCATTTGGTACAAACCCATTACAAAAAACAACGTGGACTTGAATTTTATGCCGAAAAACTGTGTATTACATCCAAACATCTGTCGAGAGTGTTTCGTGAAATTGGCTCCAAATCTCCCAATGACCTGATTGACGAACGTGTTGCGCTTGAAGCCAAAGCGTTATTGAAATCAACCAATATGACCATTCAGCAAATCAGCGATGAACTGAATTTTCCCTCGCAGTCATTTTTCGGGAAGTATTTCAAGCGGGTTACGGGGATGTCGCCGAAAGAATACAAAGCGAATGGGTAGATAAACAATTGATTAGGATATTTCTGTCCTTTTTCCTTTTAGCCGAACGACCTTCGCCTTAATCCTGTCGAACACCATGTAAACCGCCGGCACAACTACCAGCGTCAATATCATTGAGCTTGTCAGTCCGCCGATGATAACCCAGGCCATTCCATTTTTCAGTTCGGCGCCGTTGCCGGATGCCATTGCGATGGGCAACATACCGAATATCATCGCAAAAGTAGTCATCAGAATGGGACGCAAACGGTCTTTTCCTGCTTCTATTAAAGCGTCGAACGTGTTCATGCCCTTGTCGGTACGGGCGTGATTGGCAAAATCGACTAACAGAATTGCGTTTTTTGCCACCAGACCAATCAGGGCTATCAAACCGATGATACCGAACAGCGAAAGCGGATTCATGGTGAGGGCAAGCGCAAGGAATGCGCCAATCATCGACAGGGGAATGGAAAACAGAACGATAACAGGCGTCAGTAACGAGTTGTAAAGTAGCACCATGATCAGGTAAATAAGCACAATCGCCGCCAAAAAGGCAAAACCGAGCATGCCGACTGCATCTCCCTGCAACTCCATGATTTCGCTCTCACGGATACTGATGCCTGCCGGAATCATATTTGCAAAGGCAGATTTTATTTCAGTATCCACTGTACCGGAGGGACGACCCACCACATTGGATTTGACGGTTATGGACGAAATGCGGTTCTTGCGCTCCAGAGCCGAAGGCCCCAAACCATACGAAATATCGGCAATTTGGTTTAATTCTATCAGTTCGCCTTTGCGGTTGAGGATGGTCAGGTTGGCAACGTCGTCGGGACGGTTGCGGTCGAAATTGTCTATTCCGACACGGATATTGTATTCGTAGTTTCCATCGCTGAATTTCGAGTCGTCGTTGCCGGCGAGCGCCACGCGAAGCGTTGAGCCGACGTCTAACACCGACAGTCCGAGCATCGCCATTTTGGCGCGATCTAACTGTACCTGAACCTCCTGACGCGGGTCGTCAATCGAAAGTCGCGCATCGGCAGTTCCGGGCGTGCGTCGCACGATGTCGAGTATCATTGCCGCCGTTTCCTGTACCAGCTCAAAATCAGCGCCCTGAACTATATACTGAAGCGGGTCGGCGCCCTCGCCTGTTGTTGATAGAATGGTTGCCCTCGCCCGTACGCCGGGTATAGCGTTCATGATAGCCTTTTTTGCCTGCTGGGCACATTCCTCAACTCCGACACTGCGTTTTTCCTTGTCCGTAAGTTTTACGGTAATCGCCGATATGTTGTTTTTGGCGCTGTTATTGTTGGCTGTGCCTACTTTGGTATATATGCGTTCCACTTCGGGTATGGCGCCGATGATTTTTTCGGCTTGCATGGTGATTTGATTGTTTTGATAAATCGTAACCTGAGGATTCATATCCAATTCAATGATAAATTCGCCGCGATCGCTGTCGGGCATGAAGGATACGCCGATAAACCCCGCGAGGAAGAACACAAACGATCCGATAAACAGCACAAAAGCGCCCGTTAAAACCGTTTTCCTGTATCGCAGTCCGACGGCCAAAACATTCAAATACCAGTTCCTGATCGATTCAAACGAACTTTCGACCAATCGCGAAAAGCGTCCTGACAGGGTTGGGCGCGTATCGTCCGGCAGTTTTCCGAAACGGGACATCAACAGCGGCGTTACCGTAAACGATACCAGTAAACTGCACATTGTTGATACAATGATGGGTATGGCAAATTCATTGAGCATATTGCCGATAAATCCGCCTGCCATAGCCAGCGGAAGAAATACTACTACGATGACTAAGGTGATCGCCAGACAGGTAAAGATAATCTGCCGGCAACCCTGAATGGCAGCTTCGCGCCGGCTCATCCCACGTTCAAGGTAGTGAAACATGTTTTCGACAACCACAATCGAATCGTCCACCAGTATTCCTACCACAAGCGACAATGCCATCAACGACAGCATATTTAGCGAATAGCCCATCACATACAGCCCTATAAATGCAGGTATGATGGACAGCGGAATGGCAATCATCACTACTAACGCACTGCGCAGGTTGTGCAGAAAAACGAAGCACACGCAGGCAACGATGAGAATGGCAAGTATCAGGTCGGTGATAACCGCATTTGCAGCGGCTTTGGTAAAGATGCTTTCGTCGGTGGCAATTTCAAACCTGACGCCGTCGGTTTCATACTCTTTTTCGATAGTTTTCAGTTCCGCTTTTGCTAATTCGGCAACTTTTACGGCGTTGGCGTCAGATTGTTTCACTATCGAAATACCGATTGCATCATGCCCGTCAATACGGTTAATCAACCGCTGTTCGGCGATCCCGTCTTCCACATCGGCAATGTCTGCCACTTTTATTTCGCCGCCGTCGGGCATAACGGCGATAATCGTTTGCCGCAATTCGTCGAGGCTCGTGTATTTTGCGGAAAGACGGACGGAATAAACGGCATGTGCATTTTCAACGTTTCCGGCAGGAATTTCGAGATTGGACGTTTTAATGGCGTTCAAAACCTGCAATACAGACAGATTGTAAGCTTTCAGTTTTTGCGCGTCTATGTTCACTTTTATTTCACGTTCGCTTCCACCGGTTATGCGAATGGCGCCTACGCCCGGAAGTTTCGCCAGACGCGCCCGGATACGGTCGTCTACCAGTTTGTAAAATTTTGTGGATGACATCGCCGAGAAGGCTGCGATATTCAAAACCGCTATTTCGTCCAACGATACTTTACTGATAGACGGATCAACAATATCTGCCGGAAGATTCGATTTGACGGCAGATATTTTTTGCAACGCATTTTGCATCGCCATGTCGGGGTTTGCGCCACTTTTTAACATGACGGTCACAGAGGAGAAGCCTTCCATGGAGATAGACGAAATTGAATTTAGATTTTCCAGTGAGGAAAGCGCATCTTCTATTTTTTTGGTTACCGATGTTTCCACTTCGGCGGATCCTGCGCCCGGATAGATGGTTTGCACCGTAAGCATGGGCAAATCAACGCCCGGAAGAAAGCTCAGACTCAACGAACTGTAACAGATGATGCCGCCCAGCGTCAGTATAGTGAACACAACCAGGACAATTAACGGTTTTTTGATGGATGTTTCGATCATGAGAATTACGAATTAAAAAAATTATGAAATAAAACTAACGGGACAAAAGTACGGTGGACGAATTTGTCCGAAAAGGTCAAATCAACTCATATTTGGACTATTGTGAACAAAACTCCATGCGATGCGCAATTTAGTCCAATATAGAGAAGAATAGCCAAATGACGTTCAATCGTTGAAAAATATCGGCGAAATATGATTATGAGGCGTCGGGCTGTAACCAGAAAGACGTAATACATTTGAATGCCAAATAGTTATCAACAATGGACAACCAAAAATGTGAATAACCACACATTTTTGAAAAAAAATGGGATTGAACCGGTATTTTTTCGGCACAGATAAAGAGAAGCAATAACTGTATATCACAGATAGATAGATAGATAGATAGATAGATTTTTCTGAAATTTTTCTTGCTGTACTTCAAACTAATTATTTATTTTTGCCGTTAGAATTGAAAAGAGATTTTCAAAAAGTTTTATCGGACTTCGGCTTTTTGAAAAATCAAAATTGAGTTTTTAGAAGTTCCCGTAACATAAATAAATTTCAAATTTGAAACTAAATATTTTTGTAATATGTTAAAAATCAGAACAAAAATGATGAATGTGGCAGCGATAGCAGCCTGTCTCACAGTAATAACAATGATAGTCTCATGCGAAAAGGAAAAGGAAAAAGAAGTCGGTGTGAAATTGGTGGATACCGAAACAAGTGGTGAATTTCACATGAGAAAGTTTTTTTACGACGAACAAAATCGAATTAAAGAAGTATGGAGGTTTTCGGGTGGAGTACTTATGGAAAAGACTATTCTCACCTATACCGGTGAAGATTTGACTAAAAGAGAGGACGTATATTTAGGTGAAGATGTTGAACATGTAGATGCGACGAACTATATCAAAAATGGCAATACGATTAGTTGGGCAAACAGTGTCAATATTATCGATGAAGGGGAATTGGGAAACCAAAATCTTAACAATACAATTATTTTAAACAATGACGGTTTTATCGAAAAATGGGAAGGAAATATTCTTGGTATGTCTTGGGTTGGTGATTATACATATGTCAATGGCAATCCTACTAAATATTCGCTTGTGACCGAAGTACAGGGTTCGGTAGATACACGTGAAATCAATAGTACATATAGTACTACTTACAGGAGTGCTTTTTCAGGCTGCAATTCTCCGAAATGGTTTATGCAACTTTGGTTTGGGGGAACTTCTAATGTCTTGATAGATAGTGAATGTGAAAGTACAGAATGGACACCATATGGATATATTACGACACAGTGGTCAGTAACATGCGAATATGTTTATGACAGAGACGGATTTCCAACGAAAGTCACGCAGAAGTATAGCGGCTCCATGGCAGAAGCGCCAGACGTAATAACGGATTATACGTACAGGAATTAGGTCTCATGCGAGTAACAGACAATCAAATGAAACAAAATGCCAGCACCTAACGGGCGGTTTGGCGCAACGGCGGCAGTAACCATAGCCGTCAGGCTAAAATTCTAACTACATGATTTTCAGGTTACATTCAGATTTCAAATTTTCACGTAATATAATGGGCTTGTTATAAATCCACAAGATGTGGCATTGCAAGTATCCTCATTACAAAATATATTGGGCGAAGAAGCGCTTCTATTGCTGGCCATAGAGAGCGGTTTTTGTCGTCGGACGTCAAAATTGACGCCCGATATATTTTTTGATTTGCTGTTTTACGCATCCTCACTAACGCGCAACAGCAGTCTTGAGTATTTAGTTTCGCGCCTTGACGACGCATACGGTATTGCTATGCGCAAGCAATCGCTGGATGAGCGGTTTTCCGAAAAAGCGGTAAATTTTGTT
>Ga0082212_10004768_pt1 | contig 18710 bp, 11 predicted proteins | sample TergutNt197P3_FD_71548 | JGI IMG/M metagenome (GOLD analysis project Ga0082212, IMG submission 71548) | Neocapritermes taracua P3 segment gut microbial communities from Petit-Saut dam, French Guiana - Nt197 P3 | ecosystem: Host-associated > Arthropoda: Insects > Digestive system > Gut ...
CGTTGCGAAGTGCAACGGTTGCTATACATGCCATACCGCATGCAAGGATGAACATGTCGGAAACGATTGGACCCCCTACGCGAAACCTCAGCCCGAGATTGGGCAGTTTTGGGTCAAGCTTCAGGAAACAGTCAAAGGGACCGTACCGAAAGTCAGATCCACGTATATACCCGAGTTTTGCAACCATTGCGGCAAGCCGGCGTGCCTGGCTGCATGCGCGAACGGCGCGATAGAAAAAAGGGACGACGGCATTGTGCTGATCGACCCCGAAAAATGCAAGGGATGCTACAAATGCGCGGACGCTTGCCCGTACGGCGCCATCTATAGGAACGACGCGATCGGGATTTCCCAGAAATGCACCGCGTGCGCCCATCTGCTGGACGCCGGTTATAAAGCCCCGCGCTGCGTGGAAGCTTGCCCCGTGGATGCGATCAGCTTCTGCGAAGAAGCTGATGCGGCGGACTTCACGGATGGCGCGACGGTCAGGAAACCGGAAACCGGGACGTGCCCGAATGTATATTACCGAAATGTGCCTGGGGAGTTCATCGCGGGGACGGTCTTCGACCCCGGGGAGATGGAAGTGATTATCGGCGCCCGGGTACGGGCGACCAATGGCGGCAAGATGTGGGAGGTCGTCACTGATGATTTTGGCGATTTTTGGTTCCGCGACCTCGCTGTCGGGGTCTATGACATTGTAATCGAGGCGGAAGGTTTCGAGTACAAGGTGTTTAAAGGGGTAAGGTCGAAAGACAGCGTCAACCTCGGGGACATCGCGCTTGAGAGGGCCAACAGTTAAGTAGCAAGGCTACCCGCGCAATAGTAGCCAGCAAGTGGATATAAGAAAGAGGAGTTAAGCAAAAAACTTGACTCCTCTTTTTCGGTGGTCTTATTGTTGGCAGTTGCGTTGCTGTTTCGTTCCAGTCGAGCGGGCAACTCTCATCGAGCGGGCAACTTTCAAACCGTGTGGGTCTTAAGGTATGTCTTGAGCCTCGCATACTCGCCGGAAAGTATATGTATACCATCGCTCACGCATGCGCTGGAGGGCAGATAGCCGTCCTTATCGGCAAACACGCTGAAAGCGTCGATGTAATAAACGTTTTTCTCCTGCGAAACCTGCATCATCCGCCTGTTAAACTCAATGACATTCTCGCGGTTGAAGTTATCGGAGCTATTGGAGCGGTTCCGTGAAACCGGCAGTACCGATATAAGGTATATGGTCGCGGAGGGTTGCCGCGCCCGTACGAGATCCACCAGAGAGCACAGATTGTTGTAAAACGCGTCCGAATGCCTGGTTTCCGGGCCCAGCTCGTTCGTGCCCAGCATGATATAAACCTTGCCGTAAGTCCTTGTCCTGAGGGCTTCGCGTATCGTCCCGGTATCGTAGACCTTTTCCCCGGTCACGGGATCGGTACTGTATGTCGTCAAGGGTATACGGCTTGAACTAAGTATACCGCCCGCCGAAATGCCGTTCACCGCGAAGAAATGGGCCCTCGGCAACGAAAAGTAGCTCTTCATACCTACCACCATCGAGTGGCCGATGAAACAAGCGTTGCTGAAATAACTGTCCGATACGGCAGCCGACTCCCTAACGACATTCCCGGTCTCCTGGTAGCTCAGGGATGGCTCGTTCGACGTGGCAGGCAGCGGTCCGTCCTGCTCAACTGCGGTAATGAACTTGCTAAGGATAACAGCCGCTTCCGCCTGGGTCGCGTTCCCATCAGGGACAAACCTGCCATCCGAGTACCCGCCGATAATCCCTGCCTGCTGCATTTCGTACACTGCTGCCCTCGCCTGACTGCTGATACTGCTGTCATCCGCGAATGCCATCAAATCGTTTTCGTGAGGCAGCGAGACGCCCGCATCGATAGCGAAGTTATGGAGTATGAGGCAGATTTGCTCACGTGTGATGTTGCTGTCGGGATCGAACCCGGCCTGCGGGGCGTCACCGACTATACCTTCGAGTATACCGCGCTGATGCGCCCAGCGGATGTACCCGCCATACTCGGTCCCGTAGCCAATATCGGAAAACAGAGTATCGGACGCGGTCATCAGATCGGCGCGCACATAACCGGTTTTCCCCTCATAACGTATATTGTACCAGCCGCCTGAAAGGCCAATAACGCCGACAGGCGTGCCCGCGTCGGCAATCATCGTTATTATCTCAGACTTCGTGTTCGGTTGCGCCCGCACATTTACCTTCGTTTTTGTGATAGTCCCATATGCAGGGCTGCTTGCAGTATCGACCCCGGCGTAGCGCCCAAGCAAGGCGATGAACATAGCGCGGGTTATGGGATCGGTAGGGGAAAACACATTCTGCTCCGCTTCCGCGAGCAGCCCCTTCGATATGATATGGTCAACAGACATTGTATACCACTCAACCGGCTGGGATGCTGAGTTATCAAGCGCGCCACTGGTCAGGAACGGAATTGAGGTAAGTGTGAGCAGTGTGGCAGCAATCGCTGAAACAATCCTCTTCATCAAAATTCCACCCCTTTCGTTACTGATAGCTCAAATTAATGGCTTAGTGCGGCTACATTAACATTATTTTCACCGTTTGTCAAGTATTGTATTATATTGTTTTTATTTTGTAACTATTTAAACTCAAACCCTTCCGATGTCCCTTGCAATGTGGTAGGCGCCCTGCGTCGCGCTGAGGATATCTCTTGGCAGTACACAGTCGCCAATCTGGTAGAACTCAGGCGCGCAACCGTGCAAGACCACAGCCTCGTCCGAAAGGCTCCTGTACCCGGCAGCGCAAATCACCGTGTCCGCCGCCACCAGCCTACGCCCACTTCCCTCCTCCACCACGAGACCATTGGCTGAAATCTCAAGGGCCCTTGCCGAGGTAGTGATTTTCATGTTCGGGATTTTTTCAAGCTCCACCGACAGGGCCACCCCATGCACGACATTCGATCCGGTCTCCAGCTCGCCGGGGTTGCTGATCATCTGAGACGCCCCGCCCCCGGTATTGGGCACGATAGTCATGGGCATCATCTCCAGCACCTCTACGTCGCGGCCGAGCCTCGCGAGGTAAATCCCGAGTTCGATCCCCACAAGGCCGCCGCCAATAATGGCAACCCGCTGCCCCGCTTTCCCGGGATCCCTGTATACATCCTCGGCAATCAATGCCATCTCGATACCCGGGACGTCCGGCACGATTGGTTTTGCCCCCAGCGAGGCGATAATTACATCGGGGCGCAGTGAACGCGCATACTCAGGGGTCACTTCCGTATCCAGCCTGACCTCTATCGGGGCGCGTGAAATGCGCAGCGCCTGCCTCGTGAGGTATGAATGCAGTTTCTCCTTAAAAGGCACGTTGCGCTCGCATCGGAGGACGCCGCCCAGTTCCCCGGACTTCTCGCACAGTATGACTTTATGACCTTGCCCGGACGCTGTCAGCGCCGCCTGCATACCGCCGACCCCGCCACCGGCTACCAGCACAGTCTTCCGCTTGCGCGGCGGCAATCCGTGCATAGCGTCCAGCTCGAACCCGATGGCCGGGTTTATCGCGCAGTAGAATATCCCGCTGCGCGTGCTGCTCGAAAAGCATGTCATGCAGCGCATGCACTGATTTATCACATCCTCGTTGCCGGTGCGCGCCTTGAGCGGGAGGTCGGGATCTGCGAGCGTTTGGCGGCCAAGCTGGACTATGTCCGCCTGCCCGGAGCGGATAATCTCATCCATCATTTCGGGGTCTGTAAGCGCCCCGACCGTCGCGACCGGGGTTGAAACATGCTTCTTGATTTCCGCCGCGTACTTCACATTGACCCCGTCCGGCAGGAAAAGCGTCGGGTGCGAGACCATACTCGCTTTCTCGACCTCGTGGTGCCCGGCAGATACATGGATGAGGTCGACTTTACCGTCGAGCATCCTTGCGATACGGACGCCTTCATCAATATCGTACCCGTCGTCGAGGCATTCGGATCCGCTGATGCGAACCTCCAACGGCATGTGCGGGCCTATGGCCTTGCGCACCGACTCAATGACCGCGAGGGGGAACCTCATCCTGTTCTCGAGCGACCCTCCCCACTTGTCGGTCCGTTTATTATCGCGCGGAGACATGAATTGCGTCATCAGCCAACCATGGCCGCCATGAAGCATTATCATGTCAAAGCCGCATTGCTTCATAAAAACCGCAGTGTTTGCGTAACACCCGATCAGGTGCTCAATCCACGCTTCGTCCATGGCCCTCACTTCCGTGCCGTCGGGTTTGACCCCGTCAACGAAACCGTAGACGAACCCTTCCCTCTCCGCCATGACGCCGCTGTTTATACCTGCGTGGTTCAGTTCGGCGGCTGCGGCGGCCCCGTGGCGTTTTATCGCGCTCGCCGTGCGGGTGAAACTACCCCTGCCTTTGACGTCGTCGCCCCGGAGCTGAAACGGGTGGCTGTGTCCCGCGCGGGAGTCCACCATAACGTCCCCGACGCACACGGAGCCAAACCCGCCCAGTGCTTTGAACTCGTAAAAAGCGGTGGCGTTTTCGTCAAGGAAGTTCTCCGACGTCAGCCTGTAGTTGTCCTGCGGGGAGGAGAAAACCCTGTTGCGGAACATGATTCTCCCGAGTTTGATTGGCTCAAACAAATGCTTATATTTCAGTTCGCTCATGATTTTCCGGAACGCTGCGCTTTGCCAGCGCCCCACCTTCCTTTCTATATTACCTTTATATATTTCTTTACAATCCGGAGTGCTTTATCCGGTTCGCCCCGCGAAAGAAGCCCGATTGCGAACAGTATGTACTTGCTGTCGAGGAGGAACTCCGGCGAGCGCGGTTTGAGCACGAGCGACGCTTCGTCTCCGAGGGCGGCGCCCTCAAGGACAAAACGCGGGTCCGCTGAAAAGGCGAGCGGCCCCCCCGCGCCGAGCACATGCCTGACGCCCGTCAGGTCCTTCCCGCGCTGTAGCCATATTTCGCCGTTGTGGGTGACCCTGCGCTCAAGTTTGCCAACATGCCGGTCGACCGCAGTCTTTACCGCGTTCCGGGAGAGCAGGAGCTGGTCGCGGGTCTGCGCTTCGCCCTTTGGTATACTCAACGCTTCCCTCAGTCCGTCGATCCTGCTTTGGAGGCCTTCCTCCTGCCGTCCATCCTGCATTATTTCCTGCCCGGCGATCTGCGCCAGTGTGTCCAGATTGTGGTAGAGGCCCAGATCCCCTTCAACAGTTCTTTTCGCGTGCGGCTCCGGGAGTCCAATCATGGTGACGCCGGTCTTTGTCGGTATCCCGGTGGCAATCGAGTATACATCCGTAGTAGCGCCGCCAACATCGACCAGAAGGAGTTCCCCAAGCCCGGGTTCGGTCCTCGTACCTTCCGCTATCAGTTTCGCAGCCTCCAGCACTGCGGAAGGGGTTGGCATGAGGACGTCCGAAATCATATCCCTGACGCGTGCAATACCTTTGGCTTCCGTTATATGGCTCAGGAACAAGTCCCGGATCCTCTCGTTGACCGGGTCCAGGTCCAGTTGCCCGAACTCGGGCATTACATTTTTAGCATATACGATTTTTTTGCTTCCGCCCCCGCCTGCGGCGCCGGGTTCCGAGAAGACGTCCTGTATCTCGTCGGAAGCTGATTTGTTGCCTGCTACTATGATATTCTTAACGCCTTTATCGATTCCGGCCAGCATTCGCGCGTTGTGGCAGATAATCCTTTTATCCCCGCCGTCGGTACCGCCTGTGAGCAGTATGATGTCAGGCGCTGCTGCGGCGATTTCCTCAGTTTCGCGCCTTGACAGCTCATAAGAATATGTCCCGACGACCTTAGCCCCCGCGCCGAGCGCGGCAAGGCGCCCCGCTTCTGTGGTATACTCCGGGACGAGGCCTATGCAAATCATGCGGAGGCCTCCCGCCGCGCTGCTGCACGCGAGCGCCCGCCGTATATCCTCTTCACCGGTAGGTACGGTATCGCCAAGCAGGCCAAGCGCTTCCCTCAGGCCGACGAATATATCCGTATCGACTGTGGACGGCGCTTGCACCCTTGCGAGAAGCTCCTCCTTCTCCAGGTCAAATGCGACCACTTTGGTAAAGGTGCTGCCGAAATCAATAAATATGCGGAGGTTTGACATAATAGTTGTGCTGTACCTTTCCTATCACGGCCCGGTCAGGCGCTGTGGGAGCGTTCCGCGGGCGACCGTGTCATAGCCTTCCTCTTTCCTTCAAATCGCCCAGCAAGTCAACGATGGCGCCCTCCACGTCGGACTCAGGCGGATAGACGCGGTCGAAACCAATCGTCTTGAACTTAGCCTCGTCTTCTGAGAAATCGCGCTTGCCAACGCCCAGTATCCCGCCTATGTACAGCAGTATGCTGCCTACCCCCGCCTCCACGCATTTGTCGCGGAAACCTTGTAGGTCCATCTCCGCCATGCCGTACAACGAACTGATGAACATCGCGTCCGCGTTAGTCTCCTGCGCCGCTTTGATGAACTCTTCAGGCGGCGTCTGCGCGCTGAGGGCGATGACCTTGAAACCCGCCTCGCGCAAAGCCCGGGACACCACTTTCGTGCCAATTACATGAGAGTCCACGCCTACCGTGCCCGTCAGCACCGTCGGCGGATCCCCCGAATCCGGGAGTCTTGCGCCTGCCGGCTCATCCGTTTCCGGAGAGCTGATGATCGAACCTTTCGCGAACGCCCAGAAATCCGCGAGCGACGTCTTGTAGCCAAGCTTTATCCCTTGCGCCAGTTCGCGTTCCCTAATCTTTTCGTCGTTATACTCCCTGACTTCATCCGGGATCGGGAGGTTACCGTAGTCAATATAGCGGGAGGCGCCCTGGAGGTCCTTGCATCCGAGGACCTGATCCTTCGCGTTGACATTAAGGCAGAACGGGGAATCCAGTACCCCGGCCTCGATAGCTTTCTCGATGCCTGCAACGACGTCCCCGTCGCCCATTTCGGCCACCTTGTCCACTATCGCGGAAACAGCAAGCTCGCTCATCCGCTGCTCCTGGCGTATCTCATCTGTCATGAGCTTCACATTCTGCTGCCTGATCACGTTGAATATCCACCCTGCGGATTTATACGTCTGCATATGCGACTCGATGCTGGGGACGCCGCTCGCTTCGTCAACGGTTTTGACCGAGCAGCCGTCAATCGGCGCCATACCGGCGATGGTTGCGACATAGTTGATGTAACCGAAAGCGCTCCCGACGTCCTGCGGGAACGGATAGAGCATCGACTGGTCGCCAATGACGCCGGGGATGGTCACGTCCTTGTAGCCGAACTTGTCCAGATACTTCCTGTAGAGCCCGGGGGCCGCGTAGAAATCGGCGACGTCCTGGCTTATATTCCCCTGGAAGTTCATAAGGGGGATGACGGACTTGGCGCCTTGCTCGGCTGAGATGAGCGCTTCGATAATCTTCGTTGCCGTATTGATGTACATAGGTACGATCCCATTGAAAAGCCAGCCGTGGTTCGTGACGCTGATATACGCGCCGCGGTCGGCGTAATAGCCAACCAGCCTGCCAAGGTATTGGGCCGTCCTGATGCATTCCTCGACGCTGGCCAGCTTGTCGTATGAACCGATCCAGCCGAAGGGCGAGTTCGGCATACAGGTCATGCCGGACGCGAAAGCTATCTCTGCGATAAGGCTGTTCGCCTTCATTGAAGAGCGGACGTCAAATCCGCCCTCGCACGATTCAACCACCCTGCGCGTCTGCTTTACCCCGTGGTTGACGATGGGGAACCCGTTGAGTTTCGCTTTGCCTGTTTTTATACTCTCGTCCAAACCTTGCTGCGCTTTCTCGAGTTGCATGTTGCGCGTGTACGAGTCCGTCGTAAACGGGAACAGGCGCACGCCGACCTCGTTCATCGAGCGGAGTAGTTCAATCTCGCCCTCCACTGTCGGCACACCGGATCGCGGGTAGAGCCCCACTTTTCCCTCCTCGCGGAATTTCGCGAGGATTTTACCGAAATTCTTGCTGTCCGGAAGTTTTTTCTGGTATTCCACCGCCTCGTCGAAATCCACCTCGGCGCCGGTTGGCCAGGCGGAAAGAACTTCTTTCCTCATCTTCAGAAAGACGTCTTCAGCTATCTTTTGCTGCTTTACCACACTCATTGGCGTACCTCCATTTTATTTTCTTTCCTAACTATACAACATGCGCCCGTATCGGTCAATAATCCAACCTGTGAAAATGATACACTTGATTCTTTACATATATCGGAATACATGGTAGTCTTACTTCATGAAAAAACGCTCAATAGGGGGAACGCGAACATGGGGGAAGAGAACAGGACATATGGCAGCCATATAATACAATCGGCGCCCGACCAATCTTTCTGCGCGGGTTGCGGAAGCTGCGAAGCCGTTTGCGCCCTGGTAAAAGATGGATATGTCAGCCCTTGCAACAACCGCGTATTCATGGAAATGGACACAAGGAGGATGTACTTCACGATACATTCCTGCCAGCACTGCTCGGACCGCCCATGCTATGAGGCGTGCCCAAAAAAGGGCGAGGCCATGAAGCTCGGTGATGACGGGATCGCATGGATCGATGAAGAGAACTGCATCGGTTGCGGAAAGTGCATGAGGTCGTGCGTATTCGACCCACCGCGTATCAACCTGGTAAAAAGCCCGGATAAGAAACAACGGAAAGCGAAGAAATGCGACCTGTGCCGCGGCAGGGAAGAAGGCCCCGCGTGCGTGGAGTGGTGCCCCGTCCGGTGTTTGAGCATAGCAGGGACCGCGACTGACCCTGCGGGCGGAGGTCCGGGCGCCGGCCCCCGGAAGCAAGCGGGGCCTGCACCTGTTCCGCCCCAACCCGGGCAGACTGCAAAAGCGCCCATTACAACCCAACCAACCATACTGTCACAGTTGACCCTTTCCGGGGAAGCCGCCGCCCCGGCGTCAGGCTACGTCGGGAAGATAGCCCGCGTCAACCTGACGGACAAGTCTGTCGAGATTATCCCCACATCGAAATACGCCCCGAAATACATAGGGGGCCGGGCAGTCTGCAACAGGATATTCTGGGACGAAGTAAAACCGGGCACAGGCGCGTTCGACCCCGGGAATAAGATTATCTATATGACCGGGCCGACGACCGGGACCGGGATACCGACAGGCGGCCGGAGTGAAATGACCGGTATCTCGCCGAATAGCTTTCCGGAAATGTATTCGTGGAGCGGAATCGGCGGGTATGTAGGGTCGGAACTGAAGTTCGCGGGTTATGACGGCCTCATCATAGAGGGCAAGTCCGAAGAGCGCGCATATATATACATCGAGGACGGGAAAATAAGCTTCTGTTCAGCCGAACTCCTGTGGGGGTCACTTGTACATGACGCGCAGCGGAAATTGGAAGCGCTGCACGGCAAGGACATAAAGAGCATGGTCATAGGCCCTGCCGGCGAGAATCTCATGCGAAACGCAAGCATCACGACGTCCAACGACAACGTGGCCGCAAAGGCGGGGTTCGGCGCGGTTTTCGGTTCCAAGAACCTAAAGGCGATATCGATAAGGGGGACAGGGGCCGTCCGCCCCGCCAACCTTGAAAAGCTGTTCGAGCTGCGCCGGAAGATGGGCGACCCGTCTATGAGGCCCAACCCGCTCGTCCACGAGACGACTCACGGTATGGATGGCAACATGATGCCGGTCGAAGGCGGATGGACCCGCGGCCAGGTCGCGTGCAGCCATGGCTGCAACCAGCACTGCAACAGGTTGATGATTGGCGTCAAGTCCGCTTTTTCACACGAGCGCATTAATCAGGTCGAGAAATGCGTAGGGATTTTCGCTTACGGTTTCAAGGAAGACTGCTCATGGTTGCCCATACAGAACCTCGAGACGCATCAGAACCATTTCCTTGCGTGCAAGCTGCTCAGTTGCGAGATGCCGGAGCCGGACCCCACGGACCCGCATTTTGCCGAGTTGTTTAACAAAGTGCGCGGCGATCTGGTGAACTTCTGGGAGCCTGATTTCGACAAAGGCAGCGTTATGATGGACATGTGCAACGAGTACGGCATAGACAAATGGGACGTCATAGTCTGGTATTTCACATGGCTTTCCATGGCAAAAAAGGAAGGCCTGCTTGACGGGATGGACTTCGGCATGGAGGTCGACGTCAATAACGTGGAGTTCGTCAAGCATTTCCTTGATATGATAACATATAGGAAAGGCAAATACGGGCCGATATTCGCAGAGGGCATGGCCCGCGCCATAAGGGCGCTCGGCAAGGAGAAGTTTGGCGATACGATCTATCAGGGGCGTTACTCCCAGATGACCGGCGAGCGGCTCGACCTCCCCGTCAGCCTCGAGACCGCGTGGGGCCACAGCTACCACTGGCAAGGCCGGGGGTTTGAAGGTTCAATCGATAAACCCGGCTGGCTGGCGACGTCGCTGCACCTGATGCTTTCATCCCGCGACGCCCAAACGAACGCCCACCACCACGATACTTTTGATAATTATCTTAAGCTGAAAGACGACCCTTGCCACAGCCCGTTCCTCGCGGACGCGGTCATCAGGAACGAGGACAAAGCGGATATTAAGGACTCCGTCACATGCTGCGAGTTCCTGAGCCCGGATCTGTTCTGGGACGAGATGGAGTCGGAGGCGTTCAATGCAGCGACAGGGCTCGGCCTCACCAAGGAAGCCCTGAACGACGCAGCGGTGCGTTCGCGACTTTTGTTCCGCGCAATCCTGATACGCAACTTCGGGCGGACGCGCGATATGGAGGTAGGCGCGATTTTCCCGACGATGCAGTTCCCCGATACGTTCGGGGAGACAGTTGGTCTGGAGGACTGGAACGATCTGGTCGACATTTATTATGACAGGCGCGGCTGGGACAGGGAGACAGGCTGGCCGACGCGCCTCGTATATGAGAAGTACGATTTGAAAGACGTCGCGGACGAAATGGAGGCAATCGGGAAACTCCCCTAGATTCCCACATGTGGCCCGGAATTGGGTTTACAGGGAAAATGGACATAGGGTATAATGGAAAACGACGGTGCAATGATATCGGTGGGATTTAGCCGGCGGCTACCTCAAGGATTTGGATTTGGCAACTAACTATGGTTGACACCTAATAATATTTGGATATACGAGGAGGCATTTTATGGGTAGAATGGAAGGAAAGATCGCGGTTGTCACCGGCGCAGGCTCGGGGATCGGGCGCGCGGTCGCGGTCATGTTCGCTAAAGAAGGCGCGAAAGTCGTCTGCGCGAACAGGAGTGAATCTGACGGAAATGAGACGCTCAGGCTCATAAAGGAAGCGGGCGGTGAAGGAATCTACGTCAAAACCGACGTCAGAAGGAAAGCGGACATAAAGAAACTGCATAGAAGCGCCGTCGAAGCCTATGGCACTGTTACGACGCTCTTCAACAATGCAGGCATACTCGCCTTCGGCCCGTTCCTTGACCATACGGACGAGGACCTTGAAAAAGTCTATGAGACGAATTTCCGGGGCTATTACTGGATGATGCAGGAGTTCTTGCCGACGCTCGTCGCGAACGGCCACGCATCAATCACGAACGTCGCGTCGATATCGGCCTATAAACCGGAGTCTGACGCGTATATATACGGGGCGATGAAATCGGCAGTCGTCAGGATGACGCAGAACCTGATCCGGGAGTATTCCCCCCAGGGCGTCCGGCTGAATATCATATGCCCCGGGCCGGTCCAGACGAACCTGACCCCTGACTACATCCGCAACAGCGAGGAGGCCCAGGCGGCGTTGTGCAAGGCTGTATGCCCCGTAGGGAGGCTTGGCGTGCCTGACGACATAGCATATGCCGCCGTATGGCTCGCTTCCGACGAAGCTGATTGGGTGACCGGCAGTTCGATCGTCGTTGACGGCGGCGCGTGTAACATGGGTTAGGAGGGTATGTAATAGCGATGGTAACACATAAGAAGATAGAGGAAGACGTATTCCTGAAAAAACTGAGGCCTGAGGTATTGTCCCCGTGGCCGACAGGCATGGACGTCGACCTTGATGAAGCGGTTGAATATCAAAAAAAACTACCCGACGACAAGAATTTCACAAAAGCCCTCGCGAAATACCGCGCAGAGGGCAAAATCGGGCTCTTCCCGAGATCGGGCGTGCCGGTGGTCGAAAAGGAGATAGAGCTCCTTCGTTCGCTGAACGAGGTCGGGGTGTTCCTGTTCCCCTTCACGACTGACTCATTCACGCGCAACCTCCAGCTCGACAAAGCCCAGAAAGGGCTTGAAGAGAGCATCAAGACGGGGCAGATGCGGCTCAACGGCTTCCCTATCATTAACCACGGTGTGAAGACGACGCGCAAGGTCGTCGAGTCGTGCGTAGGGGCGTTCGACCCGCGTTGCTCCCGCGTGGCCAACAGCTTTGTTGGCGAAGTCGCGTTCGCTTCCGGCATGACGGCGATGCCTAACAGCTTTTTTGCATGGATCGGCGGATATGACAAGTCGGCCACCGCGGAGGAATGCATACAGACCGCGCAGTATCTCGGGCGGCTGATTGGCTATTACGCGGACCGAGGCGTGATAATCAGCACAGACTGCCACGGATGGCTCCCGAACGGCGTCATACCGATGTTCGTGAACATCGCGACCCAGATACTCGAAGCGCTGACCTCATGCGAACAAGGCGTCAAGAGCGTCGTCCCGCTAATGAACTTCCAAGGGAACCTGGTCCAGGATATAGCGGAAATCAAGGTAGCGGAGGGACTTTACAGGAAGTACCTCGACAAGTTCGGATACACGGACGTCGTGATACCCGGGCTAATCGGCAACCAGTCGCCGCTGTTCGGATTCCCGCAGGATATTGGCAGCGCTTTCGGCTACATCAACTACACCTCGATGGTAGCCGCGCTCGCGAAGAACCTAGACGCCTGCTCGGTGAAGACCGTCGACGAAGCTATAGGCGTCCCGAGCGTAGAGTCGCATATGCAGACGTACCGCTCTGCAAACTGGATATTCAATGTCGTGAGGCAGCAGAACATAGAGTTTGACTTCGCGCAGATCGAAGAGGAAGGCAGGATCTGTGAGATCGCGGTATCGGCGATAATCGACAAGGTCATAGACATGGGGGAGGGCGACCTCGCCGCCGGCATCGTAAAGGCGCTTGAGGCGGGCGTGCTCGACTCCCCGTTCTCAATCAACGTGAATGTCCGCGACCTCTGCATGGGAGCGAGGGACCTGCAGGGCGCGTGCCGCTATATCGAATACGGTAACCTCCCAATCCCGGACGAGGTCAGGAAGTATAACGACGAGAAGGTACGCGAGCGTGAGAAAGCCGAGGGAAGGAAACTCGGTTATAAAACCTCGCTTGCCGATTTCTGGACGCTCAGCCATGGCTGCCTCGTTGACGAGCCGTCTGACGCCGTCGAGGACGAGGAAGACGTCCCTCCGGAGTATATTGAAGTTATAAAGAAGAGCCAGCCGACAGTCATCACAGGCACGGTCGGGGTGGACGCGCATGTCATCGGTACGAAGATAATCTCGAAGATATTGCGTGAATCCGGCTTCAAGGTCATCGCGCTCGGCGCGCAGACCCCGGTCGAGGAGTTCATCAAAGCTGCGCAGGAGACAGCGGCGGACGCGATCATGATGACTTCACTCTACGGCATGGCCGAGATGGACCTGCAGGGTTTCCGCGACAAATGCATCGAAGCCGGCGTCGGTGATATACTGTTGTATATTGGCGGGATCCTCGGGGTCGGGAAGCGCGATTTCAGCGAGGATGAAAAGACATTCAAAGCGCTTGGCTTCAACAGGGTCTACCCGCCGGAATCATCCGTGAAACTATCGATTATCGACCTCTGCAACGATTTAGGGCTTAAGAATTAGGGGTTAGGGCCCACAGGTCACAGTTTTTAGTTGGAGACGAGAGTTACGAGGCGTCAGTATTCAACACTCAACACTCTACAATCCACATTAAATTTACAAAGAGGAGTGAAATATATTGGATGCAAGCCACCTGTTTGCGAAAAACATTCTCGAACTGAAGTATGAAGACCTCAGCGAAAAAGCCGTAGAAGAGACAAAAAAACAAGTACTCGACCTTATCGGGTGCGCAGTCGGCGGTTATGGCCAGGCCGGCGCAGCCGAGACACGGGAACTGGCGATCGAGCTGGGCGGCGCGCCGCAAAGCACTATCATCGGATCCGGGGCTAAAGTCCCGGCGCCCGCCGCCGCGCAAGCCAACGCGTCGATGGTGCATTCCCTCGATTTTGACGACGTCCACGAAGCCGCGATTATGCACCCCGGCGTCGTGACTATCCCCACCTCGCTCGCGGTCGGCGAGTACATGGGCAAGCTATCCGGTAAGGATTTGATCCAGGCAGTCTCGACCGGCGGGGATATGATCTGCCGCATGGGGCTCGCCACGCGCCCCGGGGACAACATCCACGCATATGGCTGGCACTTGACGACGCTCAACGGCTATATGACCGCCGCAGCGGTGGCGTCAAAGATTATGGGCCTGGATCTGGATAAAACGATCTATGCGATCGGCATCGCCTACCATCAATCAAGCGGCAACGGGCAGCCTGTTAAAGACGGCGTGCTGACAAAGCGGCTTGGCCCCGGCTTCTCAGTAAGGGGCGGGATTTACGCCGCAATGCTCGCGAATAAAGGCGCGACAGGGGCGATAAACAGTATGGAGGGCGAAGCCGGTTTCTACAAGGTATATCACGGGAACTGCTATTCCAGGGACATCCTGGTCGGGGATCTCGGGAAGCGCAACGAGAGCGAGAACATATCAATCAAGCCTTATCCGAGCTGCAGGGGGACCCACCCGACAGCCGACGCCGCGCTCATCCTGGTCCGCGACTACGGCGTGGAGGCGGATGATATCGAATCTATCGAGATATTCTGCGGGGAAGGGACTATGGGGCTGCTCGGAGTGCCGCTTGAGGTCAAAGCCAAACCGCGCAACCCGGTCGACAGCCAATTCTCGCTCGCATGGGCATGCGCGGCAGGTCTTACCACAAAGCGCGTAGTATTGGGTTCGTTCACCGCGGAATCGATCAAGGACCCCAAAATCCTGGAAACCGCTTCGAAAATCAGCGTCACATACGACGCGAAGTACGACACGGGCGGCTTAGAACCTACCCGCATCGAAGTGAAGATGAAGGACGGGAAGAGACACACGGTCGAAGCGCTCACCGCGACCGGATCGCCGGAGCGCCCGGTCTCGTTCGAGGGATGCGTCGAAAAGTTCCTCGGATGCAACGACTTCTCCGCACACCCGATGCCGCGCGCCAACGCGGATAAGCTCATCGAAACAATAAAAGCGCTTGAGAAAATGGACGACATCAGCACGCTGATGAGACTACTGGTCTGGTAATAATAATTTCTGCTAATAATAAATAAGGAGGCAAAAAAATGGATATCCCAAAAACATGCAAAGCGATGGTACTCGCCGAGTACAACAAACCATTGGAACTGCAGGAACTCCCAATGCCGGCGCTTGGCCCCGGCGACATGCTCGTCAAGGTCGATCTGGCAAGCGTATGCGGCACGGACGTCCACCTTGCACGCGATGAACTGACCATGCATCCGCCGACGCCGATAATCATGGGCCATGAGACAGTCGGCAAAATCATCAGTCTCCCTGACAGCATCAAAACCGACGTCGCGGGAGCGCCCGTCAAGTTGGGGGACCGAATCATGTGGTCGCACCTGTTTGACGGAACCTGCTACTCGTGCAAAGTCCTCCATGAACCGGTAATGTGCGAGCACAGCAGGGGGTATGGTTTTTCGAATGCGAGCGAGATCCGCGGCGGTTTTGCGGAGTACGAGATTGTCCTTACAGGCACCGATTTCGTTAGGATTCCCGATGATGTGACGTCGGAGGAAGCGGTCGGGGCATGTTGCGCGGGACGTACAGTAGTCAACGCTTTCGACGGGCTTGCCAGATGCGGAGGCATTCGCCAGGGCGACTCTGTTATCGTGACCGGCGTCGGGCCTGTCGGGCTGTTCGCGATTGTTCTTGCAGCACAAACGGGCGCCGCAAAAGTCATCGCTGTAGACGTCAGCCCGACACGCCTTGAGTTCGCCAGGAAATGGGGCGCGACGGACGTCGTCAACTCCGCTGATTTCAAAGACCTTGCCGAAAAGACAAAGTATTTGCGCGATCTCTGCGGCGGGCGCGGAGCCGACATAATATTTGAATGCTCCGGCTTACCCAGCGTTTTCGCCGAAAACCTCGACCTGCTGGCAATATATGGCAAGTACGTTATCGTCGGGCAGACGAGCGAGGGCGAGGTGCCGATAAAGCCAAACAAAATACTGGAAAAGAGCGCGGTCGTTATCGGAAGCCGCAGCGGGGATATCAGGCACTATATTAAATGCCTGAAATTCATTCAGGCTAACAAAGGCAAGTATCCGTTCGGCGACATCATTTCGAAGAAGTATAAGCTGGAGGACGCGAATCAGGCGCTGGAGGATATGCGCGCCGGTATCGCGCTGAAAGCGGGGCTGGTCAACGACTGACCGGAGGAGGAATCAACTATGAGCACAGCTCCAAAGACAAGTAAAGCTGCCCTGCTGGTCGAGTTCGGCAAACCGGATGTGATACAGGACGTGCCGATCCCCGAACTGCGCCCCAACTGCATAATAGCGAAAGTGCTGCTGGCAGGCATTTGCGGAACTGACGTCCACCAGGCCCATGGCACCCTAGATTTCAAACCGCCGCTCCCGAACATACAGGGGCACGAGACACTTGCGGAGGTTGTGGAACTGGGCCAGGGCAGGGAGTTCGACATTGCCGGCCAACCCCTGAAACCCGGCGACCGCATCATGTGGGCGCACCCATTTTGCGGGGAGTGCTATTATTGCAAGGTGCACCGCAAACGCTACATGTGCGAGAGGATCGGCCCGGGCTATGGGTTCGCGCAGCCCGACATGCTGTGGGGCGGTTTTTCGGAATATGTATACATCAACGAAGTGACGGAGGTCGTCAGGGTCCCGGACTCTGTAAAGGACGAGGAAGCCCTCGGCGTGGGATGCGCCTTCAGGACTGTCGTCGCGGGGTTCGAAAGACTCCAGAGGCACAGCTCAATCGGGACCGCCGACTCGGTAGTCGTGCAAGGCTGCGGCCCGATAGGGCTTTACTCCACGCTGCTGGCCTCGCACTCGGGCGCGGGTAAGGTTATCGTCGTCGGCGCGCCCGCGGGCAGGCTGGGGCTTGCGCGCGAGTGGGGCGCCACCCATACGATTAATATCGACGAAGTCCCGGATCACGCGGAGCGGGTGAAGATGGTCATGGATCTGACAAACGGGCGCGGCGCGGAGTTCTGCATCGAGGGGGCCGGCGTTCCGATCGCATTCGTGCAGGGGTTCGATTTCCTATGCAAAGACAGCACATACCTCGTTATGGGCCAGACGTCCCCGAAGACAGTCGATTTCGCGCCGAACTCGGTCATGCGGAAACAGGTTGTCTTAATTGGGAGCAGCGGCGCGGACGCGCGGCATTTCTACAAGGCTCTCAAGTTCATTGAGGCGCACCGGGAGAAAGTGGATTTCTCGAAAATAGTTTCGTCGAAATACGAGCTCGAGGATGTGAATACCGCAATCGAGAATATGGCTTCAGGCCGCGATATAAAAGGCGCGATAGATAACAGGGGGAGATAGCTTGGCTATCTCCCCCTGCCGGGTACAGCAACCTTGAAGAACAGCGAAAGGAATTTTTCCATGAAAGTATATGTGTTGGCCAACGGTATGAACCACAATAGTATAAAAAATGAGCTGATTGCGTGCGACGACCCCACAGAAACGTTTTCATTCCCGTCATGGACAGCGCTTATCGTTCACCCTGAAGGCAACGTACTTTTCGACGCAGGATGCCATAAGGAAGAATGGCAACTCCCATTCATAAAGGATAATCTGCATATGACGGAAGATGAGACGCCGATGGCACGTATATGTCAGCTCGGGATGACCCCGGAGGACGTCGACTACATCGTCGTGTCGCATCTGCACCCGGACCACCACGGGTTCATAGACAGATTCCCGAATGCTGAGATTATCGTTTCCGACGATGAGTTCACGAACATGATGAAGCTTTACGCTCTGGGACTGCTGGACTTCGGGTACGATTTCACCCATTTCATCAAGCAGAAGCTCAAATGGAAACTCTACCCGTCAGACCAGAAAACGCAGCAACTGTTGGATGGCGTCACGATATACAACTTCGGGCGCGGACATTCGTTCGGTCAGCTCGGTCTTTTACTGGAGCTTCCGAAATCAGGCAATAAGCTTCTTATCAGCGACGTGATTTACTCGTCGGAAAACATCGGCCCACCAATCAGGGAACCCGGCAGGTGCATGTTTATGCCGGAGTGGCACAAGCATGTCGAGGAGGTCCCAAAACTGGCGAAAGAGCTAAAAGCGGAAGTCTGGTTCGGCCATGACGGCGCGCAATACGAGAAGATGACAAAATCGACGGAGGGTTACTACGAGTAACTATCCGGAAAAAAGCTGATGTGTGTGCCGGGGTTTGACACAAACTCCCGGCACACACATTTTTCATAAGACGGGGACGGTAAGACGGGGGACGGTTAAGACGTAAGACGGGGGACGTAAGACGGGGGACGGTTCTCTGTCTTATTGCGAAACATAATCCAAGCTTAATAAACTAAGTCATGTAAGACAGAGAACCGTCCCCCGTCTTAAGACAGAGAACCGTCCCCCGTCTTATAGAGAACGGGTCATGTCTCAAAGGCGACACAGATAACGCATGAAACCTTTACAGCATCGGACGTGTCCTGTATAATGAACAAAAATCGAGGGACGGTTTGTGCTTCAAGCACGCAAAT
>Ga0082212_10004769_pt1 | contig 18707 bp, 16 predicted proteins | sample TergutNt197P3_FD_71548 | JGI IMG/M metagenome (GOLD analysis project Ga0082212, IMG submission 71548) | Neocapritermes taracua P3 segment gut microbial communities from Petit-Saut dam, French Guiana - Nt197 P3 | ecosystem: Host-associated > Arthropoda: Insects > Digestive system > Gut ...
ACTGCCGGATTGGCTTTTCCGGTGCGTATTTTTTGAAATTCCTTATCTAAATGTTCTAAGGATTTGTGCATCTGCTCTTTGGTCATCTGCATACAAAAATCAATCTGCTCGTACATCATTTTTCTCTTTTTTTGTTTTTCGGGGGCAAAGATACGATTTTTTTTAATTAAAAATTACGAATTAAAAATTATTCTCCTCCCCTACTTTTTCATCATTGCCTTAGTAAAATGGTGAAATTTGTTGGGCATAACCAGCGGATGCAAAGAAAACAGATACTTGCTTTTATTTTCGTGTATATAAAAATGGTTCGCGGACTGTAATAACATGATTAACTATTTGTCTTTCTAATATGGATAAAGAGGGACAGATACGCTCATCTCTTTTTCTACTTTTTTGCCATCTTCAATATATGGTTTACATTGCGGCAAGGATTGGATAACGTTTCTTGCATCTTCCGCATAATTGTACCCGTATTCTTTTATGAAAATGGAATCTGCACCCTCATATACGTGTACATTATACACATTACCACAAGTATCTATTGTAAAGTTAACATATATATTCGTAGCAACTCCTTTTAGATGCTTAACAGCTTCTTCGGAGCGTGGTCTTTCAAGTCTCGCAAATTTTTCATAAGATCTTTTCCATTCAGTTGAATCGTTTGGGTCAAAATTGTATGGAATGGTATCGTTTATATATGGTACTATTTCTTGTTGCCGTCTGAATTCTCTATATGTAGAGGGAGATACTACAAAGAAAACCGACATTATTATTGGCGCAACTATTATAGCAGCGTTAAATCCAAAATGGGCAAACATAGAAGGAATGATTGATTGATATTTGTAGCGAAGCCGCCCCATATATAATGCAATGATAAATAATGGAATTAAAAAAAGTAAAAACTGTTTTACAGTAACATTAAACAAAAAACCAAAATGAGAAATAGCAAATAACAAGGATGTTACTACAATGATTGTTTTTATGGGTGTTTTTTCTTTATTGCTATAAAGTTTTTGCCATAAACCCTGTATAAACCCTCTAAACAAAAGTTCTTCTGTTAGAGGTGCAACAACGAGAGCAAGAGAAATAAGTTTTAACGGATCTATAGTATCTCCCAAAAGGCTTAACGGACTCTCTTTAAATATTAGAACATAAGCAACAAAAAGAATACTGCTACATATTAAATTAATTAGTAGTCCCACTGCAAAAGATTTCCAGACAACTTTTGCTGTAATATCTTTTGTGTTTAAACCCAATACCTGACGCCATTCTTTTCGATAAAGAAACCATGTAGCGCCTATCGCAAATAAAACTAAAAGCAATAGAAAAACTATCCCCGGTATTTGAAATTTAGCATTTCCGTAATAGGAGCGCCCCCAAAGTAATGCTAATGTTGTAAGAATAAATACAACCGTTAAAATTATCGTACTTTTTTTCATAAAAAAAACATTTAAAATTCAACTGCAAATATAGTTGAATTTTGCATTTGCAATATTAAAAAAGCAGGGCAAAAAATCACTCTTCTAACGGGATCAGTTCGCCGTTTTCATTTTCTTTCAGGAAGATATATACGTCTTCTTCGTCGCGTTTCATATAATAACTGGCGCGTCCGATGGCTTCCATAGCGTCTAAATCGTTTGCTACTTTATTGTTTTCTGCTTCACGCTCGCTAATTTTTCTTTTTATTTTTTGCGATTCGTCTTGCAATTCTTTTAATTCTCTATCTAGTTCTTTTCGTTTGCTACGGCTGTAATCATCGAAAAAAGAGAGCCAAATTCCGAAAATAAGAACGACGATGATGTATTTAAAATATTTTGAACGGATGAATTTCATAACTTTGTTTTTGTTTGTTAATGATTAATGGTTAATGATTAATGATTAATGATTAATGATTAATGGTTAATGGTTAATGATTAATGGTTCACTATTCACTATTCACAATTTAATTTTCTAATAATCTTTTTACAACGTTGGATATGAGTTTGTTATCGGTTTTTCCGGCTAATTCTTTGGAAGCCATACCCATGACGGCGCCCATTGCTTTCATGTCGGTGGCGCCGGTTTTTGCGATGATATTTTTTACTACTGCCACCACTTCTTCTTCTGTCATTTGTGGTGGGAGGTAGGTTTGTATGACGTCGGCTTGAAAACGTTCTTCATCGGCGAGTTCGACACGTCCGGCGGCGGCGTAAGTGTCGGCGGCTTCTTGGCGTTGTTTGATAAGTTTTTGCAGGGTTTGTATCTCTACGCTTTCGGTTATTTCGCCTCCGTCTTTTCCTGTGGCAACGAGTAGCATGGCGGCTTTTACGGCACGTAATGCTTCTAATTTACGTTTGTCTTGTGCAAGCATCGCCGTTTTTATGTCGGCGTTTATTTTTTCTATTAAACTCATTTTATTTCGTATTAATCTACATTTTCGTGTAGATATTGATTTTTTTGAAAAATTAATTTTCCATCTTCTCCCGGAAAGATGTTGTAGTTGGAAGCATAGGATTCGGAAGAATAGTCGGCGGGTTCAAATTGAACGTTTTTACGGCGAAATGCAGGTTCTTCCATCATGTTTTCCGACATTTCGGACGATCTGTTGCGAATGGAAAAACTGCTAAGTTTTTCATTTCTGATTTTTACCAAATTGTCGCTTGGGTCAACTTCCGGTTTGGGATAAACAGTTGTTTCGCGAGCGGGACGTACTGCAACGGGGGAACCGGATTGATAATTAGCGGCAAAATGAGGTGTTTCGGAAATATTATAATCCATATCGTCATCGTCCACCGTAATGATTTTCATCGGCTCTTGGAAGCGGTTAGGCGTTGTGGATTGCGGAACAGTCTGTTGCACAGCAGGTTGGCTGAAAATCGGTTCCGATACAAGCGTATCTTCTTCTTCTTTTATAACAAGTTGTATTCCGGAAATAATATCTTCCGTATCGTTTGTTACTTCGTTTTCTTCGTTTTCAGATATAATCACAGGGGTTGCAACGGGGTTTTCGATGGGAATGTCGGGAGAATTATCTTCGGGAACGACTTCGCTGTTGAGTGGAATAACGACTTTCTGTTCTTCGGTTTGTCCGGTTTGTGCGGGTTGTGTCGGGTTATTAAATTGTGGAATAACAGGGGGGACAGGTTTTGTTGTCGGGTCAGGTGATACGCCAAATCCGGTAGCGATGATAGAGACGGCAATATTTTCGCCCAAACGTTCATCGTAACCGTGTCCGAGAATCAGGTTGGCGTTATTTCCGGTGCGTTCATGTACTAATTCGGTAATATCTCTCATTTCTTCCATTTCAATTTCATTTTCGCCATAAGTGATATAGAGAAGGAGTTTTTTCGAGCCGCGAATGTCAATATTATTGAGTAATGGGGAGTTGAGGGCTTCTTCAACCACTTGCACGGCGCGGTCTTCTCCTTGTGCAATACCGATTCCCATGATAGCCGTTCCGCTGTCGCGCATCACTGTTTTCACATCTTCGAGGTCAACGTTTACATAGCCTCTTACGGTAATGATTTCGGCGATGCTTTTGGCGGCGTTTGCCATCACGTCATCTACTTTATGGTATGCTTCGGTGAGTTTCAGTTTTCCGTACTGTTCGAGCAATTTTTCGTTTTTGATAACCAGCAACACATCTACATATTGTTTCAGTTCTCTGATACCTTGCAGTGCTTGTTCCATGCGGCGTTGTCCTTCCATTTCGAAAGGTTCGGTTACGATTGCTACCGTTAAAATACCTTTACTTTTTGCAGCGGCGGCGATAACGGGGGCTGCTCCGGTGCCGGTTCCGCCACCCATTCCGGCGATGATAAAGACCATTTCGGTATGTGTTTCCAAAATATCTTTTATCTCTTCAATGCTGTCTTGCGCTAATTTTCTCCCCATCTCAGGGTTGCTTCCGGCTCCTGTACCCGATGTTCCAAAACGAATGGTATGAGGCACAGGGCTGGCTTCTAACACCTGAAGGTCGGTATTGCAATTAATAAAATCAACACCGATAATTCCTAATCGGTACATGTGGTCAACAGCGTTGTTGCCGCCTCCGCCAACACCGATGACTTTAATGATTGACGACAGTCCTTTGGGGCTGTCAAAATTCAACATATCTTTCTTTTCTTCGAGCAAAGTTATCTCTGACATATTATCTATTTTTTTAAGGTGTAAAATTACTACTTCGTTGTGTATGAAATGAATACAATTTTTCTATTTTTTCAACATTATATTGTTAATTACTGTGTTTCAATTTATTGCGTATCATCATCAAAAAAACCTTTCACTATACGTTGAAAAAATGAGTCTCTTTTTGGTTTTTCTACAACGGGAACTTCATCGTCATCGTCATCATCATTTCCTGTATCAACTTGATTATCAACGTTATTTTCGTTCATTTTCATTTCTTTGTCTAATTTGGTAAATCCTTCGATAATTAAACCGATTCCGGTGGAGAAAATGGGGTTGGAGATTGCTTTTTCGTTGTTATTGTTGGAAAGATGTTCATTTGGATAACCGATTCTGACGTCCATTCCGGTTACAAACTGTGTAAGTTGCGCCACATGTTTCAACAGAGAACCGCCTCCTGTTAAGACAATTCCGCCGCCTAATTTGTGTGCATAGCCCGACAATCTTATTTCGGTATAGACGTGTTCGATGATTTCTTCCATACGGGCTTGGATGATGTGCGCCAGATTTTTTACCGAAATTTCTTTATGCGGTCTGCCTCTCAATCCCGGTATTGAGATAAATTCATTGTTTTTGTTCTCTTCTGCCAACGCCGAGCCAAATTTTATTTTTAACTCTTCGGCTTGTCGTTTGATGATGTTGCAACCCTCTTTGATGTCGTTGGTAACGATGTCTCCGCCCAACGGAATCACTTTGGTATGACGGATGATGCCGTTATAGAAAATGGCGAGGTCGGTAGTTCCGCCGCCGATGTCCACCAGCGCTACGCCCATTTCTTTTTCATCTTCATTGAGTACTGCCGCCGCCGAGGCTATCGGTTCCAAGATTAAATCCATAACTTCTAAACCCGACTGCGTGGCGCAAGTGTAGATATTTCTTGCAGAAGCGGTTTGTCCGATAATAACATGATACGACGCCTGTATGCTACTTCCAATCATGCCCACAGGTTTGATAATGCCGCCTTCGCCGTCAACGGTATATTCCTGCGGGATAATATCAATAATTTCTTCGCCGGGTTTCACGCCGATGTTGTAAATGCTGTCGCACATATCTTGCAGTTCCTGTTCGGTGATGACGTCTTCGTTTTTTGTTCGAATCAACTGTCCGGGTTGCTGTTTGCTGCATATATGTTGCCCTGCAATACCTACATACACATATTTTATCTCGGCGCCGGACGTTTCGCTTGCTTGCTGAACCGCTTCTTTGATAGATTTTATGGTACTTTCGATGTTGCAAACATTGCCTCTCAACACGCCCAGCGATTCGGTTTTTCCGTAACCCAAGATGTCAATTTTTCCGTGTTCATTACGCCGCCCGACAATTGAGGCGATTTTTGTTGTTCCAATGTCAAGACTGACTACACAAATATTTGATTGTTCCATTTTAAATATATTTTATTTTTTACAAATTATCTGATTTTTATACCTTAAATCAATGGTTTTATAGGTTTTCCATTTTTCTTCGTCCATACCTTGTTTATAAAGTATTTTGAGACGTTCCATCCTAATTTCGGGGTTTTCGGGATTTCCCAAAATGATGATATGATTTCCGATAACGGGAATAAGGAGGTACGAGCCTTCTTTGTCGATGTAAATTTGACCGGTTTGACTTTTCAAAAAAGTGTCTTGGTTGATGTATTTTACGCAAGTTAAAAGGTCGTCCCACACATTTTTCAGCGTGTCGGAAAATGCCTGTTCGCGGGAAATGTTGATGTTTCCGCTGACGGTGATAAGGCGGGCAGAAGTTCCTGCGCGTTCCGGCACGGGCATGGCTTTACCTGTTTCATCTAAGTAAAACGTTTCGTTTAACTTATTGATAATGCGTACAATGGGCGTCCGTTGCGCTACCGTAAAGTGCAACGTTTCCGACGCATCGCCGAAGACAATCACCTCCGAAATGTAGGGGTGTTCCTTCAAAATGGATTCCAACATATAGATGTCAATTTCGTTGAAAGGTTTGCCGATGATGCTGTCATGTTCCAACATAATCTTTTCAATATCAGCGGGATATAGAATTGTATCGGCGCCGTAATCTACTTCAATACGGATGGTATAATTTCCACAAGCCACTTTGTCGCGAACCGAACCGGCACGCACCACCACATACACAACGCCCACAAAAACCAACATCCACACCATAAACATAATGATTTTTTTCGCTTTCATATTTTTCAAATTTTATACGCGGTAAGCAATGCCGTTTCAACGGGTGCAACCAAACGGTCAATATCGCCCGCTCCCAACATCACCACCACTTGGTGATTATTTTTAACTAATTCATTAACAAGGTTTTGTTTGTTTACTAACTTTCCGATCTTTTTCGGCATTTGTGCCAAAATCATCTCGCTGCTCACGCCTTCTATGGGCAGTTCGCGCGCCGGATAGATGTCTAACAGCAGCAGTTCGTCTGCCATGGCGAGCGTTTGGGCAAAGCCGACGGCAAAATCGCGGGTGCGACTGTAAAGATGCGGTTGGAAAATCGCCGTGAGTTTTTTGTCCGGATATAAATCGCGCACCGACTGCAACAACATACGGATTTCCTCCGGATGATGAGCATAATCGTCAATCAAAACCATCTTTTCATGACGGATTCTGAATTGAAAACGCCGTTGAACACCCGTAAAACTTGCAAGCGCCGCCTTCACAACGGTCGCCTCAATGCCGTACAAAAGCGCCATTGCCGCCGCCGTAACCGCATTGGCAATATTGACGAAGCCGCCGCCACCAAAAACAATATCTTCTATCACACCTTGCGGCGTGTGTAAATCAAACCGATAATAACCCTCCACAATGCGAATGTTTCCGACAAAATAATCCGCCTGCCTGTCTTCGATAGAAACAGTAAAAACTTTAGCCGCAGCGGATAAATTCTTTTCCAACCCTTTTTTTACCACCAAAAAACCTCCTTCAACTATTTGATTAGCAAAGAGATTGTAAGTCTCCATGACGGCGTCCTGTGTTTTGTAAATATCCAAATGGTCGGAATCCATGGCGTTGATGGCGGCGATGGTCGGTTTCAGATAGAGCAACGAGCGGTCGTATTCGTCGGCTTCGACAATGACCGGACCGTTGCCTTTGGAGAAGAAATTGGAGTTGTAGTTGTTGGCAATGCCGCCGACAAAAGCGGTGCATCCGACAGGACTTTGATAGAAAATATGCGCCAAAATCGCCGTTGTAGTTGTTTTGCCGTGCGTTCCTGCGATGGCGATGGTTTCGCGGTGTTCGTCGGTGATGTGTCCTAAAATTTCGGCGCGTTTTATCACTGGAACGTTGCGTTGCGCCAGCGTGGTGAAGAGTCCGAGTGTGTTTGGAACGGCGGGGGTGTAGATGGCTACATCAATCGCGTCCGGCAGTTTTGTTGAGTCGTCCTCGTAAAAAACAGCGATGCCTTCGCCAATCAACTGCTCGGTGAGCGGCGACGGCGTAAGGTCATAACCCGACACCTGCTTCCCCGCCGCCTTGAAATAACGCGCCAAAGCGCTCATTCCAATGCCGCCGATGCCAATGAAGAAAATGCTGTTTGTGTTAGTGAGGGTCATTTTATTTGGTTTTATTTTTCTTATTTGACTTTTCTGCTGTAAATTCTTCTACTTCTCTGCTAATCAATTCTTTAATTTCTTTTTCAGGGAATTGTAACATATATTCGGCAACGCCAATCGGCTTGTTAAAATCGCGCAATGCCAATTCAATATCCACTTTTCCCTTTGTCGCACAAAGGATTATCCCTATTGATGGATTTTCATCGTTTTGTTTAACTTTATCATCAAGTAATCCAAGATAATAGTTCATTTTTCCGACAAATTCAGGTTCAAATTCGCCAACTTTTAGATCAATTGCTACTAAAGAATGTAATTTTCGATTAAAAAACAGCAAATCAACAAAATAGTCTTTATCGTTATGCGTCAAACGATGTTGATTTCCAATAAAAGTAAATCCAGTACCCAGTTCAAGCAGAAAAAATTTGATTTTTTCTACCAATCTACGTTCCAATTCACGTTCTTTAAGCGGAAGTTTCAATCCAAGTATTTCGAGATTATAGGTTGATTTTAGCATTTCATCTGCCTGTTGCTGTAAGTTTTCGGGTAGTGTAAGTGCAAAATTGCTGTGTTTTGGCAAAATTTTGGCATTTTTATAACTATCGGCTTTAATAAAATTAAGTAACATATTACGCGACAGGCTGTTTTCATGCGACATTTCAACATAATATTTAGCCTCGTCCAACGAATTTGCATTACTCATTATCAATAAGTTATGTTTCCAAGGTAAAACTGCGACAAGTTGTCGCAGTTTTGCATCTGCAAGAAAATAATATTCATAAAATTTCTTCATATCCCACAAATTGCGTGGTGAAAAACCTGTAGTACCGGGAAATTCTTGCTGCAAATCAGCCGCAAGACGTTTCACTACATTTGAACCATAACCTTTTTCTATTTTTTCAGCAGAAAGCCTTTTGCCAATGTTCCAATACATTTGCATCATTCCCGAATTTATCCTTTGGGCAAGCGTTACCCGCGCGGATTTAATTTCTGTAATGACATCCCGCAGCATTTCATGGTACTGATTGTGTATTAGTTCATTATTCATGATTTGTTAATTATTCTTATTTATCAGATTTACAATTACTTTCACTATTATATCTTTTTCTTCCGTACGACTTTCTGCAATCATCAGCGTGAGTGCAACGAGCGTATTATTTTCGATTAATTTCTGTCCGTTTTCTTTGTATAAAATAGCGTTATTTTGTAGAAACCACAGGAAAAGAAATGCCGCAATACGTTTGTTTCCGTCGCTGAACGAATGGTTTTTTGTAACCAAATAGAGCAACATGGCGGCTTTTTCTTCCACGCTGGGGTAGAGTTCTTTTCCGTCGAAAGTTTGGTAAATGGTGTTTATAGAACTGTCGAAAGATTTGTCTTTTTCGCTGCCAAACAAATTGCTGCTACCGAATTTTTTTCGTAGCGTTTCAATGGCAGATGTTGCATTTTCGTAGGTGGCGCGAAAACCGGTTTTTTCGGTGGTTTCTTCTATCGCAAGTGATTGATAATCATACTTATCCAATGTGTCAAGCGCATAAGTATAATCGCTAATTACCTGTAACATCCCTTTCGCTTCCTCTGCCGAAAGTTCAATTTCTTTGTTTTGAATGACATTTGAAAGCAGTTTGACGGTTTGTTTCAACTCGTCGTATTGTTGAAGTTTTAACCGGTCATTTACGGCGTAACCTTTTATGATATAATCTTTTAACCGTTGTGTAGCCCAAATTCTGAATTGTGTACCTTGTTGAGATTTTACACGATAACCAACAGAAATTATTACGTCAAGATTGTAATATTTTGACATAACATCTTGTGTTTTTCCTTCCATAGCACCATGGGGAGTGGTCTGTCGGAAATCCCGACAGACCACTTTTTCATCTAATTCTCCTTCCTCAAAAATATTTTTAATATGCCCATTAATGGTTGTTCTACCTTTTTCAAAAAGCATACCCATTTGACTTTGCGTAAGCCAAACCGTTTCATTTTCAACAAGAACATCAATTGCGATGTCGCTGTCTTTCGTTCTGTACAATATTAATTCGCCTTTATTCATCACCCCCTCCCTTCTTACATTTTACCAATCTCATCACCTCCCCCGCGATTTTTCCGGCGGCGTTGTTGGTGGCTAAGGTTTTGATGTTTTGGGAAAATAGCGTTGTTTTCGCTTCGTCGTTGAGCAGGGTGATGATGGCGGTGGGCAGTTCGGCGGTTACTTTGGCGTCGGGGATGAGGTGTGCGGCTTGTTTTTCGACTAAGGCGAGGGCGTTCTTATATTGGTGATTTTCAGCGGCATAGGGATAAGGTACAAAGATGACGGGTTTCCCGATATGGCACAGCTCGGAGATGGCGATGGCGCCGGCACGCGACACAATCATATCGGCGGCGGCGTAGGCTAAATCCATTTTTTTGATGAAACTGACCACATGCACATCGGGAAACGCCTTCGCCGCCTCAGTTGCCTGCTGTACGTCCAATGCGCCTGTTTGCCAAACGATTTGAAGGTCAGATTGTTGGAACGCCGCCAATCCGCTTTCGATGGCTCTGTTGAGCGAACTTGCACCGAGACTGCCTCCGATAACCAACAACGTCTTTTTGTCGGACGACAGGTTGAAAAAGTTAAGCGCTTCCGCTCTTTTTCCTTCTATATCAATCACTTCCGGACGTACCGGATTGCCGGTGAGAATGATTTTTTCCTTTGGAAAAAACCGTTCCATATTATTATACGCCACACAGATTTTAGATGCTTTCAGCGCCAACTTCTTATTGGTGATGCCGGCGTAAGAATTTTGTTCCTGTATCAGATACGGAATCCGCTTTTTAGATGCATAGCGCAACGTTGACCAACTGGCAAATCCGCCCACTCCGGCAACGGCGTCGGGAGAAAAATCATCAAAAATCTTGCGCGTCTGTTTCATGCTTTTCCACATTTTGAAGGGCAACACCATATTTTTAATGATGTTTTTCAACGAAAACGAACGCTGAATCCCCGCAATATCAACGCCTTTGATGGGAAATCCCGCCTCCGGCACCTTTTCCATTTCCATTTTTCCGCGTGCGCCGACAAAGAGAATATCCACTTCGCCGCTCAATTCCTCTTGCAAAGCGCGTGCAATGGCGATGGCGGGAAAAATATGTCCTCCCGTGCCGCCTCCGCTGATGATGATTTTAGTGTGTTCTTTCATGATACTTCCGTTATTTCCGTTTCATCTATTATTTCTGCTAATTCTTTGGCGATTTGTTCTTCGGCGTTCACGCGGCTTTCCGATAAAACCAGCCCAAACGCGATGCAACACATGATAAACATGGAGCCGCCCTTGCTCACAAAAGGCATCGGCTGCCCCGTTACCGGCAGGCAATCCACCGAAACGCCAATATTTATAAATGCTTGAAACACATACATAAACGTTATTCCCAGCACCAAATAAGCGGAAAATCGCCTGCTGCTGTTGAGTGCGATTTTGACGCCTCGAAAGGTCAAAATCAAAAACAGTCCGATGATGGGAATGGCGCCGAACAGCAAGCCGTATTCTTCGACAATGATGGCAAAAATGTAGTCTGATTCGATGTTTGCTAAGGTAAAACGCTGGTTTCCTTGCCCCGGTTTCATGCCAACCAATCCGCCGCCTGAAATGGCAACTTGTGCTTTATACTCTTCGGAGCCGGGTTCTGTCGGATTAAAAAACTTCGTTACACGATTGACAAGAGTGTCGAAACGGTTACTGCTTCCGACGTTGTTGCTACTCGAAGCCATTTTTATCACGCTGAATGTCAATAACAAAGCCACAACACCTGCCAGAAAAATTCCTGTCATCGTTGCTATTTTTTTCATTGAGATACGGGCAAAAAACATCAACAAAACGACTACGGCAAAGAGCAGTATGGCGGTTGAGTTGTTGTCTTTTACGATTAATGCGCAAGTGATGCCAACGGGGGCATATAGCCATTTCAACATTTTTTTGAAGTCGTTTTCGTATTCTTTTATTTTGGCTAAAATCGTTGAAACATAGATAATTAGCATCACTTTGGCGACGTCGGAAGTTTGTATGCTGAACAGATGAAGGTCGAGCCAGCGTTTCGATTCGGCAGATTCTTTTCCGAAAACAATAGTGAGAATGAGCAAGAGCCACGAGATAATTAGCAGTGTCAAACTTGCTTTTTGGAGGGCGTTGTGCCATTTTATTAAATGCACTATCACCATTAAAACCAACCCGACAACGATGATAAACACGTGTCGCATCAAATAGAGGTACTCTGCCGATGATGTTTTCATCGCAACACCGCTATAAACAGCCACCACAGAGTAGCCGCACAGGAAAAAAATCGCAATCCATAACGCGATGTCTCCCTTAAATTTGTTTGTAAGATCTTTTTTATTCATTTTGATAAGTTTTTGATATTTTTTACTATAATCTTTTCACAACAGAAGCAAACATTTCGCCCTGTTGCTGGTAATTTTCATAGACAGCATATCTGTCGTTGGCAGGAGAAAACAAAACTGCATCTCCCTGTGTGCCAATGGTATAAGCCCATTCAACGGCGTCTTCAATCTGGTCGGCTTTATAGACGCGTTCCACATAATTGGAAAAAACCGACGGCATCGTGTTGGTATGTCCTAACAAAATGACGGCTTTCACCTTTTTCCGCAGCAGCGGGACAATTTTGTCAAAACCATCTTCGGATTCCATGTTATTGACAATCCAAATCACCGGTTTTTCCATGCTTTCCAACGAATACCACGCGGCGTTGATGTTGTCGGCTTTGGCGTCGTTGATAAAATCCACTCCGCACACCGTCGCCACATATTCCATACGGCAGGCAACGTTCATATAATCCGACATGATGTCTCTAATTTGTTGATTACGAACCTGAAGCAGTTTGCTTCTAAAGATTTGGGCGCTGTGGTTTGTGTCCACGCTTCCCTGTAAGGCTAATTGTTCTATGGTACTCATTTTCTATTATTTTTAATTATTTTTTATCTTAATTTTAATGTGGCGATGGTCAAAAGCGCCAACCCAATTTGCAGAATAACAAAGCGTTGCACGATTTTTTGTTCGGGAACGCCCTTTTTTTGATAATGATGATGTAGCGGCGCCATAAGGAAAATCCGCCGTCCTTCGCCATGTTTTTTCTTGGTATATTTGAAATAATATCGCTGCATGATGACCGACAAACTTTCGATTAAAAATATTCCGCATAACAGAGGCAGTAACAGTTCTTTACGAAGGATGATGGCTAAAACGGCGATGATGCCGCCGATGGTTAAACTACCGGTGTCGCCCATGAAAACCTGCGCCGGATGGGAGTTATACCACAGAAATCCCACGCAAGAGCCGACGAAGGCGGCAACGAAAATGGCGAGTTCTCCGGTATTTGGTATATACATGATATTGAGGTAGTTAGAAAATATCAGGTTGCCCGAAACCCACGCCAAGACGCCCAGCGCAGCACCGATGACCGCCGATGTGCCGGTTGCCAAGCCGTCCATACCGTCGGTGAGGTTTGCGCCGTTGGAAACCGCCGTAATAATCAAAATCACGATGGGAATAAAGAGCAAAAACGCCCATTTATGGCAATCTTCGCACGCCCATTCAATAAATGAGCCGTAATCTAACTCGTTGTTTTTGACGAAAGGAATGGTTGTTTTCAACGATTTGGTATCTTGCGCTTTCGACAGTTCAATTTCCGCTTTTTGCAGGTCGGAAATTTGCCCTTCCATCTCTTGCGACAGGTAAACGTGAGCGCGCTCGCGAATCACCACCTGGTCGGAAAAATAGATCGTACAACCAACCACCAAACCCAAAACAATCTGCCCGACAACTTTATATTTTCCGGCTAAACCTTTTTTATTTTTCTTAAAAACCTTGATGTAATCATCTAAAAATCCGATAGCGCCCAGCCATAACGTGGTGAAAATCATCAACAAAACGTAGATGTTATCCAATTGGCAGAACAGCAGCACAGGAATCAAAATTCCGGCGATGATGATCAATCCGCCCATCGTTGGCGTCCCTTTTTTCTTCTCCTCTTCGGGCAATCCTAACTCACGGATGGTCTCGCCGATTTGACGTTTTCTTAAAAATTGAATAAGATATTTTCCTAATATTCCGGTGATAATCAACGAAGTAATGACCGCCATAACACCTCTAAACGAAAGATACTGAAACACCCCCGCTCCGGGGACTCCGTAAGTTTTTTCAAGCCAATCAAATAAGTAATAAAACATCTCTTTTCTATTTTTAATTAATTATTAATCACTAATCACTAATCACTATGCACTAACCACTATTTTCCCTGTTCCAAAAAAGCATTTCTCACCTCTTCCTTATCGTCAAAATGCTTTCTCACTTTGTTAACTTCCTGATACTGTTCATGTCCCTTTCCTGCGATGAGGATGATGTCGTTTTTTTGCGCCAACGAGACCGCCGTTTTGATGGCTTCGCGGCGGTTGGTGATGCGCAGTTTTTTACGATAATCTGCCGGATTGACGCCCTTTTCCATTTCATCTAAAATGGCTTCGGGGTCTTCGGAACGGGGATTGTCGGCGGTGAAGATGGCGCGCTCGCTCAGTCGGCAAGCGATGTCAGCCATTTTTGGACGTTTTTCGGCGTCGCGTTCGCCGCCGCAACCGACAACGGTAATCAACTGTTCCTGCCGTCCACGTATGCTGTTGATGGTGTTCAACACATTTTCCAACGCATCGGGCGTGTGCGCATAATCGACAATGGCGAAAATTCCGCCCGCCGAAACAACCGTTTCAAAACGACCCGCCACCGGATAGAGTGCGCTAACTGCCTGTAACACTTCCTGTTTGTCGTGTCCCAAACAGATGGCGCTGCCGTAGATGGCGGCGATGTTGTAGGCGTTGAACGCTCCGGTGAGGTTGCTCCACAGTTCATCATCATTCAAATACAACAGCGTTCTGCCAAAGTGCGACTCCAAGATATGACATCTGAAATCCGCCATATTTTTCAAACTGTATGTATATTTCTGAGCCTCAGTATTTTGCGTCATCACATTTCCGTTTACGTCATCGGCGTTGGTGAGTGCAAAAGCGTCTTTTGGGAGGTTGTCGAAAAAGGCTTTTTTGGCGTCTCGATAATTTTTGAAATCGCCGTGATAATCCAAATGATCATGCGTGAGATTGGTAAAAACGCCTCCTGCAAAGTGCAAACCCGCAATGCGATGTTGAACAACGGCGTGAGAACTGACCTCCATAAAACAGTAACTGCAACCGTTTTCCACCATTTCCGCCAACAGCGCGTTGAGGGCAACGGCGTCGGGCGTGGTATGCGTAGCGGAAAAAGTTGTGTCGTTGATTTTATTTTCTACCGTTGAAAGCAATCCGGTCGCGTAGCCCAATTTCCGGTGCAACGTATATAATAAGGTAGCGATGGTGGTTTTTCCGTTGGTGCCGGTAATGCCTACCAATTTCAGATTACGAGAAGGATGGTCGTAAAACGCAGAAGATGCTTTTCCGAGCGTTTCAGCGCTGTTTTCAACCACTACAAAAGCAACATTTTCGGACAATGTTTCCGGTAATTTTTCGCAAATAACCGCCGTAGCGCCGTTTTCGATGGCTTTTTCAATAAAACGATGACCATCGGTTTGAGAGCCGGAGGTGGCGACAAAAAGCGCATCTTTGACAACTTCTCTGGAGTCGAAACAGATTTTGCTTACCGTGCATTCCGCATCTCCAATCAGTTGGAGCGTCCGAATATCGGATAATATGTTGCTTAACTTCTTCATTATCTTAACCTTTTATATCGAGTTCCAAAATCACTTTTTTGTTTTTCGGCAGGGGGGCATTGGCTTCGGGGGTTTGCTTTTTCACCCGTCCGAAACCCTGTATTTCCGCTGCTATTCCAACTTTTTCCAAAATATAGACGGCGTCGGTCAAACTCATGTTTCTCACGTCGGGGACGATATTTTTTTCGAAAAAACCTTCATTTTCCATGCATAAACCATTTTGAAAATTGACCCATTCCGATGTTTTCGGCACGGCGGCGTTGAAGTTGATACCGTTAAAAATGGTTTCCAGCGCCGTTGAACGGACTTTTGCCGACAAAGGAATGGCGGTCAGGTCGGCATCCGGCGACATACCTGTTGCTTCCTGCATCAAATCGTAATCTTTGGCGTAGAGTATCGTTGCAATTTCACGAAAAACGGGAATGGCAACCTTTCCGCCGGAAACAGTTTCGTTTATCGTAGGACGTTTAACCAAAACAATACAGGAATATTTAGGTTCATCAGCGGGAAAATATCCGCAAAAAGAGAGGTTGTAACATCTTTTTCCTTTGGAGGAATAATCTACTGCTGTTCCGGTTTTTCCTGCCACAGTGTAAGGAACGCCGCGAAAACCGTTGCGAGCCGTACCGCAAGTAACCACGCTATCGAGCATACTGCGAATGTCCATCAATGCCTGTTCGGAAGCAATTTGAGCAATCAAAGTATCTACTTCATACTTTTTGATGATGGTATTGTCGTTGGAAAAAATCTCTGTAACAAGGCGCGGTTTCACCATACAACCGTTGTTGGCGATGGCGTTGTAGAAAGTGAGCAGATGCAACGGCGTAACATGTAATTCGTAGCCCCAAGGCATGGTGCTGAGGGTCATTTTCGACCATGTTTTATCGGTAGTACTTTTCACAAACGGCGTTCTGTTGCCATTTACAATGGGAAAACATAGCGTATTGCCGAAACCCAACCTATAAAGTCCGTCGATATATTGTTGCGGGTCGGAGGCGTAGTTGTTGTAAATCATTCTGGCGGTTCCGATGTTAGACGATTGGGCAAGGATATACCACAATTCGGGGTTTATATCTCTAAGTCTATGGTCATCAGTAACTTGTCTGTGTCCGACTTTGGCGCTTTTTCCGCCGCCGACATAATCTAATGGTATGCGCGTGGTGGTGGTTACTTTTTCATCGTTCAACGCAACCAGCATACTGGCAGTTTTGAAAGTAGAGCCGGGTTCGTATTTGGCGAGGGCGATGTCGGCGATGTCGGCGTATTTTCCATCGGTTTTTTTAAGGTTTGCCATTGCTAAAATATTGCCGGTCGCCGTTTCCATCACAATCACGCAGCCTTCTTCTGCCTCATAATGTTGTAATGTTTTCCGTAACGCTTTATCGGCAACGTCCTGAATGGTCATGTCTAACGTAGTTTTAATGTTGTATCCGTCGCATGGTTCCACATTTTCTTCGCTTTTCATTTCTATGGGAACTTTGGAGACATATTTTTTCAAAATAAGTCCGGGTGTTCCCGACAGTTCTTTGTCAAAATGACCTTCAAGTCCGATAAAACCGCTTCTAACGCTGTCAAGAATAGTGGTAAGCGTGTCTTTGATGGCGTCGGGCGGTACTTTTCCAAGCAGTCGGCAGGCTAATTCGCCATACGGATATTTAGGACCGTTGGCGTCGGCTTTTTGCACAGAGAGCGAGTTATACTCTTTTTTGTTAAGAATGGGGAATGTTCGCACCCTGCTATAATCCGAGATGTCGGCGTCTTTGCAAAGTACTAAATAGCGGCGTTTTTCCGCTCTTGCGTTTCGGAGTTTTTTCTCCCATTCGGCAGATGTTTTTCCGAATAATGCGGCAAGCGAATCCGCCAATGCGCCTACATGACGATTAAAAGTGGTGTCCGGCACGAGTACTTGTGCCACTTCGCCCTCTTTTTTGGGAGGCTCCTGTGCGTAAGTATCCATGGCAATGATATATTTTGGTACTCTTTGCACCAAAACATGACCATCACAGGAAAAAATAATTCCCCGTTCTACCAATATTTTCTCCATTTTCGTTGGCTGGCGTTTCAAATCATCTCGAAAAAATTGCAGGTCAACAATGCGATAAATGATGCCTGCGCTCGCCAAAACGATGCATAAATAAACTACGAAAGTTCTAATAGTCAATGAACTTTCTCCTTTTTCCGTGTTTTTGTTTTTTCTTTCCATTTTGAATAAATTTTTAAGGGGTTTTTAATTTTAATCTACTATTATTTTATAGGTGGATTTTTGAGGCATTTTGATGTTGGAAGTGATGTCGTCGTCTTCTGCCAATTTTTCAATCAGATACGACGGTTTATACATGCAGGTACGTTCTCTGTCGAGGTTTTGCAATGTGTTTTTATCTAACTTCAACTCTTCTCTCAATTCTCTGATTTTGTGCGAAGTATGGCGGTAGGAGTATGTGTTGCCAATCCAAAACAGTATCAGGACGACAATAAACATCAAAAAAGGATAGTAACGTCGCACTTCCGGGCGTGCCAAAATCCCGCCTGATATTATCAACTGTAAAACTTTTCCAATCTTTTTCATAACTTTTATTACTATTTCAGCACTTTTTTGACTATTTTAGCGCTTTTGTTATTAAATTCTATTTTTTCTGCAATGCGCAACTTGGCGCTTCTGGCGCGGTTGTTGGCGGTAATTTCTTCTTCCGAAGCGGTAACGGGCTTTCTGACAACCAATTTGAACGGCGTTTGCGGATTTCCGTAAAAATCTTTTTCAACAACACCTTCAAAATTTCCAGCCCGCATAAAATTCTTCACCAAACGGTCTTCCAACGAGTGATACGACATCACCACCAACCGTCCTTCGGGTTTCAACAGTTCGGCAGATTGGCGCAACAACTCCTTCAACACCTCCAACTCCTGATTGACCTCAATGCGCAACGCCTGAAAAACCTGTGCGGTAAATTTATTCTCTCTCATGCGCGGTGCGTATGGTAAAATGGTATTGACCAACTCGGTTGTGGTCTCTATCGGTTTTTCGGAACGTTGATTGATGATGGCAGTGGCTACCTTCGGGGCGTGGTCTATTTCGCCGTATTGCCGGAAGATACGAACCAACTCCTCTTTTTCGTAATTATTGACGATGTCGGCGGCGGTGCGTTCGTTTTTTTGACTCATGCGCATATCCAAAACGCCGTCAAAACGTGTTGAAAAGCCTTTTTCAGCCATATCTAACTGATGTGAAGAGACGCCAAGGTCTGCCAAAATGCCGTCCACG
>Ga0082212_10004770_pt1 | contig 18707 bp, 11 predicted proteins | sample TergutNt197P3_FD_71548 | JGI IMG/M metagenome (GOLD analysis project Ga0082212, IMG submission 71548) | Neocapritermes taracua P3 segment gut microbial communities from Petit-Saut dam, French Guiana - Nt197 P3 | ecosystem: Host-associated > Arthropoda: Insects > Digestive system > Gut ...
GGAATATTGGCCGTCGGAAGCGTTTGTATGTATGTGCAGGTCTATCATGAATTATTCATTTTACCATGATATAATGCCAAAATCGTAATTAGAGTACATGCTATAAACCTGAATGGAGAATAACGCCATGTATACACTTAGCCCCGTAACGGATCGCGTCAAACGCATCCGCGAAAAATACCGGACTTCGCGGCCCGGCGTCTGCATTGCCCGCTATAAAGTTATTACCGATTTTTATAAGGAAAACCCGCAGCTTGTGGGCATTCTGAAACGGGCTGAAAATTTCCGCAATATTTGCGAGAACATCCCGGTCACTATTTTTCCGGATGAAGTTATCGTGGGCGCGCAGGTTACAAAATACCGCGCCAGCGCGCTCTATCCTGAACACTCATTCGGCTGGTTCCTTGATGAACTCAAAGCGGGAGCGATTCCGCTGCGCGGCACGGATCCTTACGATGTCGATTCGGAAGACGCCGAATACCTGCTTGAGACCGGGGATTTCTGGCTCAAGGAATGTCTTAGCGCGAAGGTTGACGCATACATCCCGCCCGGCTATCTGAACGCCGCCGGCTCGGGCGTTACGCAATTCAGCACGAAAGGATCATGCGCGTTTCCAACCGGCCATTTCACGGCCAACTTTGACAAGGCTCTGCGCAAGGGCTTTGCCGCCATCCGCGCGGAAGCGCAGGGAAGGATGGAAGCGCTGGAAGGCAGAATGTTCGGCGACGGCGCCGCCAGGTACAATTTCTACCGCGCAGTGGATATAGTATGCGACGGCATGATTACGCTGTCGCAGCGATACGCCGCCGAGTGCGCGTACCTGGCTTCGCAGGAAAACAATCCGGAGCGCAAACGCGAACTTGAAGAAATGTCGGGCTGCCTTAACAGCATCATGTCCAATCCCTGCCGCACTTTCCATGAAGCCATTCAGTGCATGTATCTTTACCAGATCGGCCTCTGCCTTGACGCGCAGCAGCACGGCATCAGCTTCGGCCGCGTGGATCAATGCCTGGGAAGCTTCTACGAAGCCGACATAGCCGCGGGGCGCATTACGCACGAACGCGCGCAGGAACTGCTCGACCTGTTTTATCTGAAGGTCGCCGAGATGAACAAGATATGGCCGGAATTCGCGACGCTTTCCGCGCCGGGTTATACCAGCGGACAACTGATGACGATTGGCGGCGTCACGCGCGACGGCAAGGACGCGACAAATCCGGTTTCATATATGATGCTCCAATCGGCTGGCCGGCTACTCTTGCACGACCCGCCGCAGTCGCTTCGCATTCACAAGGGAACACCGCCCGAACTTTGGGAGGCGGCAATTGAAACCACGAAACTAGCGGGCGGCGTACCGACTTTTGAAAACGACGACATTATTATTCCCGCGCTTATGGAGAAACGATTGCCTCTTGAAAGCGCGCGAAACTACTGTCTGATAGGCTGCGTGGAGCCGCAGGGCTGCGGCGACGAATGGGCGTGTCCGGGCGGCAACGGATCCGAAGCTTTTTTCAACCTGCTGAACGCTTTTCTTCTGGCGATCAATAACGGGCGCAATCCCATGCCCGGCCGGGATGGAAAACCCGCGCCCCAGGCGGGGCCGCCCACGGGCTACCTGTACGAAATGGAAACTTTCGACGACGTGCTCGAAGCCGTAAAAACACAGATCGTATATTTCGCGAACTGGCATGTCAGCCTTGTCAATACATGGGAATACGTGGCTTCCGAACATATGCAACTGCCGTTGCTTTCGGCCACGATCGAAGGCTGCATGGAATCGGGCAAAGACGTTATGAAAGGCGGCGCGAAGTACAACTCGACGGGAAACGCGGGCATCGCCATCGGCAACATCGCCGACAGCCTTGCCGTGGTGAAATATCTCGTTTACGACACAAAGCGCGTGAGCGCGCGCGAACTTTTCGACGCGATCATGACCAACTGGGAGGGCAGGGAAGACCTGCGCCAGATGATTTTAGGCGAAGCGCCGCATTACGGGAACGACAACCCATATGCCGATGAGTTTGCCAAATGGTCTTCCGACGTTTACGGCGACGCGATAAACACAGCTACCGGCCCGCGCGGGCATTATGCCGCCGGACTATATCCCGTAACTGCGCATGTGCTTTACGGCATGTTCACCGCGGCGTCGCCCGATGGTCGTAGAGCCGGTGACCCGCTCTCGGACGGAATTTCGCCTGTGCAGCAGATGGATAAACTGGGGCCTACCGCAACGCTTAAATCGGTTTCGGCTATAGACCAGAAAAAATTCTCAAACGGCACGCTGCTCAATATGCGTTTTCATCCCACGGCTTTGAGCAGCGAATCAGGCCGCGAGAAACTTGCCGCCCTTATCCGCTCGTATTTCGCTATCGGCGGCATGGAGACGCAGTTCAATATCGTAAGCGCCGAAACCCTGCGCCGCGCGCAGGAAAAGCCTGAGGATTACCGCGACCTGGTGGTCCGAATAGCGGGATTTTCCGCCTATTTCGTCGAGCTTTTCAAAGAGGGCCAGGAGGATATTATCCGCCGAACGGAGCTGTGCTTATAAATGGCCGAGATGCTTACCGGAAAAGTTTACGACATACAGGGGTTTTCGATTCAGGACGGCCCGGGCATCCGCACAACGGTTTTTCTCAAGGGATGCCCGTTGCGCTGCCCCTGGTGCCACAGCCCTGAATCCCAACTGTTTCAATCGCAGTTGAGCTGGATATCCATGCGCTGTATCGGCGTGGAAAAATGCGGGAACTGCATCGACGCCTGTCCGCAGAAAGGGCTTGCACCCGGTGAAATCGCAAAGCACGCCGTTACGCAGGAAGATGTTCAGCGTGTTGTGATCGAACGGGGGCTCTGCGGTTCATGCGGTTCTTGCGCCGCAGTATGCTATCCGAAGGCGCTGACGATCTGCGGCGCGGATTACACGGTTGAAGATCTGACCGAGCGTGTTTCCAAAGACATTCCCTTTTATGAAAATTCCGGCGGCGGAGTTACGGTTTCCGGCGGCGAGCCGCTGTGCCAGCCTGAATTTACTTTGCAATTTATTATGCGCCTGAAAGAACGGGGCATTCATACCGCGCTCGATACCACGGGCTATGTAAGTTACGACATTTTTGAGCGCGTGCTTCCTTACACGGATTTATTTCTTTACGACCTGAAGCATATGGACGGCGATATTCACAAAACCGTTATCGGAGTAGATAACGGCCTGATTCTTGAAAACGCGCGGCGTCTGGCAAGCGACGGCGGGAAAATGCAAATTCGTATTCCGGTGATTCCGCGCTTTAACGACGCGCCGGAAGTTATCGAAGCGGCCGGCAGGTTTTGCAAATCGCTTGGCGACGCGGTTACTGTGGTTCAGTTGCTGCCGTATCACAATCTTGGCGTTGTAAAGTATCAGCGAATCAGCGACGGGGAAAAAGTTCTGGAGACGGAACCGCCGGCGGATGAGAAAATCGCCGCGCTGAAAAACATTCTTGAAGATCAGGGGCTTCCGGTTACGGTGCATTAGAGACAAATTCTTTTTGGGGACAAGTTAATGGCCAAAATCAGTATTTTAAGTTGCAGCAAAATAAAAAATGACTTGAGTTGCGGATCCATGGGATGTCTCAAAGCCTTTAATGACAGAGTTGTTGTGTTTAATCGCTACAATCGCTACAAAGACGACAAGGATTTGCTCGTGGGCATAACAACATGCGATGGCTGTCCCACGCTGTATGCGCATGAAATAATACTGAAGAAGGTAAAACCACTGGTCGAATTGTGCGGGGCGGAAATCATCCATATAGCCAGTTGCATGGTAAAGATGTGCCCCTTTGTTCAAAAGTATAGAAGCGTCATTAATGCAAAATATCCCGATATTGAGATCGTCATGGGTACGGATACGTCGCCGGAAAGCCCTTATGATGCCCCAATCCAGATGTATAAGGGGCTGCTTACGGAAAATACCCCTGATATAACCTGTGCGGTTATAGAACTAATGAGTAAAATGCGATCCGGTGCGGTTTCCCAGGATGAGTAATTCGGTTATTGCAAAACCTTTACATGGGCGCGGGCGTGTCCCGCCTGCGTAGTTCAAAAACGCGGGCTGAAAGCCCGCTTCCCGGCAAAGCCGGAAGGTTTTGCAAGAACCTCACTAATCAGGAGTTTCTATGAATATGAAAAAAAGATTGTTTTTAGTTGCGGCGGTTTTAACGGCGTTGCTGTTGACCGCGTCAATCGCTTGCGCGCAATCTATAAAACTTCCCGCGCCGCAGACCACGGGCGGGGTTCCGACGCTTGAGGCCATCGAAAACCGCGCTTCGGCGGTAAGCGGGCAATTCCCGACCGGCGCTATTTCGCAACAGGAACTTTCCACACTGTTGTGGGCGGCAGGCGGGCGGAATCGCGGCGGCAAGGGATGGACCGTGCCGACCGCCATGGGACTTGATCCATATGTGTCGATTTATGTCGCTTCCAAAGACGGCATGTTTCTTTATAACGGCAAGGATCACGCGCTGGAACAATTGTCCGCGGGGGACGCCCGCGCGAAAGTGAGCGCGCAAGCCTTCGCGAATTCCGCTCCCTGTATTCTGGTTTTCGTTACAAAAGGCAAGGAAGGCGCCGCGTATTTCGGACAGACACTCGTCGGCGCGATGACGCAGAATGTTTACCTTGCTTCACAGAGTCTGAACATAGGCGCGCGTTTTATGGCCACGATGCAGCAGGAAAGCGTTCGTAAAGAATTGAAGCTTGCCGACGATGATGTAGCCGTCAGCATCATGCCCTTAGGCGGGAAACGCTGATTAAATGGTTGTGCATATCAGGGCGTAGCACGCTACGCCCCTACTTGTTGCGCGGTACTCGAAACCTCGACTACCCGTTGGTATGTCTCGGCTTCTGCGTTCCGTGCGCCTTGCGCTTCATCCCGCACAGCCATTTACTCAGCATTTCCCGGAAACTTTGCGATAATCCATATATATTTACATCGTCTCGATGATTTTTCCGGCAACGCGTGAAACTTCCCCAAAATCACCGTTTAAAAGATGCTCGGCCATCGCGCCCAGTTGTTCTCCGGTCGCTTTCGTCCATGTTTTTTCTCTTAATTCGGCTATTACAGTCTTGGCGGTTTTCTTGTCAAAAGTCTCACACGCTTCTTGTACCACAAGCAACATTTCGCGCAGATATTCGCGGGTTTCTTTCGTATCGCTTGCCGCTTCGCCGCTGCCGGACTCTTCCTCTTGCGGAGAAAGCTTTTCAATTATCGTCCGCAGTTCATTTAAGAACGCCGGGGTTTCAGCCGCCATTACCGTTGTATCATTCGCCCGCCCCGCCTGTTCCAGTTTTAGCGCGAAAGCGGAAAGCTCCGCTTCGCCTATATTTGCCAGAGCGCTTTTTATTCCGTGGACGTTTATTACATATATTCGTATGTCCTCGTCACTGTAGGCATCGCGCTTTTCATGTATCGCTTCCAGCGCCGCAAGGCCCTTAATAGCGTCCCGCAAAAAAATCTCCGCCAGCTTCGAATCCGACGGCTGCTTCGCCGCCTCGCCGGCGGCATGCTCATTTCTGCCGCCATTGTTTTTTTGACGCCCGGTTTTATATTGCCGTGCGGCTTCAATAACTTCAGGCGTCTGTTTATCGCGCACGAATTTTTTCAGCGAGGCGTTCAGCTTGCGTATATCTATAGGCTTTGAAAGGAAACCGTCAAAGCCGTTTGCCAGAAATATATCCGACTGCCCCACAACGGCGTTTGCCGTCAGCGCGACAACGGGGTGCGTATATCCCAGTTCGCGTATGATTTTCGTCGCTTCAATGCCGTCCATTTTCGGCATCATATGATCCATAAATACAATGTCATACACTCTGCCGTTTTTGATTTTGTCAATCGCGTCAAATCCGCTCATGACGGTTTCAATAGTCAGCCCGTAAGGCGTCAGCAGTCCTTTCGCGACATACAGATTCGATTCCACATCGTCTACCACAAGAACGCTGCCATAAGGCATCGGCTCGAATACCACCTGTGCCATTTTAAGCTGCCTGGCGCCGCTTAACTGGAATTTCTCAAGGCTTTCCGCCAATTCCCTGCCAATCGCGTCCGCGCCGGCGCTCTTCTGCGGCAAGCGCACGATAAAAATCGATCCCATGCCCGTTTCGCTTTTCACGAAAATCTTGCCGTTCATCATGCGCACCAGATTTCGCGTGATGCTCATGCCCAGACCCGTTCCCTCGGTTGTACGGTTGGCTTCCATGTTAAAGCGGGAATATTCGTCGAACAGCTTGCCTATCTGTTCTTCCGTCATACCCTGTCCCGTATCGCTCACCCTGAGTACAAGCGTCACGTCGGATTCTTTATCGCCGTCCGCCTCAACGGAAACCGACAGCTTGACAACGCCTTTTTTTGTGTACTTGAACGAATTGGAGAGCAGGTTGTTCAGGATTTGTTTGATACGGAGTTCGTCGCCGATCAGGTCTGTCGGCGTGTTTTCATCCACTGAGAGATCAAATTCGATGGGCTTGCTGCCGATACGCATCGTGTTAAGAGTTGCGGTGTCATTGATCAGGCTCGCGACTTTATATTCAGCGGGTGTCAATTCCAGCTTGCCGGCTTCAATTTTTGACAAATCAAGTATATCGTTGATAATGCTGAGCAGCAAATTGCCCGAGTTGTGAATCTTTTCCAGAGCTTCCCTTGTAGCCGGATCAAGTGTTTCATCATTTAACTGGATTTCGGAAATACCCAGAATCGCGTTCATCGGCGTGCGGATTTCATGGCTCATATTGGCCAGGAAAGAAGACTTCGCAAAAGATGCCGTTTTTGCCGCTTCAAGGGCTTCCTGCAGCAGTTCTTCATGCTGCTTTTGCCGGGACACGTCCCTGACGGCCTGGAAATGCACCATTGAGCCGTCCACCCAGCGGATGATCGAAGCGGTGCCGCCGAGCCACACGTTCAAGGCGTCGTCCCATATATATTCAAAATCTTTGGTCGGCAATGTGTTTTTTTGAGGCAAAAGCGCCGGCAATTGGCAGAATGCGCAAGGCGTTTCCTTGTTTCTTGTGACCTTGTAGCATTTTTTATTCATATCTTTTTCTTTATCAAGGCCGAATTTGTCCGCAAGGCGGCTGTTTACGTAAAGCAGATTATAGTCAAGGTCGGAAACGCATATCATGGAATCCATATTATCCATAATAGCCATTGTTTTATTATGTTCCGAAATTTTATCGACCATATCGCCTATACGGTTTGCGAGAGAGCCTAATTCATCCATTCGTTTGCTTCGAACAGGGCATTTCAGGTTTCCGTTGGCGATTTCAACCACGGCCTTTTCGAGTTTTAATATGGGCCGGTTAATATTGCCGACCGTAAAAAGCAGGACAAAAGCCGAAATAAAAATGAAGCTTATGGCTATAATGCTAAGCAGATTTATTGTGCGCGCCGTATTTTCCGTTATTTCCCAGACTTTTTCCCTGGTTGTGGAAAAGACCAAATCACGGAGGTCCTGCAGCTTGTCGCTCAGGTCGTTTCCATAGGGTATGGATTCCTCATAACTTTTGATCACTTCCTGCCTGTCCATGGTCTCCAGGGTCGCTTTTAATCTTCCAATAACCTCCACGTATTTTAAGAATGAATCTTCAATTCCGTCTATCATGGCCAGACGCGGCTGCTTCTCGGATTCGGTAAGCCTCGAATCGGCATGTGTCTTTTCCCGTAAGCCAGCCAGGTTTTCCATAAAAGACGCGGCGCTTTTTTCGTAATCTTCCAGCATCGTGGAAACTATGTTTACGGTGTCGGCGGTTTCCTGCGCATACCCTCTGGAAAGGTTCGCAAAACGCATCCTGTGAAAATCGACGGTTGCGTCCGCTACGTGGATTTGCCGCGCCTGGTAGGAATTAACCACATCATTGTTATCATTGCCAATGCTGTTTATCTCCACAACGGCAAATACGGCAAAGGAAATCATCGTTAACAGAAGTATCCCGAATACGAAATAAAGTTTATTTCGTATTTTTATGTTATTAAACCAGTTCATATTCGTTTCCCTTTGGATAGTTTGACCATTGCCGTTCCAAACTGATCGTTTGTTTCGTGAAAAATATCGGCGATTAACGGGTCGAAATGCCTGCCGGATCCGTTCATGATAACGTCAACCGCTTCTTCATTGGAAAAAGCCTTTTTATATGGCCGGTCGGAAGTGAGGGCGTCATACACGTCGACAATTGCCATGATACGTCCGTGAAGCGGAATATCCGCTTCACTCATCCCGTAAGGATAACCTGTACCGTCCCATTTTTCATGGTGAAAGGCCGCGGATAGCTTGGCGTTGTATAAAAATTCCGCTTCGCCTGTTCGGTCAATCATCTGGTTGATTATCCTCTCGCCTTCCGAGGAATGAGTTTGCATCACATGAAATTCTTCCTTGTTGAGCAAGCCGGGCTTGTTCAGAATGGAATCCGGAATCGCGATTTTTCCAATATCGTGCAGGCGTGCCGATGAAACCACTGATACCAGATCCCAGTTGCGCATCTCGTCGGCATATATTCCGCGCGCCATCATGGCGTCAATCAATATCTTTATATATACCGTCGTGCGGTCGATATGCCCGCCGGTATTTTTGTCGCGTGTTTCGACGACATCCGCCATAGTGAACACAATGCCGTTTTGCAGGCGCACGAGCCGCTCCGTGCGTTCGCGGAGCTGTTTGGTGCGCTCGCGTATAAGTTCATCGATGTCAAGATGGTTTTTAATGCGGTTCAGCAGTACCGGTTCGGAAAACGGTTTTGTGATGAAATCCACCGCGCCCAGCTCAATGCCGTAGGCTTCGTTAACGGCATCGGTCAGGCTGGTAAGAAATATGACGGGCGTTTCAGTATGCGAATGGCCGGCCTTCAACCGCTTCATCGCCTCAAATCCGCTCATTTCAGGCATTTCAATGTCCAGCAATATCAGGTCGGGCGCAACATTTTCCATAATTGAAAACATTTTTGCCGCAGACGAGAGCGTTATCACGCGGTATTGTTTTTCCAGCGCTTCTTCCGCAACTGAAAGGTTTGTAGCGCTGTCGTCGACCACAAAAATAGTTTTCTGCATACCCTAGCTCCGTTTAACGCAATAGAACCGCTGAATGAATTGATTGGAAAACAAGCTTTTGTCTCGGCCGCAAGTCTTGATTTTGAAGTTTTCAGAAGTTCCCATAAAAAAACTTTGTCATTTTACAAAATTCCGGCGTAAAATCAATATTTCGTATGGTGAAAACGGCTTTTGGCAGATTACGAAATTGAAAAAGTTGACAACGGGGCGAAAAGTATGAAACTGAAATTAAAACTAAGCATTTTGATGATCGCTATAATGATAGCGGTGGTGGCGGGAATTTCTTATACAATCCTGCGCCAGGCTTCAAAAATAAGCCTTGATATCAATATTACAAGCACCAAAAACCTGACGGGAATGCGCGTGGCAACCTGGGAAGGCGTACTGGATACTGAATTACAGGTGCTTCACTCCATAGCCGGCTTAATGGGGGATTATGAGTCAATATCCGCCGGAGAGCGGCGGGACAGATTTGATCAAATACTGTTAAGCACATTGAAAACAAACGAGGATATGACGCTTACCTACACCATATGGAAGCCCGACGCCATTGACGGCAACGACGCCAGGTATATAGGGCGTACAGGTTCTTCTCCAACCGGGCAATATGCCATGACGTATACCAAGGAATCCGGTCAGATCACGTCAAGGGCGAGCACGGACATTTCGGCTTCAATGGCATGGTTTAACGGGCCGAACGCAAGGAAAACCCGGTTTGACAATCCGATGGCCAGGACCGTAAACGGCAAAAACACTTACGTGATAATAATTATGGTTCCCATAATTAATTCCAGGACGGGCGAAGTGGTAGGCGGCGTAGGCGGCCTTCTGGATATAGCTATGATTCAACCCAGGTTGGAACAAACCATCAAAAACCACAAAGAGATAGACGCAGTGGTTGTTTATTCCCAAAACGGATTCATAATGGGGCACCTTGTGCCCGACAGGATAGGCAAAACACTGGTTGAAGCGGATTCCGGCATTTTTGGCACGCACATCGACGAAGCCAACAGGGCTGTGGCCGAAGGCAGTAACTACAACCTCCATACATACTCCCCCGTGTTGAAATCAGACGCGCAAATTATCATCATGCCGGTTAAAATAAAAGATTCGGACATGACGTGGTCGATCATGCTGGTTTCGTCCGACGAGCATGTTTTGGCCCCCATACGTGAGATAACCGGATTCACCGTGATTGCCGCGATAGTAGCCATAGTCATAACGGCGATAATCCTTTACTTTGTTTTGAGCGGAGTGGTTAAGCCCATCATCGAGATGACGGGCGCGGTAAAGGATATATCCGACGGCGAGGGCGACCTTACGCGTACGCTTCAGATTCAATCCAGCGACGAGATAGGCGACTTAGCCCGCTATTTCAACAAGCTTATAGCGGCTATCCGCAATCCGATAAAAGAGGCGAAGGAAACGGTTCATCAACTGGCGTCCGTTTCTGAAGAGCTTTCTTCCGTCAGCCGCCAGCTTGCGAGCGGCAGCGAAGAGACGGTTAATCAGAGCAATACGATAGCCAGCACGACGGAAGAGATGGCTGTAAACATCAACGCGATGGCGAGTGGAGCGGAAGAGGCATCCGTGAACGCGAACGAGGTAGCGGGCGCGGCTGAGGAGATGAGCACGAATATGAACACGATTGCCTCTGCGATAGAGGAAATGAGCGCGAGCATAAACGAGATAGCCGGCAATGCGGACGACGCCCGTAAGATAGCGATAGAGGCGACGGGCAAGGCTTTCAACGCGACCGAGGTTATGAACAAGCTTGGCGTAGCGGCCAAGGAGATAGGTCAGGTAACGGATGTAATAAAAAAGATAGCGGACAAGACGAATTTGCTTGCGTTGAACGCCACGATAGAAGCCGCGAGCGCCGGCGAGGCTGGCAAGGGATTTGCGGTTGTAGCTGGTGAGATTAAAGAGTTGGCGAACCAGAGCGCTACGAGCGCTGACGACATTGCGCGTCGTATAGACGGGATTCAGAGCGGTACTGGCGACGCTGTTAATGTAATAAACGATGTTTCTGAAATAATCGCGAAAATAAATCAGTCTGTTGAGGCGATAGCCGGTCATGTCGAGCAGCAGACGCGTGCGAGCAACGAGATAGCGAATAATGTAACGCAGGCGAGCACTGGCGCGAAGCGTGTTGCTTCTGCGATAGGCGAGGTAGCCAGGGGAGCGAACGATGTTTCGCGCAACGCGGGCGAGGCTGCCAAGGGTGCGACCAACGTGAGTCAGAATGTTGTTGGCATGAGCCAGGCGGCAAAAGAGAGTTCACAGGGGGCTTCCCAGGTAAACCAGAGCGCGAATGAACTGTCCGAGATGGCCGGGAATTTGCGGACGGCAATGGGCAAATTCAAGGTGTGATTTGCCGCGCCGCTTTCCCGTCCGTGCCCGCGATTGGAAATAGAGAAGAGGGGGCGACGGTGAGATCTATACTCCGAACGGACACAAATTGCAAAAGTAGGGCGGTTCACGAACCGCCCCTACAATATTGCGGCGTAAGCGTCACCTTAAAATTATTGGCGTCGGCGGTGTTATTTGTTTTTTTCGCGTTAACACCGGCGGCGGCCGATGATCCGTACACACAGACGTATGTAATCCTGATAGACAATGAACCCGCCGGAACGGAGACGGTTGCCGAAGAAAAAGACAAATCAGGCGCTGTTATTCACTCGTCCGACCACGAGCTGCTTGTAACCGACGGACAAACGAAGAAACGCATGGTTTTTTCCACAAGGATGGTTTTTTCAAGGGGGGCGCGTAACCTGCAAACCTACGCCTGCTGGTACAAAACCGGACAGAGTGGCAATTCAGGCGATTCATATGACGTTTCCGTCCGGAACGGTTTGATTACGCGCGTTTTGAGCCGAAACGGGCAGTCTTTGACGGTTACGGCGCCTTTTACGCCAAACATGGTGATTGTGGATTTCAATGTATATTACCAGTATGAATACCTGGTTCGCCGCTACGACAGGAAAAAGAGAGGGACGCAGGTATTTGATAATTTCATTCCGGTGATCGGCAACGACATACCGCTGAAAGTAACCCTGCTTGGCGATGAAAAATTGCGCTTTGGCGAAAATACCGTTGAAGCAAGCAGGTTTCGGATAGAATCCGCCGACATCCATACGGCGACGCTTTTTGTGGATAAAAACAACCGGCTGGTGCTGCTGGAAAATCCGGCGCAGGCTCTGAAAGTAATCCGTAAGGATTTGCATCCATTAAAACAATAACGTAAACGAAACAAACATATGGAAATGCTGAGTAATTGCCTGTGCGGGATGAAGCGCAAGGCGCACGGAGCGCAGAAACCGAGGCATATATGGAAATATGTCGAGGTTGCGAGCACCGCGCAACGCGGCGATTCGCCCGCACAGGCAATTAATCGGCATTTCCAGAGGGAGCGGCTATGAAAGACATCAAACTGGGCGTAAAAATGTTGGTATCCTACCTTGCCATAGCCGTTATAGCGGCGGTTATGGGGCTTTACCTGCGTTCGGCCATAATTGACTTGAGCGCGGATGTCACCATTATGTACGATAACGGAGCGGAAGCTCTCAGCGATTACCTTGATACAAATAGCGAATTGTTTACCATACGCATGGCTGCGAATCGCCTGTTGCTGCTCGAAAACCAGTCTTCGGAAAACCGCCGCGAAATCGTGCGTGAAATTGACAGTCTTGCCGCCGATGTAAGAGAAGGCATAAAATTCCAGCTCGAACGATCGATGACGGACGACGGCAAAAGGATTTTGAATAACTATGACAGCGATTTCCAGCAATATGTCGCCGGGTTGAAAAGTTTTGCCGAAGACCTTGAAAGGGGCGGAGAACTTGTAACGCCGCAGAACCTTCGCGAAGCGGGAGGCAGAGTGGTTGCAGCAGGGCAGGAATTTGTCAAAACCAAGAGAGATTTTGTAAAGGGCCTGGACGAAAAAACCGACAAAATAGAAGCCCGCGCTAAAACTATCAGCATAATTGTGATTGTAGGCATGCTCGCGCTTTCGACAATTTGCGGCATATTCATGACGACTTCAATTACAAGGCCGGTCAACATCCTGGTGGAACAGTTTAAAAAAGCTGAAAAAGGCGACATGACCGCCCGTTCCGGCCTGTACCAGGAAGACGAAATCGGCGTAGTCGCCCGCACCGCCGATGAATTTTTCGCCAAAATGCAAAGCATTGTCAAAGAGCTTGGCGTGCATTCCAATACGCTTGCGGGAGCGTCGGAAGAGCTTTCAGCGGTATCGCGCCAGCTTGCGTCGGCAGCCGAGGAAACCGTCAGCCAGGCAACCACGGTAGCGAGCACAACCGAAGAGATGTCTGTCAACATCAATACCATGGCGAGCGGCGCCGAAGAGGCCGGCGTAAACGCCAGCGAAGTCGCCAGCGCGGCGGAAGAGATGAGCGTAAACATGGACACTATCGCGTCGGCGGTTGAAGAAATGGGGGCGAGCATTTCTCAGATATCGTCAAACGCGGGCGAAGCTCAGAAGGTCGCGGCCGAAGCCACGCAAAAAGCGGACGCCGCCACGGTTGTCATGGGCAAGCTTGGAGCGGCGGCCAAGGAGATAGGGCATGTCACCGACGTTATCAAGAAAATCGCCGATAAAACCAACCTGCTTGCGCTGAACGCCACTATCGAGGCTGCCAGCGCGGGCGAAGCGGGCAAGGGGTTTGCCGTAGTCGCGGGCGAGATCAAGGAGCTGGCGAACCAGAGCGCGCAGAGCGCCGACGACATTGCCCAGCGCATAGAAGGCATTCAGGGCGGCACCAGCAGCGCGGTTGATGTTATCACGACGGTATCCGAGATCATCCAGAAGATAAACTCTTCCGTTGAGATCATAACTAACAGCGTAAGTGAGCAGAGCAGGGCGGTCAACGAAATATCCTCAAACGTGCTGCAGGCGTCGACCGGCGCGAAAAGGGTTGCGTCGGCTATCGGAGAGGTTGCCAAGGGCGCCAACGATGTGAGCCGCAACGCGGGCGAAGCGGCCAAGGGGGCGACTCATGTCGCTTCCAATGTAAGCTCGATGAGTTCCGTTGCTAGTGAATCGGCGCAGGGCGCGGGCCAGGTTAATGAGTCATCGAGCGATCTATCCCGTATGGCTACCGAGTTAAGGGGAATAATAAACCAGTTCAGAGTATAGGTGAATGCCGTTTGGCAGTATATTAAGATCATGAATGGATTATTTTTGCTGATTGTTTCCATTGTGGCGCTTTCGCTCGCGTACATTTTTTACGGTCGTTTTCTGGTGCGCGTATGGGGCATAGATCCGAAAAAGAAAACGCCGGCAGTTGAGTTTGAAGACGGCGTGGAGTACGTTCCGACCTCTCCGGCCGTGGCGTTCGGCTATGAATTTGCGTCGATTGCCGGAGCGGGGCCGATCACCGGGCCGATTATAGGGGCGATGTTCGGCTGGCTGCCGGCGCTTTTGTGGCTGCTTTTCGGATCGGCGTTTTTTGGCGCGGTTCACGATTTTGTCGCGCTGTATACCTCGGTGAAAAACAAGGGCAAATCCATCGGTTATTTGATTGAACTGTATGTTGGAAAAACGGGCAGGCGCGTGTTTCTGATTTTTGTCTGGCTGTTTTCCATATTGGTCGCCGCGGCGTTCGCCGACATTGCGGCGGGCACATTTGCCGGCATTACCGAAGCGGGCGCGCTTATAAAAACCAACGCTTCGGTGATGACGGCCTCCAGCCTCTTTATTCCGGCCGCAATAGGACTTGGGTTTCTTATCCGCAGGCGAAAAGCTTCGGATCTTGCCAGCGGAATCATTGCCGTCGACCTGCTGATCGCATGCATAGTCCTGGGGATATTCTTTCCCATGTTTCTGACCAAGTCCGCATGCATCTACCTTGTCTTTGGTTATATCGTCGTCTCGTCCGTGCTGCCGATCTGGATTTTGGGGCAGCCCAGGAATTACCTGAACTCGTTTCTGCTCGTTGCCATGATCGTGGCGGCCCTTGTAGGCGTGGCGTTTACCAACCCGACGATAGAGCTCCCCGCTTTTGTCGCCTTCAGCGTAAACGGCAACTATCTTTTTCCGGCGCTTTTTATCACCATCGCATGCGGTGCGATTTCAGGCGTGCATTCACTTATTGTTACCGGAACGACTTCCAGGCAGATAAGCAATGAAAAGTACATGCTTCCCATTTCTTACGGATCTATGCTGACGGAAACGCTGGTGGCGGTTCTGGCGCTTATAGCCGTGGGATCTCTTGCGTATGGCGGGGTGCTGCCAAAGGAAGCGCCTCCGGTGGTTTTTGCGACGGCGGTATCGGGGTTCCTCCACAAACTCGGCCTTCCGCAGCAGGTTTCTTTCACCATTGTTTCCCTGGCGATTTCTTCGTTTGTGCTGACTACGCTGGATACGGTCGCCAGGCTCGGCAGGCTGTCTTTTCAGGAACTGTTTTCTTTTGATGGCGAACGCGGCAAGACGGTAAACATAGTAAAACGAATGATGGGATCCAACACGGCCGCGGCCTTATTTACTCTGGGCCCCGCCTGTTTTCTGGCCATTTTCGGCTACCAGAACATCTGGGCGCTTTTTGGCGCAGCAAACCAGCTTTTGGCGGCATTGACCCTTATTGCGTGTACGATGTTTTTCAGAAAGACAGGCCGCCGGATAATAATGCTGCTGATTCCGGCAATCGTCATGTTCGCCGTTACATTTTCCTCGCTAGTCATGGCCATTAGGGCCAGGGCGATTATTATTTTGCAGGGCGATGCCGCTGTCATGGTTCCGGCAATGCAAATGAGCCTTGCCGCGCTACTGTTGATACTCGGAATAATTGTGGCTGTTTCCTGCGCGATAAAACTGTTGGAAAACCCCGAACCGCTTATTGCCGAAAGTTCGGAATAACGACATATAGACAATGAAATTAACTACGAAAGCAACCATGGACAAGATTTTTTCTCTGCTTACCAGCGGAAAATATACTGGTATGCGCGACGAAAAGGACATGGATGCCGTCATCCGCCTCATTGTACTTAATATCACCTATACTATCGCGTCGGTACTGATTGCCGGCATCGGCATTACCGACATGCAAAACGGTCTCGTTAACCAGGGCCTTGTGCAGTTGATAATAGGCTTCCTGATATTTTTAAATTTGCTGCTGCTTCGTACCGAGCTTCCCTTTAATGTTGGAGGCTTTATTGTTATCGCGATATACGGCATTTTTTGCGGCTTATCGATTTTCGTCAAAAACCAGTTGGGTGTATTCGGATGCCTGTGGATATTTTCATACCCCTTGATGTCGATTTTCACACTGGGACTGGCATCGGGGCTTATACCATCTCTGTTTTTGCTGGCCGCCACAATAATCGGCACATTTGCGTCAGACGGGACAAACTTTAATTATACAACGAGCGAATCTCTGCTTATATGCGGAGTTTACCTGTTTGTTCTTGTTTTGACCGGGGTATACGAATATGTTCGTTCCATGAAGGACGGCTGGCTCTCGCGCCAAGACAGTTACATGACCATGGTTTTTTCAAACAGTCCGGATATCATACTGCTTTTGGATAAAAATGGCGGGTTGGTATATTGCGCCGAAAGTTTCCTTCAAAGGGCAAATATTCGCGACTTTAACAGCATAAGAAAACTTCATTATACCGAGGTTTTCTCCAATTTTTGCGACGCTGCGCTTGTTAAAGAAATAGCCGACGCTTTTTATACCTCGGAAATTGAAAAAACTCCGGTTGTTTTTGATAAGGCAATAGACATTGGCCGCGAGGGGAGCGCGCGACACTACGAAATTCATTTTACGCCGATGTACAACAATAAGTCGGATGCCTTTCAGGGCGCTTTTATCCTGTTCCATGACACTACGGAAGCCACCATGACAAAGAAGCACCTGGAACAGGCAAGCATGGAAAAATCAAATTTCCTTGCCAATATGAGCCATGAAATCCGCACACCCCTGAACGCGATTATTGGCATGACCGCCATTGCCGGAGATGCCGCGGACCTGGAACGAAAAGACTATTGCCTTGCGAAAATTAAAGGCGCTTCCTCGCAACTGTTGGGAATCATAAACGATATACTCGATATGTCAAAAATCGAAGAAGGCAAAATCGAGCTTTCCCGCACGGAATTTGATTTTTCCGTTATGTTGCAGAGAATGGCGAATCTTTTCGAATTCCGCCTGGGCGAAAAAAATCAAAGCCTCGTTTTTAATATCGACCCACTGGTTCCTCCGCGTATAATTTCCGACGAGCAGAGGCTTACGCAGGTTATCACCAACCTTATCGGCAATTCGATCAAATTTACCCCCGATAACGGAAGAATAGGTCTTGAAGCAAAACGGCTTGACGACGGCGGTGACGACGACGCATGTGTTCTGGAACTGCGCGTTACCGATACGGGCATCGGCATTTCCGAAGAGCAGCAAAACAAGCTCTTTAAGCCCTTTGTTCAGGTTGATTCAAGCATATCACGCGAATTCGGCGGCACGGGGCTTGGACTTGCCATCTCAAAAAAGATAGTGGAGATGATGCAGGGGCAAATCCGCGTCGAATCGAAGGCGGGCCAGGGATCGGCGTTTATCTTTACCATAAAGGCGGAATTACCGCAGCATGCCGGGAAAGACACGGCAATATCCGCCCTGGATATTGCCGACGACCTCAATGCCGTTATGGAGGTTTGTGCTGGAAAGCGTATTCTTCTTGTAGAAGATGTAGAGATTAACCGGGAGATTGTTATTACTCTTCTGGAAAATTTCAGGATGGAAATGATTGAGGCGGAAAACGGAAAACAGGCATTTGAAAAATTTGCCGAAGACCCCGATAAATTTGACCTGATTTTTATGGATATACACATGCCCGGCATGGACGGCTATGAAGCCACCAGACTTATCCGTGCCTTTGATCATCCTCGAGCGGAAGACGTTCCGATTATCGCCATGACAGCCAACGTGTTCAGGGAAGACATTGACAAATGTCTTGCGGCGGGAATGAACGGACACATAGGAAAACCGCTGAATTTTGATGAAATTACAGCGGTTTTGAAAAAGTATTTCATAAGTTAAACTGTTCGCTAATCACCAGGGAAACGCTGATTAATTATCTGCATTCTTGAGCTTCGATTCATTCGATACTCGTCTGCGTAACTATTCTATAATCAGCATGATACATAAAATATTGAATGTGGCTACGAAAGGTAAACGTTTTTCGTAGCCACCGTGTAGCCACCAACAAAAGGAAACACAAGCGTACTTTTGTATCCATTTTTTCGTTTTCCAGATAAAAACAAAGCATAGCAAAAGTTTTTTTGAAGCAAAAGTTTTTACATTTCGCGTTTTCATCCCCATTGCCGGAGAAAAAGATTCCCTTGCTATTGAAGTATCGTTTGATTGAGGCGGGGGCTGTTTTTAACCGCTTTCGGATTTTATACCCAACAGAGTACAGCTTATTTGGTGATACTCCTTCTTCTGAATTGCTTCCCGCCCATTCCTATACATAATCAGAAGTTGAGTTTTTTCGTGTTGATTCTATCCATGTCAGCAGGTCGCTATCTGCATACAGCACCCTGCGCCCGAATTTCCGGAAAACAGGCCCGCCACCATATACCCGCCATTTCTCAAGCGTCCGTTTACTTATTTGGAGAATGCCCGCCGCTTTGTTCGTGTCG
>Ga0082212_10004771_pt1 | contig 18706 bp, 10 predicted proteins | sample TergutNt197P3_FD_71548 | JGI IMG/M metagenome (GOLD analysis project Ga0082212, IMG submission 71548) | Neocapritermes taracua P3 segment gut microbial communities from Petit-Saut dam, French Guiana - Nt197 P3 | ecosystem: Host-associated > Arthropoda: Insects > Digestive system > Gut ...
GACTAGTCCCGTGCCCAAATCCCCCTGCAGCAGGATCAGGCCGAATATGACCGCGAAATGCAGGCCCAACAGAAGTATGTTTTTTGGTTTGTTTATCTCTTCCTTGACTCTGTCGAGATGTTTGGCGAATGTCATGATAAATGTGATTTTCACGATTTCGGATGGCTGCCCGCCCACCGAAGTGTCGCCGATATGTATGCGTATCCAGCTGCGGTTCCCCACTTCGTCGCCGCTCCCGAAAACAAAAGTGACAATGAGAATGACCACTCCGAATACATACAAATACTTCGAATATTTGAGCATATGGTCGTAATCGGATTTCGAAAGCACAAACATGAACGCGATGCCCGCGAGCGCCGCCACGATATGGACCAAGAGGTTCCGAAACTGCGAGGCTCCCAAAACGCCCGAGGCGCTTATTATCAGCAAATAGCCGTAGACCGAGCTTATGAGGGCGGCTATGACAAGCGTCCAGTCTATCGTGGGCAGATGCTTTTTTATATCGTTTGCCAAAACGCCCATTTTTCCGCCCTCTCCCAAATTTTATCGCCATGCCTATATGATTGTACACAAAATTTTTTAATAATTACTGCCGTAATTTGTTAAATTTCCTGAAAGAATCCCGCAGGGCCTATGTCGGCGGGTTCAGCCCCCGTTTTTTCCATTGCGGCGCCGCAGATAAATTTTTTCATATCGAAGCAAAGCGCGCATTTCGAAACATAGCCGCCGCTTTTCGGGACAAAACCGGATTCCCGGGCTTTTTCGAGAAACAGCCCCAGCCCGCCTTTTGCCACCGCTGTAAAGTATTTGTATTTGTCAGCGTCGATCCCGTCCCCGCACAGCTCGAAGACATTCGCCCTGAAACCGTTGCACGATGGGGGGATCAAGTCTTCGTTCGGGTCGATGTGGAAATGGCGCAGCGAGGCTATTTGCGCCCGGCACGAGCTTTCTTTTGCCAATTGCTCTGCCGGGTACCTGTTTTTTTGGATTTTTTCAAGGATTTGAAGCGCCCTTCCGTTATAGCCCAGCCCGTAGCTATCGGCGATCGTCTCGAGGAATCCTTTCCCGAACAGATCTTCGTATTCCGACAGCGCGTGGGGAATATTTGCATCCATCCGGGAGACAATTCGCTCAAATTTGGACTGCCACACAAAAACGCCCATGCCGTTTTTTTGGCAGCGCTCTTTGAGCTCTTTTGTTTTTCGGTAGGGCACGAACTCGTTGTGGAACGGGTCGACTGAAACCAAAAGGCAATCGACCCCGAGGGCCATCAGCTCCTGGAGCTTTTTGGACGCTCCGGAATCGCCCGCGTACCACGAGGCGTTTGTTTCTATGTATTCGATGGCGACGCGGCGCTCCAAAGCCGATTCGCACACTTCGAGCAGCTTTTCGAAGTTTGAAAACGGCTCGCCCCCGCCAATGTGCACCGAATTGCATCCCATTTCCCCAAGCAGCGAAAAAATCCTGTCGGCGGAACCTCTCGACATATAGTCGCCGCTCCGCCTCGGAGACGAGCAGTAGCAGCAGTGCAGGCAGGAAGCGGAGCATTTGTACGTTACGGCGATACCCGCCCCGGGATACAGAGATTTAAGCTTGTAGCCTGGCATATGTCCTCCTTTTTGTTTTTTTGTTTTTGCATGGTAATATAATACCACAAATATCAGCGCATCTATGAACAAAGTGTGAAATTTGGCAAAAAACGACAAAAATCACAAAGAACCCTTGAAATTGTCGTCGTTTTGTGATATAATGGCTTGTCCCAAAACAAAAACAAAAAATTTCACGCGAAATTAACGGGAGCCCCCAAAGGTGGGAGTTTTTCTCTGGGGGCGCGCCGGGAAAATTTTTTTGGGATTTCCCAAATGGCGCAAGTTTCGCGGCAGATAACCTTAAAAGGAGGAATTAAAATGTCTGTAGTCTCCATGAAACAGCTTCTCGAGTCGGGCGTCCACTTCGGGCACCACACGAGAAAATGGAACCCGAAAATGGCGGAGTACATCTTCACCGAACGAAACGGGATCCATGTTATCGACCTGCAAAAAACAGTCAAAAAAATCGAGGAGGCCTACGCCTATGTGCGCCAGCTGTCCGAGGACGGCGGCTCCGTGCTCTTTATCGGCACCAAGAAACAGGCGCAGGAATCGATCCGCGAGGAGGCCGCCAGGAGCGGGATGTTCTATGTCAACCAGAGATGGCCGGGCGGAATGCTCACCAACTTCAAGACGATCAAAAAGAGCATAAACCGCCTCCACAGCCTGTATAAAATGCAGGAGGACGGCACCTTCGACATGCTCCCCAAAAAAGAAGTGATCGCGCTCATAAAGGAAATCAACGATTTGGAACACAACTACGGCGGCATAAAAGACATGACCTCACTGCCAAACGCGCTGTTCATCGTGGACCCGCGCAAGGAGAGAAACGCCGTTTTGGAAGCCAAAAAGCTCAACATACCGATAGTGGCGATAGCCGACACCAACTGCGACCCCGACGAGCTCGACTATCCGATCCCCGGAAACGACGACGCCATCAGGGCGATAAGGCTGATCGCGGCCACGGTTTCCGACGCGCTGATCGAGGGAAAACAGGGCGAATCGTTTGCGGAGGCCCCAACTGAAACAGTCGAGGAGCCGGAAAAACCCGACGAAGCGGAGCCCATAACGGTCGCCCAGTTCGAAGAGGCGGCCGCTGAAGAATAAGTAAAAAACTTGAAGAATTACGGAGGTATTTTAAAATGGCGATAAGCGCAAAAGACGTGTCCGAGCTCAGGGCCAAAACGGGCGTCGGCATGATGGACTGCAAAAAAGCGTTGGAGGAGGCCGCAGGCAACTTCGACGAAGCGATAAAACTGCTCAGGGAGAGAGGGCTCGCGGTGGCGGCCAAAAAGGCCGGCAGGATAGCGGCGGAAGGGCTCGTGGACATACTCTGCGACGAAGCATCGGGCACTGCGGTAATGGCGGAGGTCAATTCCGAAACCGACTTCGTGGCCAAAAACGAAAATTTCCAGAATTTTGTCAAAGGCTGCCTTGAAGTGATCTTGAAAAACAAGCCCGCGGACGTAGGCGAGCTTCTCGCCATGCCGTTTGGCGACGGGACGACGGTGGACGAGGCCTTAAAAGAAAAAATCCTGCAAATGGGCGAAAATATGTCGATAAGGAGATTTGTCGCAGTCCGGGGCATACTCTCCACATATATCCACAACAAAGGCGCGATAGGCGTAATTGTCAAGGTCGAAGCGGACGAGGCGGCGGCTTCCGGGGAGGGCTTCGCGGAATTCAAAAAGAACATCGCGCTGCAAGTGGCCTCGATGAACCCGCTCTACGTGGCCAGGGAGGACGTGCCTGCGGCGGTCATCGCGGAGGAGAAGGAAATAATCGCGGCGCAGATCAAAAACGACGAGGAAAACGCGAAAAAGCCCGCAGCGGTGATCGAGAAGATGGTGGAGGGCAGGATCAGGAAATATTACGAGGAAAACTGCCTCTTGGAACAGGGCTACGTGAAAGAAGAAAAAATCAATGTGGGCGCCTATGTCGCAAATTACGCCAAACAGGTCGGCGGAAAAGTGAAAGTCGCGGCTTTCTATAAATACGAAAAGGGCGAAGGGATCCAAAAAAGAGAGGACAATTTCGCCGAGGAAATAGCAAAGCTCGCCGGGAAATAGCAACCAAAATATCGGGCCGGCGGCCCGATATTTTTTTATTTTGAAAATGAGGTATCGCCGATGAAAAAGAAAATTTTTGGGATCGCCGTCTCATTGATTTTTGCGCTCGCTTTGGCTGTCGCGGCGGCGGCAGCCGAAAAAAATTCCGCAAGCGAAAAAATCGAGGGCAGCTTTGGCTATTGGAGCGGGTTTGGGGCAAGCTCGCACGAAACCGGAAGGATAGCCCCGTTTGAATACGAAGACGGCTATTTTTCCAAAGCCCCCGATATTTATGACCATGATTTGGCGAAGATGTCTTTGGCGCTTTCGCTTTGCACATATGACCTCAAAGAACTGGAACGGGTGCTTTCGGAGATCGGGTTTGCCCAAATCGAGCCAAACGGCTATTACGCAAGAAGCAACAAAAACGCGGCGAATACCGAGCCCGACAACATCGGGGTGGCGATCGCCAGCAAAAATATCGGCGATTTCACCGTTTTGGCCGCAGTCATCCGCGGATTCGGCTACGGAGCCGAATGGGCCGGGAATTTCGAGGTCGGCATGGATGAAAATTTCCATGCGGGCTTTAAAAAAGCGCGGGATATCGTGACCGATGAAATCGCCTCATACATCCAAAGCCATCAGATCGGGGGCGATTTGAAAATATGGCTGACCGGATACAGCAGGGCCGGCGCAGTGGCCAATCTGGTCGCGGGCGAGATTTGCGGGGGGCAAAAATTCGGCGACGCCAAGCTATACGCATATTGTTTCGAGGCTCCGATGGGGCTCCGCGTATCAAACGGGCAAAATACCGGTTGCGCCGGCGTATTCAACATCGTCAACCCAAACGACATCGCCGCCAAACTCGCGATGCGGGATTGGGGGTTTGGCCGGTACGGAACGGACATATGCCTTCCTTCCCCGGAAAGCGCGGGCCGCGAGTACGAGGCGCTCTCCGAAAAAATGAAGGAAATGTATCTTGCATACCGGCCCGCTTACCCAAACGAACCGGGGCGGCTGGACGATTTTAGGGAAAATATGCATTCCGGGGGGCTTGGCGCATTTATCGACGGCTTGTTATCCGCCGGGGCTTTTGTTTTGGACAGCGAAGGCTACGTCGAAAATCTGCAGCAGATGTTTTTCGATTCGTGCGCGAAAGCCAAGGGGCTTGATGTGGATTTATGGTCCTTGATCTCTTCGGCGCCCGATGTGGCAAGCTACTTGGCTTTGCATCACTTTGGGGAGATAAATACCGCGATGGAAAACAGCGAGCTGATTTTTTCGGCGCATTTCCCCGACTTGTGCCTCGCCTGGATGCATTCGCTCGACGGCGAAAAAATGATGTTTTGCAATCTGCCCTTTGGCGATGTCAAAACATCCGATTGGTTTTACGAAACGGTTTGTGGGGCATACGCAAAAAATCTGATGGCCGGGGTTTCGGATTTTGCATTTGAGCCGGAGGGTAAAGTGACAATCGCCGAAGCGGCGGCGATGGCGGCCCGCGCCCACGCGGGCGGGGATGCTCCCTTTAAACACGCAAGCGGAGCCGATTGGCATGATATCTACGTAAATTACGCCATAAGTAACGGGATTATAAAGCCCGGTGAGTTTGCCGATTGGGGAGCGGCGGCGACCAGGGCGCAGATGGCATATATCCTCGCAAATATCATCCCCGCCGAAAGCCAAACCGAAAAGGGCGCGCAAATCCCCCCGGATGTAAAAGAGAGCGACGAATACGGGGCGGAGATTTATCTGTTGTATGCTTTGGGAATCCTCGCGGGAAACGACGGCGAAGGGACGTTTTTGCCAAGGGAAAATTTGACCCGCGCCCAGGCTGCGGCAATGCTTCTGAGAGTTTATGCTTTGTTGCAGTAGGATTTTTGCCGTTTGTCAAACGTTTTGAAAATATTTTCCAAATAAAGCTTGATTTTTTTCGCCGATGGGATATAATATAGCTATAATACCCAAAAAACGGAGGTAAGAATTTTATGCCAAACAATTTAATCGATTTATGCAAAGGGCGTTATCCGGCCGGGCTTTTCTATTTCGCCAAGGAGCTGTGGACCGAGGACGGGGTGAGGCAGGCGGCCGATACCGGGGCGGATTTCATCATGGCGGTCGAATCGCTCGAGCCCCTGGTCGGCCTGTGCGAAAAGCATGGTCTCGGGATCATCTCGACCTCGAACACCACGCCGATGTGGTGGGGGGGCGACGGCGACAATGCGGGAGGCTACGCAAACCAGTTCCCCCTTGACCGGCTCGATGAAATACAGAAAACCTACCCCAAAAGCCCTGCGGTATGGGGCGATTATCCGGTGGACGAGCCCAACTCGAAGGATTTTTTGCATATTGACAAGGTGGCAAAACGCTACAGGGAGCTGTTCCCCGACAAGCTGCCGTTTATCAACCTATACCCCAACTACGCGAGCATACCCAAAAACACGGGCGAGGAAGTGGTCTCGCAGCTTGGCAACTTCACATACGCCGAGCATATCGAACAGTACGTGCGCGAAGTCGATCTGCCGTATATCTGCTTCGACTACTATCCGTTCACCGGGGTGTTTTCCTCATATCTCGAAAATCTCGACATTGTGGCGAGCGCCTGCAGAAAATCGGGCAAAGAGATGTGGGTGATAATCCAGACCGGCGCCTGGAAAGCCGAGGCCGCGCTCGAGGCTTTCCAGCTCGATTGGCAGGTGTACCTGTGCCTTTCATACGGGGCGAAATCGATAATACACGCGAGCTATTCAAAGGGCTGGTGGGACGAGACCACTTCCTGCGTGAACCTCAAGGGCGAAAAAAACCCAATGTACAGCTATGCAAAAGACATAAACGCCGTGCTTCATTCCCCGCTGGGCTCGGAGTTTTTGAAGTACGAATATTTGGGCACGGGCATATGCGGGGACATGGCTTCGTCGGATTCGCGCATCAAGGAACAGCTGGCAAAACAGGCCGCAAAAGAGCTGCCGGCCGGTTTGCCCGATGTCAAAATCGAGTCGGACAAGGCGGCGGCGATCGGGTATTTCAAGAAAGGCGACGGTTTTGCGATCATGGCGACAAATGCGCACAATCCGTTCGACGGATCGGTTTCAGCTTCGCTGAAACTCGAAACCGCCGCGAAAAAACAGATAAATATACACGGCGGCAAAAAGAGTTCCGGCTCGGTGAAAACTTCGGGCGATGTTTCGGTTGTCGAACTCGAGCTCGAAAGCGGCCAGGGCGCTTTTGTCACTTTCAACTGAAAATACCAAAAAGAAAGCGAGGTAAGACATGGCTAAAAGCATGAGGATTTTGGCATTTATCGTTTTTGCCGCCGTTGCGGCGGTTGTTTTGCTTTTTTCGTGCTCCAAGGAAACAAAGCCAAATGAGGCAAAAAACGGCGAAACACCGGAAGAAGGCGAATCCCCCGCGCCGGAAAACGAGCAGTACTCGATGCTCGAAGAGCGTCTGAAAGTCGCGGACAACATAGAGGACGAGGACATGGGCGGAATGGCTTTCAGGGTGACGTACAGGGACAACCACTACATCAAAGAACTGTTCGTCGAAGAGGAAACAGGGGAAAATGTGGAGGACGCCATATATCTCAGAAACAAAAAAATAGAGGAAAGATTCAACATAAATTTCGTGACGGTGCCGGTCACAAGCCCCGAAAAAGAGGCCTTGAAGGCGGTGCGGGCGGGCGACGACGCGCTCGATCTGGTGGTGACGCACATGATCGAGTTGGCGGGTTCCTCGCTCTCAAACCCCTATCTCGACTGGGGGGCTATGCCAACGGTGGATCTGTCGCAGATATGGTTTTTGCAGGACGCAGTGAAGGAAATGTCGGTCAACAACAAACTTTTCGTGGTTCCCGGCGAATATTGCCTTTCGATTCTGTACAACTCCTACTGTATGTATTTCAACAAAACCTTGGTGCAAAACTATGGGCTTGAAAATCCGTACAGGCTCGTGCTCGAAGGCAAATGGACGCTGGAAACCTTAAACGAAGTGACGAGGGGGATGTATCAGGATCTTGACGGGGACGGCAAAAAGAGCACGGGTGATTTTTACGGGCTGGCCACCAATTATTACAGCGCGGTGGTGACCTACACCTATTCGTCCGGCATGAGGATAATGCAAAACAACGCGGCCGGCATCCCCGAAAACGTCGTGCCCAATGAAAAAGCCTATGCCAATTTCAACAAAATTTACGATCTGCTGATAAACAACCCGGGGGCCTTCGCGGGCAACTGGGGCGAGGACGGCACGATATACAGGGAGAACCGCGCGGTGTTTTTAAACGATCTGTTCTCCGCGGCGAAGGGTTTCAGGACTTTGGAAGACGATTTCGGCATGATCCCCTACCCCAAATTCGACGAGGCGCAGCAGCGGTACTATACGATGTCGGACGGCGGCTCTTCGATGATGGCCATACCAAACACGATAAAAGACCCCGGCAGAGTGGGAAAGGTCGTGAGCGCGCTGAACGCGGAGAGCTGGAAAACGGTCGTGCCGCAGTATTACGACGTGGCGCTGAAGATAAAGTTCGCGCGCGACGACGAGTCGGTGCAGGTGCTCGACATGCTCTTAGACGGGCGCACCTTCGATTTCGGCTATATTTACGACAACTGGCAGGGCTACGCCTTTTTCATGCAGGATCTGATATCCGCAAAAAGCGACGGAATAACCTCATGGTTTGAAAAAAGAGCGGGTTCGGCGGACAAAAACCTGGAAAAAGTGCTCCAGTCCTTCGAGGATTAGGATAAAGACAGGAAAACATAGAATCGAAAAGAGGTTGGGCTTCAAAATGAGGCCCAACCTCGCCGTGTCGGTTTATGCGGATTTAAAATATATATTTTATAGTTGACATACCAAAAGATTGGGTGTATAATTATGATACAGCGTTTTATATTTGCCACAATGCGCGGAGAATGAGAATGGGGAATAAAACGACGGATAACCCGCACGACACGCGGTTAAAAGAATTGTTCGGCAACAAAGAGGCGTTTTTGTCGTTTCTGCGTGATTGCGTGAAAGCGGCCTGGGTGGAAGACATCGATCCAAATAGCCTGAAGCCGATCCCGAAAAGCTTCGTGCTGCAGGATTTCAGGAAAAAAGAAGCGGACATACTGTACGAGGCGAAATTGAAGAGCGGCGGGGAAACAATATTTTTTTACGTGCTGCTGGAAAACCAGAGCCGTGTGGATTATCGCATGGCTTATCGGCTGTTGCTGTACATCGTAGAAATATTGCGGGATTGGTACAACCATGCAGATGAAAAAGAACGCCAGCGAAAAAATTTCAAGTTTCCGGCGGTGGTTCCACTGGTGTTCCACACGGGGCGCGGCAAGTGGACGGCGGCGACGAGCCTGCGGGAAATGTTTTCCGGGCATAGGCGGTTCGGGGACAGTTTGCTCAACTTCAAGTACACGGTGGTCGATGCCAAAAGCTACGACGAAGAGAGCGTGAAGGGGTTTGAGTCTAAGCTGCTGAAAATCATGATGCTGATCGAACATTCGCAGGATTTCGCCGAAGTGGCAAAGACGGCAAAGAGGCACCAGAGGGAAATCCGCGGGCTGAACGACGAAGAAAAGCGCATACTGGGCGTTGCGCTGGACATATTAAGCGAATTGTACGCTGTAGACAAAAAGCCCGATTTAAAAGAGATATTATACGAAAAAAACGCAGGGAGGGTAGATGGTATGTTTGCTGATGTAATCGCCAACGGCAAAAAACTTGTAAAAAAAAGCAGAGCCGAGGGCAGAGCCGAAGGCAGGGTTGAGGGCGAAAAATCAAAGGCGATAAAAATGGCGGCAAAAATGTTGTCCAAAAACAAGCCTATTGATGAGATAGTGGAATTTACCGAGCTCACAATCGAAGAAATTGAAGAATTGAAAAATAAAATGTAAACGTCAATCCGTGTCATTGTCAGCGAAATTTTTGTTGACAGCGTCACGGTTTTTGCCCATTAGGCCCATTTCTTTCAAATTTTCATATTCTGCGCTGTTGGGCTTTACAGTCGAGCTCGCCACATTATATCCTTTGTACACCAGAACAATTTCCGAAACGGTCATTCTTTGTTCAGGGGTCAATTCGCTTACGTCAATGGCGTATTTGGCGCTGAAACCCAAAAGATTGTCCGTACTCACATGAAATATCTGCGCAATTTTTATCAGAACGTCATACGATGGCTGCCTTATGTCTTTTTCGTATGCCGATATTGCCGATTTTGTAACGTTGACTCTTTCCGCCAGTGCGGATTGAGTCATATTTTTTATCTTTCTGAGATGTCTAATCCGTTCACCAATTGTCCATATCATATCCACAATATCGCCCCTTTTGGTATATTATATCAGAAATAAGTCAATCAAAAGAAATAAATAATCGACAAAGTGTTGACAAACGAATTTCCTTGTGGTATAATGACCCTTGGCCTATCGTTCGGCATTTTAAATCGAAATAGGCAATAGCCGCATGGAGGGTTAAAATGGATGAAAATGACGTTTTGGATCTTGCCGTGAAATCTATAACCAAACAGGATTCTTTTGCGTTTTTGGCGATGAAAAAAAATTTTACCGCTTGGCTCGATAATTTAAATGCAAAAATATCTTCCGATGCAACCATTGGTTTTTTAGATAATATTTCCGAATACGCCATCACAAACAACATACAAAAAATGAGTTTTTGGGAATATACGAAATTTAGCGACTTTGAAAATACATATAAAAAAATTTTGGATTCAAAAATTTGTGAAAATAAAAGAATATATAAAAAATTTGAATTGACCGGGCAATTATATATAAATTTTCTTAAAAAAAATTTGTCAAATCTTAATGCGGCAGTTGCGCCCGTTGTCGATGAACAAAAGGCGGAAATTGTCGATCATGCAAAACAAAGTGAAAAAAATGTGGCATTTAAAAAAACAGTGGACTGGCCGTTTCTAAATTATGGTTTTGCCCTTCCTAACCCAGCCGTTGAAAATATTTGCGCAAATCTTGACAAGGAAGTCACACGTTGGGACATTTGGTCCATCGAATTGATTGTCGATGAACATGAATATAACGCGAAGATGATTAATATAGGATTTTCTGAAGATTTGCGGCCCATATTGCAGATTAAATATAATTCAAGCTCCCCAATCGCCCAAATTTTACAAAAAACATTTAGTTCGAGCTACGAAAATTTTTTAGCAATAAAAAAAGGGGAAGCCAACGCCAATGAATTCGATGGCGAAGAATATGTGGATGTCGTTTATATATCCCCGAATATGTATAAAATCATATGTCATCCCATAAAACCCCAACAAGAATTTTTTCAATGCACGTTGGAAGAATCGTCTGTAGTTTCGCCGAAAACTGAACTCGATCCCAATATTATTGGAAAATTCACCGAAATTCTTTCGTCGCGCTTCGCAAATGGATGCAGATTGAATTCGCCGATTGAAGTGGCGCGATTCCGTTCATTTGCCGCCGGCGATTTAAACGAGGAAATTGCGCTGTCCGATGAAGAAATGCAAAAATACATCGAGGCTTGCGGAACCTCTTTCGAAGGAAAAATCTACGCAGTGGCGCCGGAAACAAAAGAAAAAATCAAGGAACTGGCTGATGTATATTTCGCCGGCGGCGCAAGTATTATATTTTTTTCCGAATTTTACGCCAAAAATGAAAGTTGGCTTTTTGAGGCAAGCGTGGTTTCGGAGGATATGCTCGCTAATATCCTTCGCGAATTTTTTCCCAATGCGAAATTTACGCAGACTTATTTTGGTTTCGCTGATGCTACTCTTTCCTCCGCTCTCGAAGGCGAAATCCTCCGCGTTTGGGGAGGCGATTTGCTTCTGACATATGATCAGCTCGCCGAGAGGCTGCAGTATGCGCCCATTGAGCGAATACAATACATGCTCGGTCAAAACGGCGATTTCATTTGGAACAACACGGGTACGTTTGCCCATGTTTCCCATATTGAAATAACCGAAGATGAGCGGGAAATTATCCGGGATACCGCCGAACGGGAATGCAACGCTCACGGATATGTCCCCATCGGCAATTTACCCTTGGAAGAAATCGCGATGCGCAACCATGAACTCTCCATCGCTGCGATTTATGGTGCCGTGCATCGAATTTGCCTATCGGACAAATATGACAAAAAGGCGAAAATTATCGTGCGCAAAGGCGACACACTAAATGCATTGGCCATTATGGAGGAATATTGCCGCACAATAGACAAATGCTCGCTTGACGAATTATTGGATTATGGACAAAATTTGGCAGGCGAGATTCACCGTCAAACAGTTATGGAAGCTGCGTATAACATTTTGGTTCGTATTGATAAAGATACTTATGTGGCAGAAAAACACGTTCATTTTAATTGTGATTTGATCGATGAAGCGATAAATTTTTTTGTCAAAGGCGAATACCTCCCGCTTAAATCTTTTACCGCTTTCGGAGCATTTCCCGACTGCGGGCACCTATGGAATTTGTTTTTGCTTGAAAGCTACTGCCGCCGTTTCAGCGATCAATTTCGCTTTGATGTTCCGGCGGTAAATTCGATCAATGCCGGGGTGGTTATCCGCAAAAGCTGTGCCATGGACTATACAGAAATTATGGCTGATGCAGTGGCAAATGTTGATGTTTCCTTAAATGATGCCGCTGTTTGCAAATTCTTGTATGATTGCGGTTATACAGGCAAAAGCAAAACAGCCAAAGCGGCGGAAATCATCGAAAAGGCGAAAGCCATACGCGAAAAGAGGGGTTGAACTTGTATTCGTATACCTACGATGAAAATACAGGCGGAATACTTCTCAATTTTTCGCCGACCGGTTTTTCGAAAGAACCGCGCCCGGTTTACGCGCCCGAATTGGATGTGCTGGGTTTCGATAAATACTGGAAATACGACAAACAAATGGACTATCCATATATGTGGGCGGAATCGAACCAATATTATTATCGCGGAAATCTTGTCGCAAAACTGAAAGGCGGCAATATATACACCGCCCCCGAAATCATTATTCTAAACGATGAAAATGATATCCCCATACTGCCGGAACCGGAAGGCACATCGCTTCGCCCCGTTGACATATCGGCAATGGTGGAAGCAAACCGGGAAATGATCGAGATTATTGAGCAAACCACGGTCAAAAAAATAGTAGCAGTGTTCAATAAATATTTTAAGCGTTTAAAAAAGCATTACAGTATTTTTCATATAGCATTTTCGGGAGGAAAAGATAGCTGTGTCCTTCTTGATCTTGTTAAAAAGGCTCTGCCCAAAGGCCGTTTTGTCGTGGTTTTCGGCGATACAGGCATGGAATTTCCCGATACCTATGATGTTATCGAAAAAACACATCAAATGTGTATAGAAGAGGACATACCATTTTATGTTGCAAAATCGCATCTTGAGCCAAAGCAGTCTTGGGAGCTTTTTGGCCCTCCTTCGTGTGTTCTACGTTGGTGCTGCTCAGTGCATAAAAGTGCCCCCCAGACGATTTTACTCAGAAAAATAACGGAAATCAATGAATACGAAAGTCTTGATTTTGTTGGAGTTCGTCAACATGAAAGCATAAGTCGATCCGATTATGAATATGAAAATTATGGAAAAAAGCAAAAAGGGCAGTATAGTTACAACCCTATTTTAGAATGGACTTCGGCGGAGATATGGCTTTATTTATATGCAAACAATTTACCGATAAATGAAACATATAAAAAAGGGAACAGCCGTGCCGGGTGTTTGTTGTGTCCTATGTCAGGCGGTACAAGTGATTTTTTGCGGTATATAAATTATTCATCAGAAATTGATGATTATATTGATTTAATTGAAAAAACCTACGATGGAGACAAACGCACAAAAAATAATATCGAATCATATATCATAAACGGCGGTTGGAACTCCAGAAAAAATGGTCGTGAATTATCAAACAATAAATTCCGATGTGTAGAGAGAAATACAAATGAAAATTTTACGATAAATGTCACGGATCCCGATTCCGATTGGATTGAATGGATGAAAACAATTGGAAATATATACGGCAGCGATAGCGATTATTCTGTTGAATTTGATGGTGAACACATACAATTTACCATTAAATCAACAAAAAACGGTTATATCGTGACAATTCCAGAAGTCGTATTAAAAGAATTACCCACTTTCGGCAAGATGTTCCGCATAGTATTCCGCAAAGCATCGTATTGTAAAGGTTGCCGGGTTTGTGAAGCTAATTGCCAAAATGGTTGTATTAGTTTTGCTGATAATAAATTAAAAATAAATAATTGTGTTAGGTGTCACGAATGCCACTCAATCGATAGCGGTTGTTTGTTGTTCCATTCGTTGCGCCACTCACAAGGAGGAGGCAATTCAATGAAAAGTTTAAATTCATTCGCTGACCACGCACCAAAACCGGAATGGTTGCGCTCATTTTTTGAACTAAAAGAAATCTTCTTTACAGAACATACTTTGGGACCGATGATGTTCGATATGTTTAGGCGTTTCCTTAAAGATGCTTCATTAAACGAAAAAAACCATTTTACTTTGTTTGCCGAATTAATTTCGCAAATTGGCTGGGAAACGGATGTGGCACAGGGCTTGATTCTTATCAACCTTGTTTCCGAAAACCCGCAGATGGAATGGTATGTCGGAAGCTTTGATATCGGCAGAAGTTATGCGCGGCAAACCGTTGAAGATATGCTAATTGCCGATGATGTTAAACCGAAAGATGCCAAATCAATCGTCAAATCTTACAAACGCCTGGTTGAATTGCCCCTTGGCACGAACCTGCATTTCGGCTATGTCACGGACGACGGCGACCTTGTGCGCACGAAATGCTCGGTGAGCGACCCGCGAGTGGTTTTGTATGGCCTGTTTAAGTTCGCGGAAAAGTGCAACGATTACAAAGGATTCACGCTCGCCACGCTCTTAAACGACAGCATCGAGCGGGACGGAGTAAGCCCAACCCGCATTTTTGGGCTTGACCGCGATGACATGAAACCGATACTTTTGGGTTTATCTGCTAAATACCCTGAATTCATAGTCGCCTCGTTTACCCACGATCTCGAAAAAATAACGCTTGCAGAGGATAAATCCTCGCAAGATGTACTTGATTTGTTTAAGGGGATGTAATCAAATGGCCAACGAATACCGCGAATATTTCGATATCGACGAAGAATATTTCCCTCAAGTGAACGACTCGTCCATAGCCGCCGCCAGCCCGGATTTTTGGACGCGCACCTATCCGCACCAAACATTCATCGAAATGCTGAACAGCATGGAGCGCATTTTGGCGCGTCAGGAAAAACGTTCGCTTTGGATTGAGGGGGCTTACGGCACGGGCAAATCGCAATGCGCCTATGCCCTAAAAAAGATTCTCGAAGTTCCGGAAGAAGACCTCCGCGCCTATTGGGACAGATACGAGCCTTTAAAAAAGAAGGCCGATCTACTCGAAAAAATCATCGGCCACAAACAAAAAGGCATCGTGACCGCTTACCGCTACGCCTCGGGCATGATCAATTCGCCCCGGGATTTGTTTTTTGCCGTGCAGGAAACCCTCAAAGCTTCCCTTGTCGCCGCAAACCTTTACGCCGGGGAAAACACGCTGAAAGAAAGCGCCATATCCTGGATCGGTGAACCCGCCCAAAACACCTTTTTTGATTTGCTTTTGAAAAAGCCGGAATGGGCCGCGCTGTTCAGCCAATCTTCCGCCGACGAAGTGCTGAACGCGCTGCGCAAAGGCGGAGAAATCAAGACATTGATGGACAACATTTTCCGGCTTGCGGACAAAGAGGGCATCACCGCGCTCAACATCGACGCGGACAGGCTTATTGCCTGGATTTCTGATATCATCAACTACAACGACATAAAAATCGTGTTCATTTGGGACGAATTTTCCGATTATTTCAAGAACAACCGCGAGAGCCTTTCCGAGTTTCAGAAACTCGCCGAGCTGGTGAATTTGAAACCGTTCTATTTCATCGCCGTCACGCATGAATCGGGGCAGCTGTCCATAGGCACCGACACAACTTGGACGAAAGTGCGCGACCGATTTGTTCAAATCAATATTTCTTTGCCTGACAACATCGCATTCGACCTTGTGAGCCACGCTTTCAACGTGAAAGGGATCGCCAAGGAGCAATGGGATATTTTATCCGATGACTTGAACGATAGAGTCAGGGCTTCGCGTGAAAAAGTCATGGAAGTCGCGAAAATAACCAATCCGCAAGTGATGAAAGATATAATGCCGCTCCATCCCATGGCGGCGTTGCTGCTAAAAAATATCGCGTCTGCATTCAAATCCAACCAGCGGAGCATGTTCGATTTCATCAAATCGTCCAACACGGACGATGTAAAAGCATTCCAGTGGTTTATCGACAATATGGGGCCTTTTGATAATCACCCGCTCCTTACGGCGGATATGCTCTGGAATTTTTTCTATGAAAAAGGAAGGGATAACCTTGGCTCCGCCATTCGGCTGATATTGGATATTTTTCCGCAGCAGCAAAATTTGCGCGATGACGAAAAGGCCGTCTTGAAAGCCATTTTGATCATGCAGGCGATCGACCAGGAATTGAAAGGGATGATCGACTTGTTCAAAGCGACGGACCAAAACCTCAGCTATGCTTTTGAAGGCATTCCCGATCTGGAAGGGACAAGATCCGCAAATCTCGCAAAAACATTGAAAGACAAGGGGATCCTCGTCGCCAAGCCGATAAGCGGAGGGCGATATGTATATGCCGCCGCCGTACTCGCGGGCGACCAGGCGAAAATCGACAAAAACAAAAAAGATATAGAGGAAAATACTACGACTTCAAAACTCGTGACCGAAGGCGAGCTTTCCTCCGTTTTGCCGCTTTCGCCAGCCCTTCGCCTGCGCTTTGAATCGGAGCCGGGCAGCGGGAAAATCAACCCGGTGAACATAGATGATTTTACGCGCACGATAAACAAACTCCGGGACAAAACTTGCGGATGGAATTTTCATGCCGTCGTCGCCTTTGCGAAAGACGACGCGGAAGCGGCGGCTTTCCGCAGCGTTGTCAAAGCGGCGGCCAACGACAAACAATACGAAAATATTGTATTCATCGACGCGCTTTCCACCCCGCTCGGTTGGGAAGCGTTTGAACAATATGTCGAATATTCCGCGATGGCGATGTACTATAACGGAAGCGAAAACGCTTCATCGAAAGAAAGCGCGGACAAAGCAAAGCATGTATTGGACCAAGACTGGAAAAAACGGATAGAGAACGGGCAATTCGTGGTTTACACATACGCCAATCGAGAAGGCGAAAAAGTGGGAAACGCGCAAGGCGTTTTAAGCATCCTCCAAACAATCGTCACAGCCCGCTTCAACGATGCATTCGATTTTGCCAAAAATCTTTCGGAAAGCCAGCTGAAAATCACGCCCGCCATGAAGCAGTCCGCAAAATCCGGCATATCGCAGGCTACGAGCGGCGTAGTCGTCGGCATCGAAAAAAACGTGCTGCCAGAAGTTTGGAAAATTGACAGATATTGGGAAAACCCGGCGACATCCCCGCTTCCGATTTCCAAAATCAAAATCGAGCTGGACAAACGAATCGAAGCTGAATTTGCCCGCGAAGGCCAAATTCCAATAGGCGAAATTTATGATTTTTTGGAAGAAAAACACGGTTTTGCCCCATGCAACCTATATTCTTTCCTCACTGGTTTCCTTTTGAAGGAATACGGATCCGATCCATTCAGGTACAGCGATTCGTCGGGCGGCCACGAACCAATGACCCCGGACAAATTGGCGGAAATGATCGGAAACTACATAGGCAAGTCCCCCAAGCCCACATATATAGTAAAAATGACGCCCGAAGAAATGGCATTTTATGGACTCACCGAAAAAGTTTGGAACATTCCTGCCAATTCGTGCTCTTCGGCATCACAGGCGGTCATAGCCGTGAATTCAAAAATGCGCGGATTGAGTTTGCCCGTATGGTGCCTTGAATATGTGGATACAGCCGGGATTTACGAAATAGTCCAGAAATATATCGAATTTGCCCAAAAAGAGGGCAATGAAGCGCACAAAAAGGCGCTCGAAATCGGCAAGATCGCTTTGGCAAAACCATCTCTCGCGGAAAATTTGTCGGTTTTGCTCACAGGCGAAAACTGCCAAAAGGGCATGCGCGAATACCTTCTCCATTTTGAAAACGGCGAAATAACAAAGCTTGCCAACGAGATAGGCGCCGCCGACAATTTGATCGCCGACATACGCCGCTTGTTCGGGGTCAAGCATTCGTGCCTGTGGGACAAAGGGACCGGGGAAGATGAAATACGCAAACTGCAGATCGAATACAGCGTAGTAAAAGAGAGCAACGCGATTTTGAATGCTTCAGCTCATTCGCTTTCCGAAGCTTTCAAAGAGTGGCGCGAGCAGTTGAAATTCATCGGGATTTCCTGCGAGGCGCTGCGGGCGAAATACCCCGCGCTGATAAAAGCGCTTGACACGATTTTGAAAATTTGCCAGCAGAATGACATTCTGCCCGAGCAACTGAAAGCGTTTTATTTTGAACTTATGGCGCACGGCGGGGAAATAAAGGAGTTGATAAATGACCAGCGTATTTTCGCCGATGTATACAGATCATACTTTGAAGATCTGAGCGATTCCGATATTGTCTACGTCAAAAGCAAGCTGCCGACAAATATGTTCGAATCGTCGAAAACCGATTGCAATATCAAAGTGAGGGAAGCAGCCGAAGAATACCGCAAGGATCAGCTAAAATCACAGCTTTCCCGCATATGGCAAAACAAAACGGGCACAAAAGACCCGCGCGAATGGTCTGCCCGATACAAAACCCCGATACTGTGCTGCGTTTCCGATACGGAATTTGACAAGGCAAAAAAAGCCTTTGAAACCCTAAACAGGAATGCAGGGACGGATTCCGAAATCAAGGCGGCAATCGATTTCCTTGAATCCACGCAAGTTTTTGAGATTCTTTCAAATGACGGCAAAAGAAACGATGCGTTCAGGCGCGGCGTTATAGGCGAATACGGCGCTTTGCTATCCGACTTCGGCAAAATCAGGGAAAGCCTTGACCGCTTATCGCCTGACGCTTACGACTGGCGCGACAATCCAAGCGTAAAAAATAAAGT
>Ga0082212_10004772_pt1 | contig 18704 bp, 9 predicted proteins | sample TergutNt197P3_FD_71548 | JGI IMG/M metagenome (GOLD analysis project Ga0082212, IMG submission 71548) | Neocapritermes taracua P3 segment gut microbial communities from Petit-Saut dam, French Guiana - Nt197 P3 | ecosystem: Host-associated > Arthropoda: Insects > Digestive system > Gut ...
TTCCTGCGCAGGCAGGAATCCAGACGGAAAATTTTCCTATCAACTCTCTGGATTCCCGCCTACGCGGGAATGACGGCGTTTGTCCAATCTTGCACATCTACTAAACGTTATACATTATACTTCAGCGTTACTACCGCTGACTCAACACCATCCGCTACCAACTTGGCAAAAAGCGTTCCCTTTCCAGACAAGGCTGCCCCTTCATAGGAAATCTTGATTCCCGTTGCCGTTGCCTCCGAAATCTCTACGCCAGTGTATGCCGCCGGACTCAAGCATTTCTTGTCCGTGAACAGTTGAATACCCGTGATAGGATCGCTCTCGTAAATGGTGTAATTCTTTTTGTACGTCAAAGTAACGACATTCGGAGTGCCGGCAGTGAACGCCACCGTTTTCACACTGGGGGCGGCAAACTTCGCCGTCGAAATGTTCGCCTTTCCAGCAAGCGATTCCACTTCGCCATTGATTCCACTGGCAAGGGTCGATACGGCAACGGCATATTTCGTCCCTGCCGCCGGCAAACCCGTGAGCGTTGTGGTGGCACCAGTAACCGATGCTGACAAATCCTTGAACGGATGATCAGCCATCTTCACCGTATCTCCCATCACTGAAACTCCACCTGTCTTCAAGTCGGCAACTTCTCCATCTATTAAAGTCGCCTCATAAGTCGTCTTGACCTTGCCAACCTTGACAGTATAAGAAACCACGATCTTTGTTTGGAAAGTGTCGAAGGCTGAAACGTCCGCCGCTTTACTCGGTGGAGTGGTCGTAAACTGGAAGGAAGTCAACGCAGGACTCTTTCCCGTTACTTTGGCTAACTTGATCTTACTGGCAGTATATTTCGCCGTCGCGGCAGCCACCTTGACGATGTTTTTGCCCGTAGCCGCACTGCCGTCAGCACCGATTGCAGTTACCATGAACGTGTACTTTGTACCGGCTTGCAACCCAGTGATGACCAGTTGACTCCCGCCGGTTTTGACCGTGTACGAGAATGTTTCCGTAATCACCCCCTTATCAGCGGCAACGTACCGAGGGTCCTTCTTTCCGACCTTGAATGTACCGGTAACAATGTAGGATGCACCTGCATTTTTGGTCACGTTGAGCGTAACAGTGCTGACGGTGGCTGCCTTTTTATCGACTTTGACCGTCGGCTTCGCCACGGTTGCTGTTCCAGCCGCCACATCCGTTGTTACTGTTTGTGCCGCTTCTACCGCAGACCATTCCGAAGCGTACTTGGCAGTGCCAACTGTCTCTACGGTGCGAACTCGGAACTGATATTCCTTGCCACCCGAGAGACCTTCGAGGATTGCCGTGAACACTCCAGCATCCTCCGAGTAGGCGGTTACTGTTATCCAAACATCGCCATCAACCGAGTATTGGAGTTCGTAGGTGTTCGTTCCACTGGCGACCGTCGAGGTTACTAGATTCCAAGTTACCGTGACGGATGTCGATGTTTTTCCATCTGTTTTAACTGCCGTTACATTGGTCGGTGTGGCGGGGGTGGGGGTAGATGGTTTCGGTGGCTTCGATGTATCTCCCACCACGATATTGACGGTTCGGATGGTCAAGCCGGCAAAATCAGGATTCGTCATATCGCAACGGAGAACATCACCATTCGTCAGTTCTGTACCGTCGAAAGTGAACTTGCCGCCAGACTCGGTAAACATCTCATCGGCTTGCTCCGATGTGAGTTTCACATTGTTGAGGAACCACGCGTACTCGGTCGCACCAACATAGAAAAGGTCAATTTCGAAGCCGTCGTCAATCGACACATCGTCCGGTATGCCTTTGGAAACGCTTGCTTGACCGCCAAAGTCGTAGTTGCCCTCAAATGAAGGTTGAGGTTTCGGCAACGTCGCGAAGGTGAGAGAGTTGTCGTGGAGTCTCACTTCCGTCAGTTTTGGGTTGTTGGCGAGAGTCACGCTTTCCAACGTCCCTGCCCAACCGGCATTCAAGAGCGTCAGTTCATCAAAATTGGTAAGGTCGAGCGTCGTCAGCCCGGAACCTTGCGTAACCTCTATTGCCGTAACTCGCATCTCTCCATCCATGAATTTCCATGTTACAAATTTACTGGACATCGGCTCTTCGATACCGGATGCAATGAGGCGGTTGAATTCATTCTCATTGTAATTCAGTTCTGCGTCACCGACGGCTACCGGAACAGTCTGAAATTCTCTTCCTGATTCTGTCCTGAAAATTGAGTTGGTGATCACGGCATAGACGATGCCGTCGAAACTTGCATTGAAAGTGAAAACCCCGTTGACTGCCGTATAGTCGGTTCCTTCCGACAGTGTCACCCCTGTTTCAAGGTCATACCATGTGAAAAGGGTTGTTCCGGGAGCGTCGAACTCGGCGGAGAGGTCAATCACTCTGTTTCCATCACCGCTGACTTCAACGGAAAACGCCGTTTGGTTATTGAAGGCACTAGCCGTATATGAGGTTACACTGGGTGCCGGTGTGACCGTCGAAGGTTTCAGATTGTTGAATCTGACTCCAAGGTTGTCGGTCAACATCACACAGGTCGAAAGGTCCAACTCTGTCAAGTTGTTGGTATTCACATGCATCCCCTCCATTCGGATGTTTTCGGTAACATCGAGCGTCTTCAGTCCGTTTTCTCCGGCATTCAACCAGACCAAATAGGTGAGACCGGACGCGTCGAGGTGCTCGATCCGGTTGCTTTGGAGGTTCAGACGTGTCAAACCAGTCTTCCCTGCAATGATCACACCTTCCAGTTGGTTGTGGTCCACGGTCAGTTCACCGCGTATGTCCGACTTAGAGAGATCAAGCACCCCGCTGATCTTGTTGTTGGGAGCGTACAAATGCTGCAACTTGGTGAACCCCGCGAGGTCTAAACTTGTAAGGTCGTTATTCTCGCACCTCAAGCGTATGAGAGTATTGTTCAGGTGAGCAATGTCGATCTGCGTCAGGTTGTTGTCGCCGAATTCGAGTATTTCCAATTTTGCAAATTGGGAAACATTCAGCGAGGAGAGGTTATTGCGATAAAGTTGCAAACTCGTCAGATTCGCTGCTCCGGTGATGTTAACCGAGTTCAGATTATTGTAACTGAGGTTGATTCCAACGAGATAGTCGAAGCCGGTGAAATTCCAGTTTAAGGCTCCCGAGAGTCCTAAATTTTGGGCATCGATTCGCACGACCCGCCACTCATTGCCGAACTGCTTCCATTCAGCGGACTTGCTGATTCCGTATTCTGCGAGTTTTGCCACTTCCAGCGCGTTGTATTCCGGCATTTCGGTGTCGTAGGGGAGCCAAACGTAGGTGTCGTTTGCCCCGAGGTTGTTTCGATCCGTCGGTCTCGGACCATTCAGGTAAATTGCCTGCAAGCGAGGGTTCGCTCCTATCCAGAGTTGTTCGAAATCGGGGTTATTGTTTATGGTATCGATTTGCAGATAGGAAAAACCTGCCTGGAAAGCGTCGAGCCGCCACAGATTCGCCAAGTCGGTCATATCGATCGTGCGAAGTCCGCCGCCGACGGCAGTCAGTTCGTTGACGTAGAGTTCTCTCAGCGACACGCAACCGGTTAGATCTAAATTGGTTACAGCAGAACGAGTGAGTCGAAGTTCCCATAAGGAGGTGCAACCAGTGAAGTCCCAGTCCGTAACGACACTTCGGTCAGCATTGAGGCTTCTCAGTGCGGTAAAACCTTTGAACGTATCACCTGCAATGTTGGGCTGCCTGTTGCCGTGGGCTTCAGTATTTCCTCCATCTGTCCCCCACATGATGACAACTCGGAGGTTGTTTTTGGCACCCTCGTGGAGTTTCAATTCGGTAAGATTGGTGTTCGCGAAGTGGAGTTCAAACAGGGCTGCTGCCTCGCTGAGGTCAATCGATGTTACGAGGTTATCGGAGATTCTGCAATCCACCAGACTTTTGCAACCGGTTAGGTCAACCGACTCCATATCCCAGTTACCATTGGCATTAAGGATCGCGAGTCTGGTATTACCAGAGACATCCAAGGAGAGTAGATTTATTCCGTCAACACGCAGTTGACGCAGGGCGGTCATGCCGGAAAGATCAAGGTCTCTTGCTTCCCCATCGAGTGTCAGTCCACTGGCATCAATCGAGAAGACTCGCAGTTCGGTTCCGACTTGTGCCCAGGAAATCCGGTCTTCGGCTAGCCCGGCATCGAGAAGAACCTGCACTTTGTTCGTGTCAGATGAGTTCTTGGGCAGTGTCGAACTTGCCGCCCAGCCGTTGGAAACATTGCCCTGGAAATCGCCCGTACTGATCATGAATCGGTTGTCAAAATTGTCTTGCGGTCCATCGTAAGGCACGTAGGAAGTGTCAATGTCTGTACCGGCATTGCCGAGAATCAATAATCCGAGTGTCGAAATATCATTGATCTGTAGTCTTGCTAATTTTGTCAATCCGGTCAGGTCGAGAGTCTCAAGCCGGGTCCCTCCGAGTTCCAGGTGTATCAGATTCGGCGTGTGCGAAAGGTCGAGCGAAGTCAACCGCAATGCGTCGGGATAACTGCCGGGTGCATAAAGAACCAGTTTCTTCAGGTTTGTACAGCCGGTAAGGTCGATGGTCTTGATTGGAGATTCGGGGGTGAACAAGACTTCCAAATTTTCGCAACCCGTTACTTTCCACACGAACCCGTCGTCGGTCTCGCGGGCGGCAGAGTCCGCTCCCACCCACCAACCCGCCACATATTTCAGGTTTTTGAGATTGGTGAGGTCCACGCCATCGAGGTGGTTGCAGTCCCGCAGTCGGAGTTCCTGTAGCCCGGTGAGGTGCTTCAGGTCTAACACATCCGTGAGAGAGCGACATTCTTCGATATTCAAGTATTCCAGAGCAGTGCAGCCCGTGGTATCCAAGACCGTCAATGCTCGGCTGGCTGCAATGTCCAGGTGGGTCAAATTTTTGAGTCCAGCAACCTTTACCTCGAACAGGTTAGCAGTTCCTATTCTGAGAAACCGCAGTTCCGACAGACCGGTAACATCCAGTTTTCCGTCCGGGACTAGAGATGTTCCGTCCTGGTTGTCGTATTGGTGCTGGGCATCACTACCGCCGTCGAGATCGCCCTGGAGTCTACCGTGCCCATTGATTCCGACCACTCGCCATACGGAGTCGATTTTTTCCCATGTGGCGAATGCCAAAAGATTGTTGTCTGTGAGTATTGCCAAATCGTCCGCATGGAGGGTAGCACCATCCAGTGCTGCTCCCGTTGGTCGGCTGTCCAATTTTTCCCGGAAGTCTCTGTATTCACCCCATCCTACTTCGAATTCTCCCCCTCGTTCAAAAGTAAGGAAATTGGTGCCGTGAATAAGTATTTTCTCGAGGTCGGGTAGGTTATCTGCCCGGAGGTGCCGCAGTTTCGAGAATCCCTGTAGGTCAAGCGTTCCAGCGAAAGCAGTGTTTTCGATGCGTAATTGCCACAATGTATCTTTCAATGCGGCAAGACCATCGACGGTGCTTAGTTGGGTGTTTCCGCCGAGTTCAAGACGCTTTACATTGGTGCTTCCGGTGAGGTCGAGTTTAGTGATGTTATTTCCCCATACCTCCAGCCATTGCAGGTGCATTGCGTTTCGGGCGATGAGTTCGCCACTCCAGCCATGCCCACCCCAGTGCAATTCTGATATTTGCGTGCCGGAGATGTCGATTTTGTTCAGATTGGGCATTTCATTGCCTCCAACGCCGCCCCATCCACCGTCGAGTCTGTTGAGGTTTGAGAGACCGGCGAGGTTCAACTCCGCGATGCCGGTTCGCCAACATTCGATTTCTCTCAGGAATGTGCAGTCTGTTACGTTCAGCGTTGCGAGTTTCTCGCAATCCCGGATGGCAAGGTGCCTCAAACTCGTATTTCCAGAGACATTTACGCCTGTGACCTCTCCATTGCCGTAGGTGAAGCATCGGGTCAGGTACTCGCATCCGCTAAGATCGACCATTCCGACGAGTGATCCGCCAACGGCGAAGGCGGGGCTTCCGTTGTCGTAGGCGAAGTCAACGAGCCGGTACTCGCCGTCTATTTCCTTCCAGTCGCAGGCGAAGAGAACCGCTTCGAGGGATTTTGCTTCATTCATGGTCTTCAGTGCCTCGATTTTTGCCCAGTCATGTGCGTGGTATCCGTCCGGTACGGCTGTCAGCGGATTGATGACGAGATCGGCAAAATTGATTTTCTCGCCTTGTGTGTCGGGTGCGGCTTCGACGGTTTGTGAAGGATCGAATGGTGTGTAACCAAAATCGTTTGCGAGGGTCCAGGGCGATGCGGAGAGCATTTCCCTTCCCTCGAGTTCTTCGATTCGGCACTGCCTGCCGCGTCGCTGTTTGTCCGCCCTCTTCTTGGAGGAGTTGTTGGAATAGTTGCCAAAGAAATTGAAGCGGCTGAAGTCGAATTTTTTCATGGGAGTAGGTAGGGGTTAGCGGACAATATGTATGTGCAATATGCAACAATCAACGGAGGCGGAATAATCGGAAAATACGACACCGCCCCCGTCTTACGTATCTAATGTACCATCCTTCCGCCCAGAAGTCAAGTGCCGCAATCTGCCGAAGTACGCAACCTGCAAGTTCATAAAAAATACCGTCATTCCCGCTTTCGCAGGAATGACGAAACTGGGTAGGCACTCGACCGCCGGGCGAGTGCGTCGGCGGTAGCCGACGGGCGCTTTTTAGCAAACTTGCAGATTCCCACGTAAAATTTTGCCGCCATCACGCTGACACCTCTTGATTTTAAGGACAAACCTAGAAAAACACTGCTTTTTCTAGTTTTTTTTTCATAAAAACCGTTTATTTACTTCTGTCCGCGCTTGACGGCTTTTCGTTGCTATGGTACACTTTTTTTAACAATCGTGTGCAATAGTTAGACAACAGTTGCGGGGTCAAAAATGGGAAATTGAATCAAAATTTGGAAAACAATGGATATGCTCGCAGGGGCAAAGAAAAATGCAACAACCGTTGACGTGTTACAGTATAACAGTATATCAGGCGAACCTCTTTCATGCCATGCGTACGTTTTTACCTCTTTTTTTACTCCTGTGTGTTACTCTGCTCCTACACAATACTGTAGGGGCAGCCGGCAAATCCTCGTTGAAACCAAACATTATCGTTGTCTTGGCTGACGATTTAGGGTGGAGCGATCTTTCTTGTTATGGAAACACGGCAATTCAAACGCCGCACCTCGACCGACTCGCCGCCGAAGGAATTTCGTTTGGAAGTTTTTACGTAACGCCTATCTGTTCTCCCTCTCGATGTGCGCTCATAACAGGACAATATCCCCCTCGTTGGCGAATCACTTCGTTTCTTTACGACCGGCAGATGAATGAACAACGTGGGATGGAGCATTGGCTCGATCCCGAAGCACCAACGTTGGCACGATTCCTCCAAAATGCTGGTTATGCCACCGGTCATTTCGGGAAATGGCATCTTGGCGGCGGTCTGCACGACGTGGATGATGCTCCCTTGATTACCGAATATGGATTCGACGAATCGTTCACCAATTTTTGCGGACTCGGTCCCCGTGTGTTGCCGCTCCTGAATCTGTTCGACGGATCGGAACCGAAGTCGGAATCTCACGGCTCCGAAAAACTCGGACGCGGTGAATTCATCTGGATGGATCGTAACAAAATAACCGGATGTTTTGTCGATAAAGCGTTGGCATTCATCAAGAAAGCCGAGACGGCGGGCAAACCGTTTTATGTCAATGTTTTTCCCGATGATCCCCACTCACCATTTTTTCCATCGGTGGAGTTGCGCGGCGATGGAAGTAAGAAGACGCTCTATCACGGTGTTGTCGTCGAAATGGATCGGCAACTTGCCCCGCTGTTCGAGTACATTCGGGAAAGCAAAACGCTTCGGGACAACACATTGATTCTTTTTTTGAGCGATAACGGTCCTGAACCGGGAGCCGGTTCATCCGCTCCGCTCCGGGGAAGCAAAGGGATGCTCTACGACGGCGGAACCCGCTCGCCGCTCATTGTTTGGGGGGAAGGGCTGTTGGCAAAGAATGTAAGAGGTCGCCGCAACGAGGCTACTGTTTTCCAAGCCGTAGATTTGATCCCGTCGCTACTCAACATTGCAGGTGTCGAAATTCCAGAGGAAGTGGTTTTCGACGGCGAAGATTTTTCCGCTGTCATCCTGGGCAATGCAGCAACACAGGAGCACAAGGCACCGCTCTTTTGGCGGCGGCCGCCGGACCGTCCCGGTACAGAAGACAAACCGTGGCCCGACTTGGCTTTGCGCGAGGGAAATTGGAAATTCCTTATGCAGTTCGATGGTTCGCTACCGCAACTGTATGATCTGTCGAGGGATGTTTCCGAGTCGAAAAATCTTTCCGCACAACATCCAGAACTTGTCGAAAAATACGAAACAATGATACTCGATTGGAACAAGCAGTTTCCAAAAGACGCAGGAGAACTCCGCTGACCGCCCCGACCATATTTCAAAGCCGCAACGTTATTTCCGTCAACGGAACGAGTTCAAACGTTTGGGGGCGGATCACTGAAATCCGAAGAGATTGCGTTGGCGCCGGTACAGAAATTACCTTTTCTACAATGCGAACTTCAGCAAGTGGAGTCACTTCCGCAAGCGGTATCGGTTTTCCGAGGGGTTTTCCTTGAACGTCCAGACTCTCCGCTGTCAAAATTCCAGGAAAGAAAACACCGAACCGCCCCGATAGGGAAAGTTTAAGTGAATCGGACGATTTTGTAACGGCTATCAGTCGAGGGGCGGCGGCGACGATTCCGGCATCGGTACAACCGAGAATCACTGGCGTTTCCCTGCCGATGTGAGCGGCGTTCCATGAATATGTCCAATGATATTCCTCTTGGGGTTTGAGTTCGGCATAAGGACTGATAATCTCGCTTTCAAAAACGTATGGATTCGACTGGGGATCGTCTGAACACTCGATATCCTGATGGTAGGCGTGGAATCGACCGACACCATTGAGCCAAATTTCGACGGAAGAATTTTCCGGATATTCTTTGTCTTTTTCAAAACGGAATAGTTGAACGAAAACGTTGCCGGAAAGCGGATCATACGTTGCCGCCCAGCCGCCCGGTGAATCGATCCCAACTTTGCCGACTTGGTAGAGATACGTTGCCTCAAACATCTTTCGAGCGGCATCAACACTGAAACTGGGATTGTCCTTTTTGCCGAAAATTACGTCGTATCCCTTTTCAAATTTGCTTTGCGGATTGATAGGGCAGAAAAAATGAAGCCGATTGTAATCGGCGGAACCCGGAATCGAAGCGTCCAGTTGAAGATGCGACCAGATTCCCCATCGAATTGGTTGGTCGAAAACGTTTTTCATCGACGATTTGAATCGCACTTGCGTTCCGGTCGGATCAAAGGAAAATTCGTTCGTAAATTGAATACCGCTAAATTCTTTGTCGGGAGGGCTTTGCAACGTCATCGAAACGTTTGACTTTTCGAGGACAGCATAAATGCCCCCATCTAGAATCGGGTCGGGCGGACCAGGCCATTCCTTTGAATTCGCCCAGCCTTGCGGGGCGGGCCAAAGTTTTGCGCCGCCGTGATTCCCCCATGTTCCGACCTTTCCAAGCGTGGTCGGCTTCGGCATCTTACCGGCCTCGTCTGGGTTCACGTAAAAGAATCCGTGGTTGCCCAATTTGTATTGCAGAATTCGACCGCCGACGCTTGGAACAACCTCCAAAGAAATGAGATCGCCGGAAAGGGTATAGAGCGTCCAATCTCCCACTCGGTTTTCTTTAAGAGGTTGAGCCCCCAAGAGGTCGTCTTCGCCGAGAAGTATGTGCCGGAAAAAATGATACTCTTCCAATTTATAGGGAGTTCCGTCGGCACGAATCAAATCATGCTGCCAGAGTGCCGGTTTCGGTGCATCTTTCACACTTCCCCACGGCATATACGTTTGCGTTCGTCCTTCGATGAGTCCCCAATTGTAGGCACCGATTTTGAGTTTTTTGAACAGCGGCAACATGTTTCGCGGCGTACTGCCGCCTTGCCGGAATAACCATTCGGTACAGATAATTGGTCGTTCCGACTCGGCACATCGTTTGATTTTCGCCTGCAAGGTTGCGTCATTGCAATCATAACCGTGAAAAGTAACAATGTCGGAGTTGTCGAGAAGCCACTGACACAATTCGCTGGAATAGTCAACCCAAAGACCTGTCGTGATCGGTTGGCTCGGTTGCATTTCCCTTGCCCAGGCAAATGTTGATTTGACTAATGCGAGGTGTTCCATCGCGGGCTCGTTGTAAAGGTCCCAAACCACAATCCGTTTGTCAGTGCCGAAAGTTTTCACCATGTCTTGGATATAGGCTTTCAATTTCGGTTGCGCTGCCTCATCGTTCATCATGGCAAGCGGCGGACTCGACACCCAACCGCTGTTGTGAATGCCGGGAACCGGATCCGGTTGCTTTCCAAATGCGGCAACGTTGTTGGAAAAATTACAATCGTCCAAGAGAATCGGCATTACGGAGAGTCCGTGTTTTTCCGCTATTTCAAGAAAGGCAGTGAAATTCTTTTTGAGGGCATCAGGTTCGGCTTCCCACACGATGTAGTTGAGAAAAACCCTCACGGAATTGAAACCCCATTGACGTGCCAGGGCAAGTTCCTCGTCGATGGTTTGGAGATCGAACGATTCACTCTGCCACATTTCGACATCATTGACGGCAGTGCTCGGCAGGAAATTGCAACCGACGATCCAAGACTGTGAAGCATACCATTGATTTGCTTTTTCGACCGACCATTGTTCCGGCTGCATGCTGGGCTCCGCTGATGTACGGACAATCACCAATGTCAACATTATTCCTATTGGCAACACGGTCTTGAAAAAATTCATGGAGTGCTCCTTTGTTGTGTTTGTGTGGGGATAAAAACGATTTTTTTGCCTGCGTCAACACTTCCCTTGTGATTTCCTATCCCACCAGCATGACTGTGTGGATTCATCTCAATAGATATTGTCAGTCGTCCCGTTCTTGCGCTTTGATTTTTTTGTGGAATTAAACATTCCCAACGAAATCGAGTTTTGCAAGTTTTGCAAAAGCCTTGAGCCGCCGTGCTTCCATGGGGGTGCCGCAATACAAGATTGGATGCGGTCCGATGTAAGTCGAACAAACATCTTCAACCTTATCAACGTCCATCACGAAACGAGTGGCGCAACCGCCCGCTGTGTTGATTGCCGGTGAACCGGCGATTGTTCCAGTATAGGCGGCGATCCGGTTCTGTGCCTGCATATACTTCGTCACGATCACTTTTTCGCCCGGTGTCATCTGAACGTCGATTGCCGCCGTTTTTGGGAGTTGGTGCGTGAACGGTCGGATATGAAATGGTTTTTCTCCTTTTCCGGGACCGTTCAGTTCCAAGGCACACGTACAGTGTGCGCCGTAATACTGGTTCCGGTCAACATCAAATTCGGGATTGTGCTGGAATCCGCCGCGCCTCAACAGTTGGGCACCGACCATCTGCGACAAGGCACTGTTCAGATCGTCTTCGCAGGCGCAAGGAATCACGGCACTGTTGTTCAGCGAAAACGCAATGCACGGTTTGCGTTCTTTCAACATCAAGCAACGGATCGTGATGCCGTCGGCATCGTAACGCTTCATTATTTCGAGCACTGCTTTTCGGGCACGGAAACCATCGACGATGTACTTATCTTCGACCTCAATCACTGCGGTTGCTCTGCCTTTGAACGCCATCGCTTCACGGATCATGGCATCGTCGGCTTTGATGGAGTCAAACAAGTTGTTATACTCTGTTGCCGGAGCAGAGACTATTTCAATGCCAAGATTCTTGTCGCGCACCGTTTCACCGGCATCGGAAATACGGAGCAATCGGCTTTGCGACAACAATTTTTTGGCATTGGCAGCGACCATTGCATTTTCGAGGGCTTCCCAATTCTGGAGCGAGTGGATATAGACCATATTGGGAGCGGTTACCAACTCTCGCGGGGGAAGTTGATGGTTGCTGCCGACCGGATGATAGACGATCATCGACTGTGGAGCAAGTTGTTGCGACATTTCGAAAACCCACGGCGAAAAAGTGTTCCAAAAATTGACGACAAGCAACGTGTCCGGCGGTGCCGATTTCGTTTTGGCAATAAATTCAGCCAAAGCCGCCCTGGTGTAAAGCACGCCTTGAAAATCAATGTCAATGCCGTACGTTTGAGCGAAAATGTTGATTTTTTCCGTGTATTTTTCTTGATTCATTTCCGGCTCGAACTGATTGCCGGGATAGGTGAACCATTGATTGACTGCCCAACTGTCTTCCAATTTTCCTTCGTTGACAACATTCGCCGGCGGATACATAAAGAGGACTGCAATTTTCGTCCTTTTTTTGCTGCCGACGGACGCGATTGGTGTTCCGGCTGCATCTTGTGCCAGAATAGCAGTCGGCAACACACCGCCAAGGGCGGTAACAGCACCGCCGATTTTCAGAAACTCACGCCGTTCAAGAACATCGCCGCTACAGAATTCGCACATTGGTTTAACTCCTTCATGGGTTAGAGGATAGTAACATGGGTATTCTTAACGGGCTCATTTTATTGGTCAGCGGAGCGTGAGTCAAGAGTTTCCAATCATTCTCCACGAGGTGTGCAAGATTTAAGATGGGTAAAATAGCGAAGTGTCATTTCGACCAACGGTCGAAATGACGACCTATTGTGAATCTTGCACACCTCGTGTCAACAATGGCATATTGCGTTGGTGAAACTCTCATCCCGTCAATTCGAGATCGAATTCATTCACTTTTTTATCTTCGACTGTAAATTCCAAAGGAGAGTTACTCGTATTGATTTATTGAAACCACAGGTATGCCGTAAATATTGTGTAGCATCAATGGTCGCATATTTTTCATGCTGTTCCTTTTGTGTTCTTCGTGTCCTTGCGGTACAAAATTGTTTGCCGCAAAAGACACAAAGATTTCACAAAGAAAAGGCAATTATTGCCGTGTTGGAGTAAAGAACGTCTTTTCCAGAGACGACTACTTATGTTCCCCGATAGCGCAACTAGGAATGAACGCACCCGTGTATAAGAAAATCGCCTGATATTGCCGTTTATGCCGTTTATGCAAGTTTAGCGGAAGCGGTCAAAACGATTCATGAGTGCCGTTCGATATGCCGACTCATTGCCACGCTGCTTTCCCCCCTTGTGAAAGGTGTTTTCAATGAAATCGGTCAGACTTCCCCTCGTCGGTATGCTGTTCTGCGTTGCTGGCATCTGTGTCATCGTCAGTCTTGTAGGTTACTCCGCCGCTGACCCGCCGGAATTATTGGGTTTCCCGCGAGCCGAGATGATCCGCAACTACCTCGGACTGCCCGGCGCAGTTCTTGCAGCCGCACTGTTGATCCCTTTCGGCTATGCCGCCTATTTGCTTGCCGTGCCGCTTTGCGTGTACGGTGTTCGCTTTGTACGCCGTTCCGATTCCCCAAGCCGAACATTCGACCAACCAATTTTGCAATGTGTAGGCTTCCTCCTCGCCGCCGTGGGATTTGCCGGACTGTTTTCCTTTCTGCCCGAATGGTTGATCAAGACGCCATGTCCGCTGATTGGACCTGGTGGATATGGCGGAACCATCCTCACCACGTTGCTCTCCTCGAACGTGGCGGCTACTGGAATCATTATATTCCTAACAAGCATGATATTGGCGGGATTCGTTTTGGTGGGCGATCATTCAATGTTCCGGTTCCTTAATTTGTTGCAGCAGGCAGAAATTGAAGATGCACCAAAAATTGAGCAGCAAATTGGACTCAACGTCCCCGCTGCGAGACCGGTCTTGGTCAAAAACTGCCGGTTGCAAAAAATTGACCTCAAGGAAGAATCGAGCGAAGAGGAAGAGTGCGAATATGAGGAAGAATACGAAGGGGAGGACGAGGAAGGCGGTGAGGAAGAAGCGGAGTATGAGGAGTACGAGTACGAATTGCCCTCGTCGGCACTGCTCGCACCTTCGGACGAAGTGGACGACGAATTGTACAACGATGCCGCCGCCGAACGCGCCAAACTTCTCGAAAAGATTTTGCTCAATTTCAAAATCAAGGCGACGGTAGTGGACATTCAAAAGGGACCTGTCATCACGCAATACGAACTCCGCTTGGAGCCGGGAACACGAATCAACAAAGTCCAGCAACTTCAAGACGATCTCGGTATGGAACTCAAAACCGGGAGCGTGCGGATTGTTGCACCAATACCGGGCAAGAACACCGTGGGCGTAGAATTGCCGAACGAGCGAAGTCAAACGGTACGGCTGCGTGATGTCATGGAAAGCAGCCCTGATGCCATCAAAGATTTCGCACTGCCGCTCTTCCTCGGCAAAGGGGTAACAGGCGAACCGCTCGTTGCCGATTTGGCAAAAATGCCGCATCTCCTCATTGCCGGTTCAACCGGTACAGGAAAGAGTGTGTGCCTCAATTCGATCATTGTTTCGATGTTGATGACGCGGAGTCCCGAAGAAGTCCGAATGTTAATGATTGATCCCAAGCAGGTCGAATTTTGTACTTATCAGCGGATTCCGCACTTGCTTTATCCGGTCGTGGATGACATGCAAAAAGCGGCGGGAGCACTCTCTTGGACGGTCGATCAAATGGAGGAACGCTACGACCTTTTTAAGAGGGCTGGGGTCAAGAATTTAGCCGAATACAACAAATTATCGGAAGACGATCTGCGGCGGAAAATGAATATGATTGATGCCGACGACGAAGAGTGGGAAGCGATTCCGCAACAACTGCCTTACATCGTAGTCGTGATGGACGAAGTTGCCGATTTAATCCAGTCGGTCAAAGAGGTGGAGGGATACATTCTACGGCTCACTCAAAAAAGCCGGGCGGCAGGTATCCACTTGATATTGGCAACGCAAAAACCGACGAAAGAGGTGTTCACCGGGTTGATCAAAACGAATTTGACTGCCCGAATCGCTTTCCGCGTGTCGAGCAAGGTGGACAGTATGGTCATTTTAGATCGTACCGGAGCGGAGCAACTGATTGGCAGAGGGGACATGCTGTTTTCGCAGAATAACGAAATCACTCGCGGACAAGGAGCCCTCGTAACCGACGGGGAAATCGAAACGATCAACGAACACATTGGAACAGATGAGCCGGATTTTGACGAAACACTCCTGGAATTGGATGTTGTACCGGAAAAAGAGGAAGAGGAGGACGAAGTCTATGACGGCAAAGAAAAAATCGTTCGAGACGAAATGTATTACAAAGCGGTGGACTTGGTGATTGGAAAAGGACGCGGCTCGGTGTCGATGTTGCAAACGTGCTTAGGCATCGGCTATCCAAAGGCAGCGAGGATGATGGTTTTCATGGAGGAGGACGGTATCGTAGGTAAAGCGAACGGTGCCAAGCCGCGTGAAGTGCTTGTTTCAACACATGAATGGCGGCGCAAGCGTGGAATTTCTCGACCTTCGGCAGTAATGGCTCCTCGCCGTGAAGAGAGTTATTACGAAGAAGAGGCGGAATTCGTGGCAACGTGACCAAGTTGGGATATGCCTTGGATATTTATGCTCCCAGAAATCAAGGTGCTGACTCGCTTGCACATTTCCGATTCACCGGCGGTGAATTGTATGTCAATGGCAATGGCACAGGGAGGAAACTCCGAAAAATCTGACCGGTTTAACTTGACCAAATCCTTCATTGTGCAAAGGAGAAACTTGGCACCAAGTTCTTTTGCCGCTTGAACCAATTCACGAGCATCGCTAGGAGTGTACCGGTAATGGTCGGGAAACGGAACCAATTTTTCCACCCGAACGCCGCATTGCTCCAATGTTTTCTGAAATGCAGACGGGTTGCCAATGCCGCAAAATGCCAATGCCGATTGACCACGGATCATTTCTATCGGCTCGTCACATAAAGATTCGAGCGAAATGAGCGATGTCGGCATGTGAATCGTCTCTCCCCAAGTAATGTTAGGATTGATCGCCAGAACCTGCTCACGGATTTTTTGCCGCTCCGCTTCAGGGACCAAGTTAGAGCGAGTCAAGAGAACAATATCCGCCCGTTTCAAATTGCCAAGAGGCTCCCGAAGCGTACCACGAGGAAAAATGTGCCCAAAACCAAACGGTGCGGTGGCATCGAGAAGCACAATGTCAATGTTGCGTTCTACTTGGCGGTGTTGGAAAGCATCGTCCAAAATAATCAGATCAACCTGTTCGGTTTGCAACAATTTTTGAATTGCCTCCGCACGATTTGGGTCTTGCAGATGCGGGATGTTCGGCAACCGATGGGACATTTCCATGAATTCGTCGTTGACATGATGTGTCCCTTTTCCATATCCTCGGCTTATCAAACCGGGGTGCAAGTTTTTTCCCATAAAAAACTTGCAGAGCCAAGCGACCAAGGGGGATTTTCCCGTGCCGCCGAGCGTTAGATTTCCGACGGAAATGATGGGCATTGAGGAGCGGTAAATCGGCAACATCCGCTTGTCATAAAGCAGATTTCTGGCAGAAACGACGGAGCGGTAAGGCACTTCGAGCAAGCGGAGAACACTGCGGAGCACCGCTGCCGTGATGCCGGTTTTGCGGCCACTGACCAATTCGTAAAATCGTTCCTGCATTCCCATGGGAAACAAGCACAGCGAAGCCGTAACAACGCACTATGTCGATTTTTTCTTTTTCGGCGGAGCATCAGCCCTAAACGGCATACCGAATTCACGGAGCATTTCGCGTGACTCGTCGTCGCTGTCCCCCTTAATGGTGAAGGTTACGTTAAGCCCTTGACTTTTAGAATATTTGTCGGGATTCAATTCGGGAAAGACCAAGAATTCGGTGATTCCCAAGTTGTAATTGCCGTGTCCATCAAAACTTTTGGGATTGACGCCTTGAAAGTCGCGGACACGAGGCAACACGATAGCGATCAACCTGTCCATAAACTCGTACATTCTGGCACCGCGAAGCGTTACCATACAGCCGACGTTCATTCCTTCGCGAAGTTTGAAGTTTGCAATGGATTTTCGGGCTTTCGTTACCACCGGCTTTTGACCGGTAACATGCGTGAGCACATCGACCGCTTCTTCCATGTACTTCTTTTCGTTTAAGTTGCTACCAACGCCCATATTGAGGACGATTTTCTGCAATTTCGGCAGCGACATGACATTTTCCCGTTTGAATTTCTTCTTCAAACTGGGAACAATGGTCTTTTGGTATTTTTCTTGTAATCTTGGTGTTGGCATGGAAAAAGTCCGGCATCCCCTTCTTTTGTTGCGGCATTGTACGCAACGGGAGCACTTCGTAGAATTATACGGTACAAAGACATCGAGTCAAGGGGGATTCACCGCAGTCTCCGGCATTTAGCAAACTTGTTAACGGACTCGGGTCAGAACTCGATCTACGTTGCAGATCAAGCGACGGGGACTACCTATCGGAAAAAAATATGTTAAAATTTCCCCATCATGTATTGATCGTCCCCTTCTGACGTATCATTCATTTCCTTTAACGTAGAATAACTTTAATGACAGCAACAATCTATTACGACAAGGACGCAGACCTTTCTAAACTCAAAGGCAAGAAAATTGCCATTCTCGGCTACGGCTCACAAGGGCACGCCCACGCCCAAAACCTTCGGGACAGCGGTTGCGACGTTATCGTCGCCGAAGTCAAAGGTTCGGCAAATTACGAACTGGCAGTCAAAGACAAATTCACTCCGCTGACCACTGAAGAAGCGGTCAAGAAAGCCGACATCATCGTGTTGACGTTGCCGGATGAACTCCAGGCAGGTATTTTCGACACGCAAATCCGTCCGAATCTCTCGAAAGGGAATATCATCATTGCGACACACGGTTTCAATGTCCACTACGGTCAATTTAACATGCCGGAGGGCGTAGTGGCACTGTTGATTGCCCCCAAGGGTCCCGGTCATCTTGTCCGTAGCGAATTCGTCAAAGGCGGCGGCGTGCCGTGTCTCATTGCTCTCGGCGACGGGGCGGGCGACAAAGAACGAAAAATCGGTTTGGCATACGCCAAAGGCATTGGCGGAACTCGCGGCGGTGTGATCGAGACAACGTTCAAAGAAGAAACGGAAACCGATTTGTTCGGCGAGCAGGTTGTACTGTGCGGCGGCGTATCGGCACTCGTTCAAAAGGCTTACGAAACGCTGGTTGAGGCGGGCTACCAACCCGAAATGGCTTACTTTGAGTGCATGCACGAACTCAAACTCATCGTGGACCTCTTCTATCAAGGGGGCTTAAACTACATGCGCTACAGTGTCTCGAACACGGCAGAATTCGGCGATTATACGCGTGGTCCTCGAATTATCACGGACGAAACGAAAGCCGAAATGAAGAAAATCCTGACGGAAATCCAAAATGGTCATTTTGCCAAGGAATGGTTGCTCGAAAACAGGGTGAACGCCCCGAAATTCAAACGGATGCGTGCCATCCAGCGGGAACATCAAATCGAAGAAGTCGGTCGCCGACTCCGAAAACTGATGTCCTGGATCGATGCCAAGGAGTATTAAAGGTTTTCGCCGGTAAGTGTTTTATACTGCGAATTCTCCACCGGCGGACTTGCGTCCGCCACTCTTTTGTTTGTTTCGTTTGTTGTATTGTAAAAAAGTGAAAACTGAACACGAAAACTGAAGCGGCACAAAAACGGTAAGTGGTTATGTCCCGCTTTCTGCAACTCTCCACTCACACAGAGCGCATCCGATTAGATTTAACTCCAATCGTTCAAACGGTTTGTAGTGGTCACGAGACTACATACTCGACGGCACTCGGGCAAGTCGCCGCTCCATCATGAGTTAGATTCAATGAGGGCGGTGGGCGATGGTTAACTCA
>Ga0082212_10004773_pt1 | contig 18702 bp, 10 predicted proteins | sample TergutNt197P3_FD_71548 | JGI IMG/M metagenome (GOLD analysis project Ga0082212, IMG submission 71548) | Neocapritermes taracua P3 segment gut microbial communities from Petit-Saut dam, French Guiana - Nt197 P3 | ecosystem: Host-associated > Arthropoda: Insects > Digestive system > Gut ...
CCTATACGTCCATCCTGCGGACGATGCCGGTTATCGGGAACGCGGACATGAAGCAGCACCGGATTTCTTCCCTGGCAGTCCGGTTCCTGGACAGCTTCCTGCCCCACATGACCTCGATACGGAAGGGCGAGCCGGGACCGACGGACTGCCTGACCCACGCCGAAGCTCCGTGCACGGGGATTTACGAGCAGACGTTCCCCGGCACCTGGGACGAGCAGGTGCAGGCGGAGCTGTACGCCGACGCGCCCGGGCCGGTGACGATTCTGACGCTGGACGCGATTACCAACAAGCCGCAAACGGGAGGGGCCAAATAATGTGGCAGTTTTTTCTAGGGGGCGCGATCCTTGGCGGCATAAATGCCGGCATCGAGCGGCACCGCCAGAAGCAGGAGATAGAGCGGCAGAAGGGCTATGCCAAAGAAGCGTACGGGCACCAGACTGCATACGGCGACAGCATGTACAGCCTGCAGCGGGGCGAGGCGCTGGAATCGCTGGGCATCGCGAGGAACCGGCTGGGCGAGGCGTTCGGCGCGGACGTCGAGGGCTTCAACCTGGCCCTTGAGGGGCAGGCGCTGCAGGCGCACGCGGCGCGGGCGGCGATGGCGGACGGCGCGGGCATGGCGCTGGCGGCGCAGGGCGCGAGCGGGACGCGGGGGAGCGATTCGCTGCAGCGGCGGATCGACTTCCAGGAGGGCATGCTCAGCCGGCAGGCCGATCTCCAGGAGCGCGGCAATTCCCTGGCGATGCAGGGCATGGCGCGTCACTATACGAACCAGTTCGACGACATCGGGAGGGAAGCGGATTCCTGGGGCTCCGGCGGCTGGCGGACGCGGGCGAAGGCCCTGGGCGACGAATACGCGGAGAACATCCACGGCCTGCAGATGAAGGGCTACCAGGATGCGATAAGCGGCATGAACGATCCCATGAACATAGCGTTCGACTACCTTTCCGGCATTTTCGGCGGCGCGGCGCTGGGCGGGTCGATCGGGTACCAGTACGCAGGCTACCAGCAGCAGCGGGGGGCCGGCGCGGCGCTGCCGCCGGGGTACATGTCGGCAAACAACGGGCCCGGCTCGTTCATGCCGGACTATTCCAGCCCGACGGGATTCATCAACCCGGCTTCGTTCTGGGGCTGGTAGGGAGGAAGCGGATGTATCAGAGCGCGACACTGATGGACGTATTCCGGAACGCGGCAGCCGCGGCATCGCCGCTTCTGCAGCACGAGACGGCGAAGCTGAAGGAGCAGAACGATCTGCAGCTGCGCAACGACGCGGCGAGGTTCGCCACCGACGCGCAGATCTGGCTGCAGGAAAACCCCTACGACGGCGACTTCGCCCGCTACCTGGGCAGGCTGCAGGGCTATGCGGACGAGTGGCACGGCAAGGAGGCGGCGGGGAACTCCAGCCCGTACTACCGCAAGAACATCGAGGCGATGCGGCAGCAGTCAATAGAGATGCTGCGGGCCCACGCGGCGGCGGAAGACGGCAAGTGGCGGGCGGCGAAAGAAGACGCGGACTGCGCGGAAGACATCAAGCGGTACATGGGCGCCGGGTGGGATCCGCATCGCACGATGCGGGCGATCTATAACCGCGTCGATCTGTCGAAAACCATCCGGCCTATCGACCCGGAGCAGGAAAGCCAGATGCTGCGCTCCATCGAGAAGGCGTACTACCAGCAGTACGCGGCCGCCCGCATGGGCGAGGCGCGGGACGTTCGGGTCCTGGACAAGATAATGGCCGATGTGCATGAGGCATTCCTGCCGGCGATGGCAGCTTCGGAGGGGATAGCCTACGACGAATGGGGAAACGAGTCCGGCAGGGAAGCGCGGCAGTGGACATATGACGGCAGGGAGGAATGGGAACAGGCGCTGGCCGAGCGCGAGGCGAAGCGGATACAGGGGGAGCACTTCGAACGGTTCCGGGAAGCGCAGTCGTACATGGAACGGCAGGCTGTTTCCGGCGACATTGCAGGGGCAATCGCAACCGCCAAGCGGTTCGGGCCGCAGTGGAACCGGTACTACAATCCGAACAACCCCGAATTCGCCAACTCGAATGAGGCCTTCCGGGATCGAGGGAGCCATTACTTCGATGCGGGAAAGCTGGAGGGGTACCTGGCCCAGGGGACAAAGGGGGAACAGGCCGCGAAGATCGATGTGAACCCCGGCAGGTTCGTCGCGGCCGCGATGCCGGGCGGCGGCGGGATTGTGGATCTGGGGGCGGAAACGGAGCCGGGCCAGCGGTACATGCCGGTCGGAACTCTCAAGGAGGCTTGGGAAAAATTCATCTCGCTGAAGGAAACGGCGTACCGGGCGGCACACGGAAATGGCGTATTGGCCGACATCAACTGGGCGAACGAACGGGAGGAATGGTTCGGCAAATTCTTGAGCGAAATGCGGACCCAGATGCGGAACAGGCACCCGAATCTTGAAAGCTCGTACGTGAAGCTGATGAACTATGACACATACAAAAAAGACGAAAAAAGCCCGTTTTTCATCAGGCAGGAAAGAAGCGACAAGGACGGCGCCATACGGGAAAAATATATCCAGAATGCCGTCGATTTTGTTACGGATCTATTCTGGAGCGGCGCTACCGACCCGGTGGAACTGGAAAAGCGGGTCAAAGACTTCATCGCCGCCGACATCAGCAGGAACCTCCAATGGAAAAGCACTCCGGACAATGAAGGAGACAGATATATAAAGCTAAAAGCTTTTTCCGACGAAGTGACGGCCGGAAAAGCCAACGACGAAGTGCGCTCAAAAAGCCGGATTGAATCCCTGGGCATATTTTCAGACGAGCAGGAAGACAGCCTGATTTGGCGGCGGCCTGCGGTGAAAAATTATGCCGAGGGCGTGCGGATTGAGGAACAAAAAATCATTGCCGACGCGCTGGGCATTCCTGCCGGGCGGCTCAATGCCAAATGGATGCTGTCAAACGACAAGGAGCGGGACCCGATACCCAAGGGGCAATTTGCAGTCGAGAGCGGCGAAAAGAAGGGCACCTACTGCCTGGGATGGGACGAAAACGCCAACGGGATCGTATTCAAATACAATAACAAGAATAAAGAGTGGGAAAGTACAGGCATTGCGGTTGAACGCCGGCGCACGGCGGCAGAGCAGCATGCGGCAGAAAAAGATTTTGACAAGAACCGCTATAAGTATTCCGACATGATACGCGAAGGCTTGAACCCGCTGACAGGGGAAAAGGCAGATTTCAATTACCTTACCGAACCGCCGCCCGGCGCATCTGATTATTACCGCAATAATTGGAACAGGATGCCGACGGGAAGGGGCAGCAGGGCATCAAGCGCGGCTACGGTAATACCCGAGACAGACAAGCGGCGGGAATGGCTTGAATATTTCCGGAAACAGGTGGAGCAGGGGCGGTAATGGCGGACATTTTAGAGGAAGCGCAGCAGACAAATATTTTTCAATATACGCTGCCCGAACATCCGGAAGCATACGGAAGGGGGGCCTTCCAGCCCGGACAAGCGGAAGTTTTCCCAGGCGACGCAGAGGAGGAAACGGCGGATCAGAAAGCTGCGGCGCTATTGGGCAGCTGGCATGATGAAGCCATCCGGAGGTCGGAATTCCGACGGAGCATGGCGCAAAGCACAGGGGCCGAACTGTCGCTGCGCGAATACGGCATGCTCTATGACCTGCATAAAAACGAAATTATTGATGATGACGATATGTACAAAATCGCGTTCGCCAAAGAGCTTGGCGAATACCTGGGCATCGACGCGGCATTCGTCCTCAGCAATTACGACGAGTGCTGGCTGGCCGTGTCGGACGATCGGGAAAACCGCTATGCCCTGCCGAAAAGCCGCCTGGAAGCAGTCCGCAATTCCATCCAGATAGCGAAGAACTTAAATCCGCGCGGCTTAAAGGGCGACTATCTAATGGGCCTGCACGGGCAGCTCATCAGCTTGTCCGGCTCGGTGCGCAAGAACTTGATTGAAAGCTTTCAGAAACTGGCGGAGGACAGCACGCAGCGCGCAGCGATGTGGGAACGGCTTACTCCGGAAGAGCAGCGGTGGCTCAATATAGCAGCGGAAGCAGAGGAAATAGAAAAGTGGGCTGCCGGAATTGACAGCGAAAATGCCCGGCTTGGCAAGAACATGCCGAAAGACCCGCTTTCATTCATTGTTACCAGCACTATCAAATCAAGCCCGACCACGCTTAAAGGCACGCTGGGCGGCATTGCCGGAGGAATAGCGGCTGGAGGAATTGGAGCTGTAGGAGGCCTGATAGCGGCGGGGCCGCCGGGGGCGGCTGCCGGGGCAAAAAGCTTTTGGGGCATCGGCTACAGCCTGGGAAGCTATGCCGGCACGGCGGCGGAGTTTACCGGGAACCTGTACCTTGACATGCTGGCGGCGGGAGTTGCCAGAGAAAACGCCATAATTCTGGCAACGGTCAGCGGCGGGCTTGAGGGCCTGATTGAAACATCGCTGCCGGGGGTTATTAAGAAAACGGGCGGGTCAATCGGAAAAATAATCGGCGCAGACGCCCTGACAAAAGAAGCGACCAAGCAGATAGCCCAGAAAACAACGAAAACTTTTATAAAAAATATTACGACAAACGGCCTTGCGGCCGCCATGGGAAAAAACGTAGCGGCAAGGACGGCGGGAGGGCTTGCGGAAGCGGCCATCTTTAACGGGGTACAGAACGCGCTGGAAGCGGTGGTAGACCAGGCGGCGCTTGCCCTGGCGGAAACGATGCAGGACAGCCCGGTGGAACGGAGCCTGTTTATGAGTCCCGAATGGAAAGCCCAGGTGGAAGAGGCGTTTTTAGAGGGAATGGCCGGGGGGCTGGGCTTCGGGGTCATGGGGCTGCCGCTGCATATGGGCGGCGATATCGCGCAGCTAAAACGGGAAACGGTCCAGATGAGGGAAATCGCCCAGATGACAGACAGCCCGGAATTATTCCGGGAGGCGGTAAAAAAAGGCCCGCTTGCCGATTCGATAGCAAAGAACCTGACCGATGCAGATTTGGACAGAATCCACGAAAGCCAGGCCCCGCAGCGGGCGGAATTCCATGCCGAAGAAAACAGGCGCGCCGAGGAACTGAAGCACCGGCGGCTGTACGGCGGGGCGGACGCAAGCGGGGATCCTGCGTACCGGGGAGAGGGCGGCGGCCTGTACATGGAAATGAGCAGGCATGCGGAATCGGGCGGGCTGGAGACGTACGAATTTGCGGCGGGCGATCCGCGCAAGGGATCGGACAACAGCTACGCCAGGGGGAAAATCGAACTGCGCGGCGAGAAGGCGTTCGCTACCGAGTTCAACGTGTTTTCCAACTACGAGGGGCTGCGGGGCGAGATACTGCAGAACGCCGCCAACGACATCGGCAGGGCGGTCGAATACCAGGGGCAGACGTATGCGCCCAACGGCGAAGGGCGATCGCAGCGCTTCGGCTGGGGGTGGCAGCAGGCGGCGCGGGCAGAGACGCGCAGCCTGTTTGAGCAGCGGCGGCATGCCGCGCCGGACACCATCGCGGACATGGCGGCGAAACACGAATTCAACATGAAGCTGGCGCATCTGGACACGCTGCTTACCGGCGAATCGGCGCGGGCGCTTACCGAGGTGTACGACAGATTCGGCCGCAGCATCGGCATGGGCTTTGAAGAATACTCCCGGCGGCTGGGCCTGGGCAACCTGGAGATAACCCAGACGCTGACGGACGAGCAGATTGCCCGGTGGCACGCGGAGAAGCAGGGGGCCATAGCGGACGCGGAAGCGGTGGGGCGCATACGCGAGGGCCTGACCGGCGCGCAGCGCGAGGAGGCGCGGCGGCAGATCAACGGCTTTATCGTGCCGGGGGCAGACGGCGCCATCAAGGCGATGTACGCGGCGCAGGGCGCGGACATGTCGGTGTTCATCCACGAGGGGGTGCACGCCTTCACCGAGCTGGTCAAGGCGACGGATGCTGAACTGTACAGCCAGATGATGGAGGCGGCGGGCTTCGATCAGGAAGCGTTCGGCATGGCGGACGCCGCCGGAAAAGAGCGCATGACGCGGGACGCGATGGAAAAGCTGGCCTACGGCACGGAGGCGTACCTGCACCAGGGCGCGGTTCCGGCGGGAAGCAATTCCGTGCTGCGGAACCTGTACGCGAGAATAAAAGAATTCCTAAAAGACCTGGCAGACGCGGCTGAGAAAGGAAAGCGCCTAACGCCCGAAGTGCGGGCGTTGCTTGACCAGCTATTCGGCGAGCAGGACCCTGCCGGGAAGGAAGGCGCGAGGGGGGCGCGGGAAGGCCCGCAGGCGGCGCGGACGGGGCAAGACGCGGCAACGGGCGCGGAGGACGCACAGCGGGCCGCTGCGGCGCAGCAGGAGGCGAATGCAAACACACCGGCGGGCGAACTGGAGATTTTTTCGGAACGGCTGAAGCAGCTGGACGAGGTTATCAAGGACGAGAACCGGCCGGTGGAGGAACGCGCCAATGCTGCGGGCGAAAAGGCGGAGATACAGTTCAGCGATATGTGGCTGAATGAAATAACAAAAGGTAAGAAAAACCTGCAGCAGGTTATGGAGGACGCCGTTGTACCGAGGGATGCCCTGACACTAAACGAAGCTGAAATCATTGTAAAAAATAAAGATACCGGTTTTATTAACAAGCCAATAACCAGCAGCATTTTTGATATTACCGCAACCGTATCCGGAAAATCGCTATCCGAAATGACAGGCGGGGAACAGATTCAAAGGTCCATATCATACCGCTTGCAAGCGAAGGCGGTTGCCAATGCCGACGTATTATTTGAACGGTCACTAATACATATAACCCACCCTGACACACATGGCAGAGCGGAGATTGAGAAGGTACACCGTTTCGGGTCATTGATGGAGGACGGCGGGAAATATGTGCCGGTTAAGATAACGGTATTTGAATATGTTCAAGATGATTACGGCAATAAGTTATACGCGATAGAAGCGGTTGATGCAGAAAAAATGAAGTCCGCTGGACAATTGCCACAGCTTCTGGAAAATCCAGAAATCTCCGGCCCGATAGCGGACTTCAATAATAACTTAATGCGGTTAAACAACATTGTCAACAGGCAAAATGAAAATATTTACTTCGCCGAGGCGTTCCACGGAAGCCCGAACCGGTTCGAGCGGTTCGACAGTTCGCACATGGGCGAAGGCGAAGGGGCGCAAACCTATGGCTGGGGACATTATTTCACCAGCACAAAAGAAATCGCGGAGCATTACCGGAAGGAATTATCCAAGAACAGATTTTATTCATACAGCCTCGCGGAGAAAATGAACGCCCTCTATATAGACGGCAAAAAACTTTTAAGCGAATACCCTGTAGATGCCGACCCCGCATTCGTAGAAATACTCCGTCAAGAACCGTACAAACACGATCAGGTTAAAAAGTATGCCCTTGAACAGGTGAAAAAATGGAATGAATTGGCAAATGATACATCACAAAAAGTCCGGGAACATGCGACCGAACAGGGAAAGGCATGGGGAGAGTTAACCGGAGCCCTATATGAAAACAATGAAATAACTTTTGAAAGCCAGCTCTATAAAACGGACATTCCCGATAGCAATGTATTGCTGGATTGGGATAACAAGCTGCTGGATAGCTCAAACTACAGCGATGCCTGGCCCGATATGCTGTATGAATTGAAGCAGAAGGGCAAGGCGGACGGCCTGTCTCTTGACGGCGTCAATCTGGGATGGACGGGCGAAGAAATTTACCGGCACATCCAGCAAAACTACATTGAGGAAAAAGGGCTCGGCAGCAGCGAGGCGCAAAAACAAGCGTCGCTGCTTTTGTATTCCGTCGGCATCAAAGGCATACAGTACTTGGACGGCACAAGCCGCGCTGCCGGTGAAGGATCGCACAACTACGTCATATTCGGCGACAGCGACATCAGCATTTCGCAGACGTATTACGCCGAAAGGTTCCGGGATCGCGGGCTTGAGGAGTTTATCACCGGCTACCCGGAAGTAGCGAAAGAAGCGGCACGGTTTGAATCCGGCGCGGAAATGGCGGAGCATTACGCGGACTACGGCGCGATGCCGGACGACGTGTACCGCAAGGCAAAGGCGGCGGGGTACTTCGACGCTTTTGTCAGGGCGGCGAAGGAAGGGGACGCTGCGGGCGCGACGAATTTGATAGCGGGGGTTTCGGCGAAGGAAGCCGCCGCCGCCCTGGGCGCGTACGATGCGGGCGCGCGGCACGCGCTTGAAGCGGCCCGGCTGGCGCGGCGGGAGAACGTGCAGGGGGCGGTGGAGCTATTGGAAAGCCAGGGGGTGCCCCGCATCGCCGCAGAGGACTACGCGGCCGCGGCGAAGGTGTTCGGCCGGCAGGAAATGCAATGGCTGCAGAAAGAGGCGGAAAGCGCTCCGGCAGGTACGGCAACAAAGGTGCTGCACGACGGCGAGTATGTGCTGACTGCCGAAGGCAACCGAGACTTTGGGGAAATATCGGCGGAGATAGCAGATAAAGCTAACTCTCAACAAAGTGATCGGCAGGTTGAGCCGGGAACAATACGGTTACGAACTGGCGAACATGACAATGCAACCGGTAAGGGATATGGAGAAATACATATTGAACGGGACATCCGCATGGAGCAATTACGAAAAAATGGTTACACAAGCGCCCGTGATCTTGTTGCAGATGTCACACAAAATTTCAACGCCCTTTATCCAGGAAAAGAAGCGCCGCTGATGTTGGTAAAATTTACCGGTGCAAAAGACAGGGTAATATGTGTTGAACTGATTAGCAGCAGCGACGGGCAATTCTATGATGTACGGACTGGTTTCATAGCCAGACACAATTATGTAAAAAATAAAACGCCGCTATGGACTAATCCAGGCGGCGTTCAAAATGCTGAGCCGGTATCGGCGCACTTCATACAGCGGAAAACCGCCCCCTCAAGCGCTATCACGGGCAACTCAGACAATACAAATATACACCAATCGGCAAATAAGATCAATACACAGGATGCCGTCCGCCTGGGCGAGGATAACGCGGCAGTGCAAAAATTCTTTGAAACAGTGTTTGACGGCGGGAAAGAGATACATCCGGACACAGCCGTTGAGCAGAGCTTTGAACAGATGCGCTCTGAGATTTCCGGCAACGAATATACGCCGGAAGCGTTTATCGCCCAGATTAACACCGAGAAGGGTTTTGACAACCTGGTGCGCGGCGTATTGGGCGTGATGGGCGAAGGCCGTCAGCGGGGCGAGACCGAAGCGGATACGCGGAGGAACGAGGCGACATACGAACGGGTGAAAACGACGTTCAATCCTGAAAGGAATGTTAGCTGGAAGGCGGCGTTTGAAGACATCAGGCAGGGGCGGCCGGTAAACATTCACTCGAAGCAGAATATCCGGGGGATGATACGCAACCTGCCGCTGCAATACATGGAAGCCTGGGCGATGATGACCGGCGATGAAAACTGGATGCCGCAGCGGAGCGATCTGGAGCGAATCCGCCGGCTGGATACCGAAGGGCTGTACGGAGAGGAGCACCTGTCAAAACAAAGCCCGCACGATTTGAAACGGCTGGGCGACATGCTGGCCAATGAGGACATCAAGAAAAAAATCGACGACGGGACTCTGCTGATAGACGACCCCGAAATAAACAGCTACGAAGCGCAGCGGCGGGCCGACCTGAAACGGGCGGAGCAAGCCATCGCAGACCGGAAGGAAGGGCTGAAAGACTTCCGCTGGATGCTTGAGACCGTTGACCGCAAGGCCCGCAAGGAACAGCTGGTGCTTGAGCAGATGTCGCCGGATACCAGCCGCGAGGGGCTGACGGCAAGCCGGAAGCAGGTCAAGGAAGTGGCGAAAGCCGTGGATCAGGTCGGGGACGTTGCCAACCAGATGAAGCGGTATGTATGGGAGGATCTGAACCCTACCGAGAAGGCTGCGTTTACCGAACTGTATGAACAGATGAAAGAGCGGGAAAAGATACGGGCGGAGCTTGACGCCATCGCGCAGATACGGGAACAGAAGATAGCGGACTTCCGCCAGATTCTGCGCAAGGCGGATCTGGAAACGGTGGACACCGCAAGCGCGCTGCTCATCGACTGGATACAGGCGCACTTTGACAGCTACGAGGCGATTGCGAAGTGGATCGGCCCGAAGGCGAAGGATATCCGGGCGCTGTACGACATGTTCGCAAAAAACGAGGAGGGATACCGCGACGCGCTGAAAAAGGAATTGCCTGTGGAGGCGTACAGCCAGATTGAGAGCATCGTGTTCAAGGATGCAAAAAAACAGAGCGTGCGCGCCTACGGGGAACTGAGCGCGAACCAGCGGCGGACGCTGTACGCGGCCCTGCTGGACTTTAAGAACATATTCGAAGAAATGGGCATCGACATTACCGAAGCGCCGCGCAAGTTCGGCCCGGCGGAATGGAACGCGATTCGCGAGCAGATGCGGGACCGCATTCCGGCCGACCTTATGTCCAAGCTGGAACGGCTTTTGGAAACGGATGCGGCCGGGGACAAATACGGGAGGACTGCGCGGAAGTTCACGGTTGACCAGTTCAACATCGAGGATATCCAGACGCTGGCGAACATCGTGAGCGAGATCCGCAAGGAAGGCCGGGAGACATTGCAGGCGCGGCGCGACGCGCGGACGCAGCTGGAGCAGGAGGCGCGGCGGAAGTTCCAGCGGGCGCTGCTGGCGAACATGCCCAAGGGGACGGACGAAGACAAAATGCAGGGCATCGGCCAGACGCGGCTTGCGGAAGGCAGGCGGGCGGGATGGAAGGGCCTGTGGCAGGGGCTGCACAACTGGCGGCGCATGTTCCGCAGCTGGGAAGGCGGCAAAGACGGCTTCATTCACGACTACCTTACCCAGCGGGAATACAACGCCTTTGACGCGGAAAACCGGTATGTCACCGAACGGTACGAAAAAGTCGAGAAGCTGTTCAAAGACAAAGGCATACAGCTGGACGACCTGGGCAAACATACGTTCGAGCTGTACAACGGGCAGCAGGCGACGCTGGACGACATGCTGACGCTGTACTACGCGCAGTACAACGAGCGGGCATTGCTGGCGGCGATGTTCGGCGACTTTGCCTCGCAGCGCGAGCGGACGGCGCTGAAAATCATGCTCGACCTGCAATCGACGGAAAAAGATCTGGCCGACGCTATGGAACGCGCCCGCGACAGCGACATCGCCATGCGGTACCTGGGCGGGCTGGAAGGCGACCTCCAGCGGAAAGCGATGGACGGGCATTTCGCGCTTGAAAACGAAATCGCGCAGCGGTACTGGGGCGACATGCAAAAACTTGCCGCGTTTTTTGAGGGGGAAGGGAACGCCAAGTACCGCGAGATACTGGACATTATCGGGGCGGACTACGACGAGCATTATCCCCGGCTGAAAGACTTTGCAGCGCGGGAATACAACGAGGTGCTGGGAAGCGAATCGAACTATATGCCGCTGAACCGGCTGGGGGGCAAGGCGGCGGAACAGGGCAGCATGGAGGCGGCGCTGGCGGACGCGGGGGTGTCGCGGTACATCAACCGGAGCATGACCAGGGCGAGGGTGGACATACCGCCGCACGGGCAGCAGCCGATAAAGGCGGGCTTCGTCGAGACGTGGTACCAGACGGTGCGCAAACAGGAACACCTGATGGCCTACGATCCCCTGATGCGGGAACTGAAGCGGGTGCTGCAGGATCCCAGGGAGAGCAGGGAGATACGCGACGCGCTGGAGCGGGGCTATTCGAAATCGGCGCTGAAGTTCCTTGACGCGTTTATCAGCGAGATGGCCGGCCCAGCGGGGCAGGAAGGGGTGAACAACCTCAACTTTATCAACCGGATTATACGCGGCCACTTTCCGGCAGCCGTGCTGGGCGGGCGGATCGCGAGCGTGGTGACGCAGGCGATACAAAGCCCGCCGCCGTTTTTCATGTTCGTTACCCCCGGCGAATATTCAAAGGCGGCGATTGAATGCCTGAGCGCGGAAACGCGGGAGATGATCCGCGAAAAGAGCGTGTTCATGAAAGTGCGCTACCTTGACCCGTCGGTCGCATATGTCGCCGACATGGCGAAGATGGCGGTGATGGGCAAGCTGGGCAAGGTCGAAGGGACGCTGGCAAAGATGGAGCACAAGCTCATGGGGACGCAGACCTGGATCGACGCGGTGTGCGTGCTGCCCGGCTGGCTGGCGGCGTACAGCCAGAAGACGGCGGAACTGAACCGGACGAATCCGGGACTCTCGGTGCACGAGGCGGAAGCCCAGGCGGTGCGCTATGCGGACATGGTGGTGCGGGACACCCAGCCGTCGCAGCTCAAGATGGACAAGGTACAGGTGCTGAAAGAAGGGGAAAAGAACGCCATTGCGCAGATGTTCCTGACACTGCAAACGTCGATAGCGGTAATGTTCCAGAATCTGGCTATTGATGCGCCGATTGACTTCAAGAACAAGCGCATAGCGCAAGGGCTGTGGAAGTTCGGCATATTCGCGATGATCGCGTTTATGAAGGGGGTGCGGAGCGAGGAAGAAGAAGGCGAGCGTCTGAATCCGAAGTACCGGGCGATAAGCATCGGAAAAGGATACCTGGACAGCATTCCGGTTTTAGGCAGCAGGCTGTCGTACCAGTTGGAGGGCTTTTTTCGGACGGGAAAAGCGCGGCGGCCGTCGGACAATTTTTTCCCGGTGCTGGAATCGGCGCGGCGGACGGGCAACGCGATCAGCGACAAGGACTGGAAAAAGGCTTCATACAACGCGGTGCTCGGATTCTTCTATGCGGCGGGCCTGCCGGCGGAGGCGCTGAACGATATCGAGAAGGCGATCAGAGACGGCAAGTGGGAGCGGATTTTAGGGGTGAAGGGCCCCAAGAAATAAATTTGACAGGAGGGAAACGATGCTGGGAGAAGCGTTTCAGGCAGCGGGCGGACCGGACCGGATAGACCGGATACTGGCGATGACAAAGCGGCTGAGGGAGATCGAGGATGCAATAAGCCAGATTCGTTACGACAACGATCTGCTGACGGAGGTGCCGGACGTGCTGCGCATCCTGGGCGACGCCAAGGACGCGGCGATAGCGGAACTGAAGTTGGTTTAAGCAGGAGGGAACATGGAAATGACGATGGTGCTGGCATCGGACTCTACCGATAACTGGGAGCGCGGCTTTGCGGTACTGGGAAAGGACGAGCTGGCGTTCGAGATTGCGGAAGAGCCGGGCGGGAAGAAGCGGTACCTGATAATCGGCGACGGCGAGCCGATCGCGCGCGGCAGGCTGCAAAGCCTGCGGGTAACGGCGGACATGATCGCCGGGTTGCCCTCAGACATTGCTGCGGCGGTGAACGCGTACTTTGCGAATAACGCCGATCTGCTGCACGGGCCGCAGGGGGAAAAAGGCCCGCCGGGACCGGAAGGGCCTGCAGGCCCGCAGGGGGAAGAGGGCCCCGAAGGCCCGCAGGGCAAGACCGGGGACGGCGGCCCGTCCGGGCCGCAGGGCGAGCCTGGGCTTCCGGGCCCTTCCGGAAATACCGGCGCGGAGGGGCCGCAGGGCGCGGAGGGGCCCCGAGGGCCGCAGGGGGAATCCGGACAGAACGGCGCTCCCGGACAGCCGGGGATTGCCGGGCCGACCGGCGCGGCAGGCCCGCACGGCCCGCAGGGCCCGCACGGCCCGCAGGGCGAGCCGGGCCCGGCCGGGCCGCCGGGGAGGGACGGCGCGGGCGTGTCGGTAGAGGGCACGTTCAGCACCTACGCAGATCTGGCGAGCACCATCAACCTGAACGCGCTCGATCCCGGCGACGCGTTCTACGTGCTTGAGGATCCCGACGAATCAAAAAACGGCCTGTACGTTTGGAACATGAAAACCAAAAACCTGAAGTTCGTGGGGAACACTTCCGGCCCGGCCGGGCCCATGGGGCCGCGCGGGCATGAAGGGCCTATAGGGCCCGAAGGACCGACCGGCCCGCAGGGCCCGCAGGGGGAGCCCGGCCAGAACGGCGAGCGGGGGGATCCGGGCCTGGCCGGGCCCGCAGGCGCTACCGGCCCGAAGGGCGACAAGGGGGATAAAGGGGATACCGGCCCTGCCGGAGCAGCTGGCCCGCAGGGGGCGCAGGGAGCAAAAGGAGACAAAGGCGACAAAGGCGACAAGGGGGCAACTGGAGACAAGGGGGCGACAGGGGACAGAGGCGCGACCGGGGCGCAAGGCCCGCAGGGGGCAACTGGCACATTTGACACTTCGGCACTTAACGCCAAGGCTAATCTCGCCAGTCCCGCTTTGACTGGGACTCCCACGGCTCCCACGGCAGCGCAGTCGGTCAACAACACGCAGATTGCGACCACGGAGTATGTGCGGAGCGCGGTGGACGTGATTAATGCCGTTGGGCCGGTGGGCCCTAGCGGGCAAGTTAATATTGGTTCAGCAGGGGGAACTTTCAGCATCCCGCAAGTAAGTCAGAGCGCATCCGGGCAACTAACGGCAAATTCTCGGTCTGTGGTTTTGCACCGATGCCATATATCAAAAAATATTTATTTTGACTCCTCCGGCAACCGCCTAATACTTGCATTTAACACTAGTGATTTTGATCAAGACCAGCAGACTATTCCTTTTACAGGAATATGGACTCCAAACGGCACGGGTACAGTTCAACTGCGAATATTTAATACCAATAATTCAAATTGGAACTGGATAATCGTTGCGGCGGCTCACGGCAGGGCAGCTCATTATAATGATGCTTCCCCTCAGGCGCAGGGCCATATCAACAGGACGCTTCCCGGCGGCAATTTTTGGGATACTGGGATCAATATTCCGCGAAATAATTATTTTTGCATATCGGGCACCGTGTGCAGATGGTATCTGTAATTTTTATTTCAGATGGGAGGATGTGAGATGAGCGTAACTATCAGTTTTATTTTAATTTGGCTTTGGCAATTGCCCCAGCACCTTCTAGCCGTCGCGCTGATCAAGGCGCTAAAGGCAGAAAAAACGCATTACGGAAGCCTGTGGTACTGGGAGTTCAAGCGCGCAAGCCGGTTCAGCAGGCTAGTATCGGGAGTGTCGCTTGGCAGCTATATTTTGCTGCCGCAGGGGAATGACTGCGATTCAGTCGTATTGCACGAGCACGGCCACAGCATCCAGTCAAGGATGTGGGGCCCGCTGTATTTGTTGGCAGTGGGAATACCGTCAGCGGTGTTCAATAATTTGTGGGACAGGCTTTTTCATAAAAAATGGAGTGCGGCCCAAAGGACTCATTGGTACTACAGCCGATACCCTGAAAAACAGGCTGATATGCTTGGCGGGGTGGAGAGGCCGTGGAGAGCGTAATATATGCGGGAGAAAACAAGATGACCTCGAACGAAACAAAAATGATCCTGTCAAACCTTGAGAATATCAACAACCGGCTCGACATCCTCGACAGCCGGGTTACGGAGTTCATCCAGCAGGCGGTTGAAATCCAGGGGCTGAAGGAACAGGTTAAGGCCCAGGACATCGAGCAGACGCGCCTGAGGGAAACCGTTACCCGGGCGCACCAGAGGATGGACGAGGTCACGAAACTGCTGCGCGATCTTGAAAATGCGCCGGCAAAAAATACCCATGCCGCAGTGACCGGCGTCAAGTCGACGGTGCTCCACGCGCTGTGCGGCGCGGGCATTGCGGGCGTAATCGGCTTTCTAGGCGCGCTGCTGAATTTCTTGTCGCACAAGGGAGGATGATTTGAGCATCATACAGAAATTTCTTACGGTTAATGAATTTACCCGGCCGGGCATGCGGCTAAGGGAAACCCTGGGGATCATTATGCACTACGTTGGCAAGCCCGGCCAAAGGGCGCTGGATGTCTGGTCATGGTTTGAGAACGACTGCCCGGCGGGTCAGCATTTTTCTTCCGCCAACTATATTATCGATCTCAATGGCGATATTTATCATGCCGTACCGGACGACGAAGTGGCCTACCACTGCGGCACCTCCAGGCTCGATCCGCGCTCCGGCAGGGTCTATACGGACTGGGCGCGGGAAAAATTTCCGGCGTATGCGGCTTCGAACAGCAGCCCGAACAACTGCACCATAGGCATCGAGCTGTGCGTCGACGTCAAAGGCAATTTTCCCCCTGCGGTCACGGATTCCGCCGTTAAGCTGGCCGCAAGGCTGCTGAAGGAACATAATCTAACCGCAGAGGACGTCGGGCACCACAACAAGGTCGTCGGATGGAAAGACTGCCCGCTGCCGTGGGTCAAAAGCCCCTCGCTCTTTGACGCGTTCAAAGCGCGGGTACAGAAACAATTGGAGGGCATAGCATGACCGAGCAGGAAAAAGAATACGTCGAGCTGGTAGAAAAGCACCAGAAGCTCTGCTGGCCAAAATTTTTTATAGGCATTCTGAAAATGATTACCGGCCCGGCCTTCATTGTATTTGTCGTCTTTTCGGTGTATATGTGGAGCCTGAAAAAAGAGGATAAATTTGATTTTAAAAATTTAATCGTATACGGCGCCGTCGCGCTTGTCTTTATTTTTTCAGAGGCGCTAATAATATTAATATCGCAGAAAACCAATCTGGACGTAAAAGCGAATGTCGGCGTAGGGGCGCAAGCCAACCTGGGCGTAACCGGCGATCTTAACAAAGCCGCTGCCGACGTGATCGATCGGGTAAAAAAATAAGGAGGGAACATGTGGAAAAAAGTACTAAGCTGCCTGTTGGCATTATTGTTGGTTTCATCATCATTGTTTGCACTATCGGCTCAGTCTCCTATTTCGCTGGGAGAGCAAATCTACGGCGATCTCTTGACATTGGAACAGCAGATCAGGGAATCGAACAGGCGCTTGGAGAGCTTAGAGCAGACCTTGAGCGAGAGCGAGAAATCAATCGAAGGCTTACAGACATTGCAGCAGAAGAAAGAGCTATTGCAAGAGCAGAAAGAGAACGAACTGAAAGCATTGCAGGCTTTACTCGACAAGCGAGAATGGACGCTGAAGCAGCTAGGGATGCTGGTGGACGATCAGAAGACCTTGTATCAAAAATCATTGCGGAAATGGCGGTTTGGAACGATTACGTTAGGAATATCGAGCGCTGCCTTGCTTGGGATGGTGATATACCAGGGGGCGACTAGGTAGCCCCCTGATCATTGCCGGGATGCGCGGCGGTTCGGGCTGTTTGAGGGCTTAAAAACCCATCTGTCGAGTATGGCAAATACTTCCTTCGCTTTTTTGGCAGGAGTATTTCGTTTCTGCTTGTCGCGGTGATTGTAGCGGGCGGCGACGTTTGACGGTATTTTATGCCCCATGAAGTATTCTTCTATATCGCCCAGGCCGTTTTCATTCATTAACGTTTTCCAAAAATGCCTGCCCGAATAAAAGCTGATATTTTCATCGCGTATCATTTTGTCGGTATATCCGACATGGTATGCCAGCTCCAGGTAGGCTTTCTTGTATCGCTTGCTTCCCAGCTTTTTGCAGGTTGGCAGCCTGAACAAGTAGTCGTCTGCGCCCTTGCCGGTATCCTGAATATACGCCATAAGTTTTCGGTATACGAAATCGTGCAGCGGGACTATGCGCACGCCGTTTTCGCTTTTGCTTGCGGGGATGTCAATGAATCGCGTGTTGTGCCGGACGATTAGGTCCTTTACCTGGATGTTTTCGATCTCGCTGTTGCGCATATTAGTTGTATAGATGACCATGTTGAGCAGCAAAGAAAAACGGTCTTTCCAGCGTTTGTTAAATACGCCTTTTAGTCTGTCGGTTTCGTAGCAGCCGGTAACCTGTTCTTCGCCCATGCCTATTTTAAGGGATAGCAGGCTTTTACACGGGTTATAGCTGATAATTTTTTTAGTGACAAGATGATCGAATATGAGGCTCACATAGCTTATGTAATGGTTGATGGTTTGCGGCATAATTCCTTTTCGGATAATGGTTCCGTCTTTAGAGGTAATTCCTTTTCGCAATTGCTTGCGCAGATCCGAAATCATCTCCGCGTCAATTTGATCGGCTGTTTTGACATGGCGCGAACGCAGAAAAGGAATAAACTGCCTATTTACAAAGTTGTGATAGGTAATGCGGGATTTTTCGTTTATGATTCTTCCATAGTCTTTGTCGGTTTGCAGGTACTGCGAGTTTTCGTCGTAGTATTTTTTAAGTATCGCATACAGGTTTGCATACGGCTTTTTGCTGTCTTCCTTTCGCGTTAAATATTCCGCAAGCAGGCGTTCTCGGTTTTCCAATGCCCATTGTGCAGCTGCTATTTCGTTGTTGGTATGGGTACACCAGCGGGATGGCACTGTTTTTCCATCAACGATATATCTGACATAGTAAACAAATCCCAGCTTTTTATTCGTCACTTTTGTGAGGGTATAGCCTTTTGCAATTCGTTTTTGTTTGAATTGTGCATCAAGGCCTTTTATCTCTTCTGCTGCATCAGGCGCAATGGTATGGTACTGCATCCGCAGTCTGTCCAGATACGTTTTTTCTTTAGTTCTGAGCAAATTCGGCGAGTTTTGCAGCCATGAGAAAACAATGTGCGGGTTAAAGCGTATTTGCTTTGTATCGTTATCAGCTATTTGTATATAAGTGTGCGGTATGATACCCTGTTGAACGAGTGCGTTGAGCGTATTGGCCTGTATATCCATAGTGTATGCCATTTCTTGTAGCGTAAGCAACGCCGCATTGCCGTGCATGTGCCATCCTTTCCCTCCGCCGTAAAAACATCGGCACAAGAAAAGGATTTCTTGAGAAATAATGAATAATTTTATTTGCGTTATATATACTGCCGTACCAGCCGTCCTTTTGT
>Ga0082212_10004774_pt1 | contig 18702 bp, 10 predicted proteins | sample TergutNt197P3_FD_71548 | JGI IMG/M metagenome (GOLD analysis project Ga0082212, IMG submission 71548) | Neocapritermes taracua P3 segment gut microbial communities from Petit-Saut dam, French Guiana - Nt197 P3 | ecosystem: Host-associated > Arthropoda: Insects > Digestive system > Gut ...
CTGCACCATTGACCACATCAGCCCAGATCATAAATCCAACAGCTTCACTTCCGGGAATTAACACCAACTGGCCTTTCAAATTCTTAGTGAATGTCATAAAGGCTGTTTCACTATAGTTGCCATCAAAAGTTAGAAATTCCATATCTTCCAAAGAAGGACTTGGCCCATAATCATCTACCCACTGATAGCCGATGTCCATATAACTGTTGACAGGATCAAATGTTGCCTCTACACTTGCTACATATTGGATTCCCTTAATAATTAGTGTGTTCGCTTTTGTACCTTTTTCAATAGTTACAGGCCTGCTTAAAGGCGACAAATTAGAAAACATACTCTTAGCTCCAATTATTGTATAATTTCCGCAGAAATCGTCAATGGAATATTCAATTGCATTTTTCGAATAGAAGTATGTTTCAGCAAAATCGCCCAAAACCGTACCATCGGCATAATGAAACTTTAATCCAAGCGTATAAACCGTAACTCCTTGTTCAGTAGTTGTTACACTTGACTTAAGTACAGTACTCTTAGACACAAATACTTTTTGTCCGAAAGCAGTTCTACCGGTGGCTTGACCGGCAGGTATAGTCACGTCTTCGCCATCGAAGTAAAATGCCAAACCAAAATTATTCGCATACAAATCCGATAAATAATACAAATCTTTATATTCGCTGTCGGGATTTTCCTCATCAATATCAACTGCTACAAAAAAACGTTGATTCCAACTGTCATTATATGCTTTCGATTCAAATTCGCTGATTGCACCTTTGATTTCGTCATATTCAATGTCGTTAAAATTTTCAATTTTCATATTGGCAGCCAAGTATGCATCCAATGACAAATAGATTAGAGTAGGGGTACCACAAACACGCGCACCCGCATAACTTGGCTGATTGTAATATAGCGAACTGGCACCAAATGTAATCTCGTCGCCCACTTTTACTCCAAGAGGATATGATGCAAGATTAGAACTCAGATTTGGGTAAATAGAGCCAATGCTCATCATTCCGTAGCCCCAGTCAACTCCTATACTGTGCGGTTCCATTGAAACGGTATTATTGGTATTAACCGTGATAAGAGTATAATAATCGCTACCCTCGTCAAAGTCTTCCGGATCATTCCATGGGAATCCGTTTAATATGCCATATTCATCCTCATCTGTTGCCATGCTGTTATAAACATTCTTAAGACGATAACGAGTAGCCCCTCCTACTATGGCTTTTTCAGCTTCGACATATTGAGGATACTGTCCAGGTATTCCCCAACCGGCAAAAAACGTTCCGTCTAAGTAAATAAACGAGCCTGCAGCATCCCATTTGATACGGGTTACGCTTGTGCTCACATACGGAGCTCCCGAGCCATATATATCAACAAATTCGTCTCCTTCAACTGACAATGTCAATCTGTAAGTTACTCCTTCTGCTGCTGTTGGGAATGTTACTTTAATCTGAGCGGTTTTTGCGCCGGCAGCAAAAGCGACTGTATTAGGAACAACAAATACATTTTCGGTGTTTACGGTTACCACAATAGGCACATTGCTGGCATTTGCCGATTCTGCACGTGAAACATCAATTATGATTTCGGTAGGTTCAGAAGGTTCTAATTCAACAACCGCTTTATTGGTTGCAGGAAAAAAGACGCCTTCTGTAAATCCGGGCGTACCGGTCGGTTCCCACTTGGGGCTGTCTTCCTGACAAGCGACAAATCCCAGAAACAGGAACAAAACAAACAGCGATATTATTTTATTGATTGTTTTCATATTTTATTCTTTTTTTTAGTTATTTTTTATCTGCATAGGTGCCTATAGGTGTCGGACCTGTAACAGTGGCTGTCGGATCCGGATTATTGAAGTCTTTCAAAGCCACATTGGCCTGAACTTCGGAAATAGGAATAACCAAATTCCATATCGGTTTGATACCTTCGCAATTAAGTTTGAAGATGTCTGCCGGAGCATTAGTGCCTTCGTAGTTTTGAATAGCACCCGGTTTCAGACGTTTCGCCGTTGGGAATGCGTTGCCTTCCCCCCAAAATTCAATGCGCATCTGGGTAAGCACTTCTATTTGAAATTCTCGGAGGTTTCCAGTCGTGCAGTTATAGTCGGGCTGACGATAAGATCTCATAAATTCATTCAATTTTGCTACACCGGATCCCACTCCCTGAGAAACTCCAATAGCCTCAGCCTCTATGAGGTACATTTCTTCTACGCGCATCACGGGAACATCGATGGCGCCACCAACGCTGTAGGTTTCCCAATCGCCACCCTTACAGCGGAACTTAAGGGCAAGATGGGCGGGCGCATCATTAATGAAGTCTGCATTGCGTGAGGTTTTATAGTCGTAGTAATCAAACTTTTTAGGATCAAGGAAAGTGCGCTTACGGAAGTCTGTATCGGCAATCTTGTCGTACAAAGAACGGTCGATACTCGGAAGCGTCAGCGAGGAATAACCCCAATCCGCTTCACCGGACATCCAGCCTGTAAAATTAGCCAGGTTATGCATATTTTCAGCCGCATAGTTAACGTACCACATCCATGCCTGATTGGCGACAGCGAAACCGGTTGTGGGGTCTTCCCACTGCGCTGCGGTAACGGGCGTGCCTCCATATTTATCGATAGCCTTGCGGGCATATTCAGCCGCCTTGTCGTACTTTTCGTCCCACAAATACACTTTTGCTTTGAGTCCATATATAACAGCCAAACTCGGGAACAGCCTTGATGGAGGGGTATAATCAGCCATACACTGTTCCGCCTTATCAAGGTCGGAAAGAATGAAGGCAATCATATCGTCGTGGGAAGCGCGTGGATTGTTTTTGGCAATATCGTTGGTCGTTTCCTCCGTCACGAATGGAACGGTCAAACCCAGCACTTTGGTACAGTCGGTATATTTGTTGGCAACCGGTTCAAATAACACGGTAAGCAAATAATAGTCGAATGCACGGCAGGCATACGCTACACCGGCAGCCCCTTTAATGGCCGGCAATAAATTTTCATCGGTAATATCAACTGCCGCAATGATATCGTTTGCAGATTTTACGAACTTGTAGAGCGTAAACCATGGAAGATACGCAAAATAACTGGTTTCACCCACATTGGTGGAAAACGCGTTATAATTGCGATACCAGTCGTAACCGGAATTGGCTCCAAGCGGATATATATCACCCAGCATTTGTGTCTGAGCAATCATAAATTGAGGATAAGCCATATCGGTTTCATGAGTCTGGTTGCCATAAACTAAATAGCCTTGCGACATTTGCGACGGAATCCCGTTAAGAGAGGCTTCTAAAGCCGCTGCCGAAGCGCCGATTTGCTCGGAAGTTGCGGTATCACCTTCCGGAAAAGTTTCTTCAATGCAACCGGTCAGCATCAGCATTGACACTGACAACATCAATGATAATAATATATTTAATTTTTTCATATTTTTATCTATTTAAAAGTTTAAAATTTAAGTGTGATACCGCCGGAGATTGTTCTCATTGGCGAATAATAAGTAGCATTCGTTGTATCGGTGTATGACTGGCGCGGATCGAAACCTTTACGTTTTGACCAGTAGAAAACATTTTCTGCAGAAACATACAGACGCAACGAATTGACAGACGCTTTATTAGTCCATTTTGACGGGAATGTATAACCCAAATTGATATTCTCGATGTTCAGGTAACTGGCATCGGTCAGAAAACGAGTAGAGGAACCTGCACCATAAGTGTCGCCAAAAACAAAACGAGGAATATCGTTGGATTTGTTCTCAGGTGTCCAGGCATTCAATACATCTGCGTGGAAATTATAACCGGTATTGGAGCCAAGAGGCGGCGACATAAAATATGCATAACCACCGTCGTATTGCTTGCCGCCGATTTGATAAGAGCAGTTGATGCTGAAATCTACCCCGTAAGCCTGCAAAGTGGTGCCAAAACCGCCAAAGACATTAGGATAAGCACTTTCGTGGGTTACGTAATAATCGGCATCGGAATATGTCGTTGTTGTTTCACGTCCGGTAATGTTGCCGTTGTCATCTTTCGTGTCTTTATACCACATCGACTGTCCGTCTTCCGCTACTCCAGCAAATTCTTTCAAGCGCCAAGTGTAAATGGACAGATCTTCGGCAACGAAAAAATTCCCGTAGTTATATCCTTTATATTCGTTACCTTTTGCATCATACAAAGGAGAAGTCTTTTTGTCTTCGTGCAACATCGTGATCCGGTTTTTCAGCGTAGCGAAATTCAGATTGACATCCCAGGTAAGATTTCTTGATTTTAAAATATTCACTCTAAGATCCAAATCAATACCGGAGTTGTACATATCGCCGATATTGTCGTAATAACTCGAATAACCCAGCGAAGGCGCTACCGAGAATGAGAATAGCATATTAGTCGTTTTGCGATGATAATATTCTATACTGCCGGCAATACGGTCTAATAATTGAAATTCGGTTCCGACTTGGAATTGTGCGTTATTTTCCCAGGTAATACTTTTTGTTCCTTTGGTTGCAAATGAAACTCCAATATTGCCATCCGAATTGGCTATATCAAACACATCTGTATAACGGTACGAACCAATAGCGTCGTTTCCCTGCAGTCCATAAGATGCTTTTACTTTTAATTCGTCCACCCACGGAGCATTAAACCAACTTTCTTTATTGAGAAGCCAGGCTGAACCCAACGACCAGAAATTACCCCAACGATAATCGGGATGGAAACGAGAAGAAGCGTCCTTGCGGAACGATGCCGAAGCAAAAATACGTTGGTTGTAATTGTATTGCAAGCGGCTGAAATAACCTTCATTATTGCGACGGCTTCTGTAAGAATAAGCGTTCTGACCGTCGATAACGGCGCCTCCCAGTTCCTTATTTTCCTGCGAAAACATCTTCGATTTACTGGCAAACATATAAGCATACAGATAGTCGTAATATTCGTGCCCCACCATAACATCCAAATTATTATAGTCTGCTATGGTGGTGGTGTAGTTTATCAATTGCTGCAAGTTATAGTCGTAAATGCGGCTGTGGGATTTCTCTACGATACCTGCGGAAGCTTTGAACTGTCCGTAATATGGGTTAAATACGGTCGTCCCGCGTGTTTCATCAAGGTTGTATGTACCGTTTATCGTTATTGTCAAGCCCGGAATGAATGTAAAGTTTACAAATCCATTACCGGTTGCACCATTGCCTTCCGAATTTCTCGTATTCAGTATGTTGTCCATAATAGGGTTGGCATTCGATATGAACGGACGGGCAAAACCGCCATTGGTGCCGTCGCCATAGTCCATCATTTCAAAACCGTTGCCATCTATCTTCACCTTGCCATCAGCGGTACGGATATAAGCGGGATAAATAGGGGCAATCTGTGTAGTGAAAGCCCAAACGTTTCCGGTTGATCCGGTTGTTCCGTTGTTGCCAAGCGAATTATGGTCAAATTTCGCATAAGACATATTTCCGCCTATTTTCATCCAGCTTTTAGCCTGATAGTCGGCTCTTAAACGGGCGGTTAAGCGTTTCATGTCAGAAGCCATTGTAATACCTTCGTTACTCAAATAGCCCATAGAAGCATAGACAGTTGACTTATCACTGGAGCCGCTGACGGAAAGGTTATATTCCTGGCGTATGCCCGTTCGGGTTCCCGCATCTTTCCAATCATCGGGAGTTACATAGTATTCATCGCCTCTGTACGAAACGATGCGTCCCAATGTAGCGTTCGGATTTAGTTTTCCATTAAGACCAATCAATAATTGTCCTTCGGGAAAGGAGTAAATATTGTATCCCAAACCGCCGCTGCCCTGATCGCCAAACAGGTTAGCGTTGGCTCTTTGCCATGCCTGTTGCTGAGTCATTCCCTGATTTACATAATACTTTGACAAAGCGCCATAATGCGTTTCTAAATATTGTGCGGGGTTGGTAATCACATTGTAGCGTTGCAATGCGCGGGTATTAGAGCCTATTTTAGTATCAAACGTGATTATGGCATCGCCGGTTCTATCGGCTTTTTTGGTTGTAACCATGATAACTCCGTTGGCCCCCCGTGCTCCATACAAAGCATTGGAAGCAGCGTCTTTCAAGACAGTTATGGATTCTACGTCATTGGGATTGAGGTTGCCCAGGTCACCGCTGTACGGCGCGCCATCTACAATAATCAACGGGTCGTTTCCTGCATTCAACGAACTGAAACCACGAATTCTGATGGTAGAAGTTGCGCTCGGAGATCCGTTATTGGACGTTAATTGCAAGCCGGGAACGATCCCTGCCAATGCATTGGTAACGCTTGTCACCTGCGATTTCTCTAATTGTTTTGCGTCGACTACTTTTGCCGAACCTGTAAATGCTGATTTTTTGGCTGTACCAAAAGCCACCACAATCACTTCATCCAAAGCGCTCTCGGAAAGACGAAGCGTTACTGTCATATTCGACGCGATGGCTACTTCCTGGTCCTGCATTCCCAAATATTTCACTACCAATGTAGTAGCCGATGTCGGAACACTTAATGAAAAACTTCCATTCAGATCCGTTACCGTACCTATTGTAGTAATTCCTTTCACAATCACAGACGCTCCAATTACAGGATCGCCGGACTCGTCTGAAACGGTTCCGGAAATCTGCCTGTTTTGAGCAACTGCGAATCCTGTGCCTATCAGTAAGCACATCCACAATAAAGCTAATTTTTTCATAAATTTTTTAAATTTAACATAAGTATTATTTGTATTTTTATATAAAATATTAGACCGTTTAAATTATACACTATACAGCAATTTAAAAACAATTACACCTCCTTTTTCGAGGAAAATAACTACAAAGGTAAATGTTTTTCTTAAATTATGCAAATTAAAACAAAAATTTGCGGGGGCAACGCATAAAAAATAGTTAAAATATCAATAGCTTCCAAAATAAAATTTGAGAGAGGTTGTAGATTTCGTATCTCATCGTTACCTTTGAGTTTGTAAACTAAAAATCTCCTCTCTCATGACAAAGGTAACACTATTTTCTCAAATCATCAGTAAGCTGGATAAAAGTATTTTCAAACGACTTGTATTTGAAAAACAGACGGACAAATATCAGAAAGGTTTCAATAGTTGTACCCACTTGGTTTCCATGTTGTTTTGCCAGTTTGCCAAAAGCCAAGCGGTTCGCGGCGGGCTTCGGCAGTGGACTTCGTTCGGCAACCGGCAATTGGATTATGACGGTAATTTACCTCTGTATGTCAATATTACGGACGGTAAGACAGCTGATAACAAGGGAGTCAGTGACCTCCCACTGATTAAGGGAAGCGTTATTGTAGCCGACCGTTTTTACAGCGACTTCAACCTGCTTAACATTTGGGACAGCAACGGGGTATTTTTTGTCGTACGCCATAAGGAGAATCTGCAATACAGGACTGTCAAGGAAATGGATTTACCTGCAAACAGGCATCAACATATCCTCAAAGACGAAATCATCGAACTGAAAAATACAAAGTATCCAAAACAACTGAGAAGAGTAACCGTTTGGAATGAAGAAAAGCAGTTTGTAGTTGAGATTATTACCAATCAGATGACTTGGACTGCAAATACTGTCAGTGAACTGTATAAATCACGGTGACAGATAGAAATTTTTAATGATTATCCGTATAATGTCCATAAAAAAATATCGTTCTTTGGCGAGTAAAAAAACAGCAAAAAAAGTTCTTTGATAATTTGTATAATTCATTATTTTTGCATTATACTTAACAACAAAATTAAGGAAAATGAATCTCTTGAATTTCATACATCAATACCCCGACTAACAGGCATGTATTGAACGTTTTAAGACACAACGCGACCAAAACGGTATTGTTTGCTTCAAATGTGGGTGCCGTGAACATTTCTGGCTCAAAAACAAATTAAGTTATGAATGTAAACACTGCCATTCTCGTCAATCCTTACGTAGCGGGACTGTGATGGAGCACAGCAAATTGCCATTTCGTTACTGGTTTGTGGCAATGCACCTTTTGACAGGTACAAAAAAATCGTTTTCGGCTTCGGAAGTGCAACGTCAACTTGGGCATAAACGATTTCAGCCCATTTGGGAAATGCTGCACAAATTGCGCAATGTAATGGGTAAGCGAGACAGTAAGTACCAACTCTCTGGTCAGGTAGAACTGGATAATGCCTTTGTTACAACCTCGATACCGGACAATCAAAAGGATGAAAAACTCAAGCGAGGCGCAGGCAGTCAAAACAAATCCAAAGTGATGGTGATGACTGAAAGTTCTGTGGTTGAAAATCCCAAACCAAACAGGCCGCCACGCAGAGTAAATCACATAAAAATGCAACTTGTTCCTGATTTAAAGGCGGATACCGCCACAAAAATTGTCAAAGAACAAGTCGATTATCAATCCGATATCCAAAGCGATGATTCAACTACATATACAAAATTGAACGAAGTTGTACAAACTCATCAGGCGCAGGTGACAAAGCCGGAAGAACTCTCAAAAGTACTTCCATGGGTGCATATTTGCATCGGCAACGTAAAACGTTTGCTTTTGGATATGCATCATCAACTTAAAAATGACTATTTACAGTATTATCTCAACGAATTCTGCTACAAATTTAATCGACGTTATTTTGGCGAGAAGATGTTTGGCCTGCTCGTATTGGTCGCAACATCTTACCCGACTGATTTCAGATCGAAAATTTACAATAGGATACGTTGCGGATAACCATTAAAAATAATTATTAGAAGTTCCCTATAAAATCTTCCCTTGCACCCACAACTAACAAGTCATGCAAAAACCAGTAATACATGTCAAGTTACGCCAAGTATAACAAGTTTCCTGGCAAGTTGGCGGACAAGTGACTGCATCTATGCTATTACAGGTGGTATCACTTTCTAAAAGAGGTGCACAAATCTTGCAGCTTATCTGATCAGCCGTAGTGCCACCACCTTTTATAACATCCATGCTACTTTCTCCAAGAATAGAAACGAAATGAATGTGGTAAAAGGTGGTATCCCCATCCCAAAGGAAAAAGCAAACTCGTTAGAAGGAGAACCAGAATGCTTTCTTATTGAGCCTACTTGTGAGGAAGCTTGTACTCCCTCGTATGGTGAGACTTGTAATTGTCCTACTTGTAATTGTCCTACTGCTTACCAGACTTGTGATATTAGTTTGGCGTTCCCCGGAGGCTGTCAATAGTAACCAAATACTTATGGATTGTTTGACAAATGTAAGGTGGTGTCAGAGAAGAAACAAGCGCTTACTTTACAATAGATAATGGGGAGTGGTAGTGAGGCTTTTCACATGTACCTGAATTTAGGTGCGAGATTGAAAATGCATTTATTTGAGAATGAATCCTCCCTTGTAATACTGAAAAAATTATAGAGGGAGGGTTTTGTATGAATATGATGTAACACGTAAACAGAAAAGAATAATAATGTACCATGTATTTCATTCATTTTTTATCCGAACTCCCAGTGCTTCTTTTAAGGAATTAAAAGAAGAATCATTCGAAGCAAAAATGCTGAATCCATATATCCGGGAGGCTATTTATGTAGCCTCTCCTGTTTTATATGCTGAATTACAAAAGTATGCAGTCGGGACGATTACAGATGCAGGTGAGAAACAAAGGATAGAATCATCCTTATATCGCTATATCAACCGAATGTCGTCGCGTTGTACCCCTTTCGGGTTATTTGCGGGATGTTCGGTTGGTTCCATTGCCGGCAACAATACCGCGATTGTGCTAAAAGATCACAATCGTTGTACCCGTCTGGATATGTATTTTTTGTGTACGCTATCCCAGGAATTATCGAAGCTGCCTGAAATTAAAGAAAAAGTAAAATATCAACCGAATACTACTTTATATCCGATAGGGAAAAAGTACCGGTATATAGAATACCAATACAAAAACTCCAAGAGAATTCACCAGATATCTTCCATTGAGCGCTCGGTTTATTTGGATGCTATTTTAAAAATGGCAAGAAAGGGCGTAAAAATAAATGAAATTGTAAGCTATTTAGTTGAAAATGAAATTAAACGAGAAGAAGCTTCAGCATTTATTGAAGAATTGATAGATTCTCAAATCATAATCAACGAATTAAGTCCTTCGGTAACCGGAGATGATTTTTTTGCCCGGCTCATTTATATTTTGGAGGAATTGAACATCCATGAAGTTTTGTTGTCTTCTCTCAAAGAAATTCAAGAAATTCTTCATCAGTTGGATTCCAGTCAAATGGCAACTGTCGAATTATACCAACAAATCATTCGGAAAATTAAAGAACTTCAGATACCTTACGAAGAAAAATTTTTGTTCCAGGTCGATATGACAAAGAACGTTGCAGAAGCAACATTGGGAAAAGATATTATCGAAGAACTTCAAGCAACAATGTCTTTCCTGAATAAAATTACTTCAAAGACAAGGAATGAAACCTTGTACCAATTTCAGCAAACTTTTCACAGCCGTTATGAAGATCAGGAAATACCGCTTATGGAAGTTTTGGACCCTGAAATCGGTATCGGATATCCTGTGAATCAAGGCGTCGGAACTCTTTCGCCTTTGTTGGAAAATTTCTATACTCCCGGTCAGGCAAATCAAGGGATGATGAGTTTTCAACAGGATGTGTTCCTATCCCTCCTGCTTAGAAAGACAATGGAAGTCCTGAAGCAAAACGAAAAAGAAATTATTCTCAGCGATGAGGATGTAAAACAAATCACTGCCTCTTGGGATGATTTACCGCTTACTATGCAAACTAAGTTTGAAATAGTAAAAGAAGCTGGTTCCGGTCAAGCATTGATTCATCTAACCGGATTTAACGGTACTTGTGGAGCCAACCTGCTTGCTCGTTTTGCTCACACAGATGAAAAGATGGCTCAATTAGTGAACGACATAGCGGTAAAAGAGCAAGAATTGATGCCGGATGTGCTTTTTGCGGAAATAGCACATTTGCCCGATTCAAGAATAGGAAATATTCTTTCTCGTCCGCACATTCGTGACTACGAAATTTTGTATTTGGCAAATTCGGATTTGCCGGAAAATCGATTGATTTACATGTCGGATTTGTTTCTATCCATTCGACAAGGAAGAATTTTCCTGCGTTCAAAAAAACTAAATAAAGAAGTAATTCCACGATTAACCAACGCTCACAATTACAGAAATAAATCCATGCCTGTTTACCGGTTCCTTTGCGATATGCAACAGCAACAGGGGAGGGTGGGTTTATTTTTCAATTGGGGTTATCTGACTAACGAATTATATTTTTTACCCAGGGTGCGATACAAAAATACCATTCTTTCCCCATGTACATGGAAAATTAAAATAGCGGAAATGAAGCATTTGTTTACCATAAAAGAGGATGACCAACTACTTGCAGAAACAAAGAAATGGCAGGAAAAATATTTGCTCCCTTTGAAAATGTTATTAGTAGATGGAGACAATGAGTTGTTGGTCGATTGGGAAGATATACAAAGCATCCGGGCTTTGTTTTCCATCATTAAGAAAAGAAATAGTATAACCTTAACAGAATTTTTGTATGATCCCGAAAATTCCGTTGTCAGAGACGAAGCCGGAAATCCTTATCCGAATGAATGTATTGTAGCATTCTATAAGAATCCAAAGAAATGAGCGCTGTTCAACGAACTTATATACCGGGGAGTCAATGGGTATATATCAAACTATATACGGGAGAAAAAACGGCAGATGACCTGTTAATTAAGGTAATTTCCCCTGTCATTAAAAGATTACAAAAAAACCGGTATATCCAAAAATGGTTTTTTATTCGATATTCGGATCCGGATTTTCACTCACGAATTCGGTTGCTTGTGCAAGATCAACAGCACATAGGAGAAATAATGCATCTGTTTTGTCAAAAATTAACAGGATGGAACAGGGATCGGTTGCTGTGGAAGGTACAATTGGATACTTATAACCGAGAATTAGAACGCTACAAAAAGCACTTGATTGAAGAAGCAGAATCTGTTTTTTGTGCCGATAGTGAATGTATTTTATCCATTCTTAAAAAAATAAATGGTAATGAAAATTACCGATGGATGATTGCTTTGAAGCTAATTAATGAACTATTATCCGATTTCGGTTTGAGTATTGAAGAAAAACAAAAACTGATGGAAAATGTGAGTAAATCCTATAAAACCGAATTCGGATTTAATGACTATAATTCCAAACAATTCAATACCAAATTCAGAGAAAGTAAAAAAACGGTTGAATCTGTATTGAATAACACTGTTACTGATAAAGCATTTATTTCATTGTTCCAACCGATAAGAAAACGAACGAAACAATTAGTACCCATTGTTGAACAAATCAAAACGAAATCAGGAAAAGACAGTAATGTAAATGATTTACTGAAAAGCTACTTACACATGATGCTCAACCGTCTTTTTCGTTCAAATAATCGTATGCATGAATTGATATTGTATGATTTTATGTTCCGGTATTATACCAGTGAATCTGCGAAGGAGAAGTATAACAAAAAATCCAGTTGATGAAAACTAAATCCTTTTGCACATGTTATCATTGCGGGATTGACTGCAAAGAGTGAAAACCCAAAACGATGGCGCTGTTACCGTTATATTTCCGGGAGTTGTGTTGATAGATTATGATTATAGCATAAAATTGAACTATTTAGGCCATTATATTGATCAGAATGATGTAGATAATGCCATTATTCAATTTACAAAGGGCGCTGATGCCGCAAACTACAAGTATGTGCTTTTGGATGGCGCTGTAACCTCAGCTGAAGCGGAAAAAGTTGCTTTAGATATCATTGCCGAGAAGATAGTTGCTGAAGAAGATACCGAAAGCGGCTACAAAATATTTCCATTGGAGGAAACAGGAACGTATTCTGTAGTAGCTGTTACTTTTGATGAAACCGGAGAAGCGCAAGATTATGCTTTCGTTGCTTTTGAGTTTACTCCTGCCGGTACAGACAATCCATGGGTTTCTTTGGGATTCTGTAAATATACGGACGATCTCTTTATCATGATGTACACGGATGATCCCGGCTATATTCCGACTTATAATGTGGAAATATTGGAACACAGAGATACTCCGGGCTTGTTCCGTTTGAAAAATGCGTATGGAGCAGACTATCCTTACAATGATCCGGGCGATTATGATGAAGGCAATGTATATATCGAAATCAATGCCACTGATCCCGACGGAGTGTTTATTGATTTTCAATCCATGGGTGTAGATTGGGGTGATGGAACCGCTAATATTTATTCTTTTGCGTCCTATTTTATGGATCGTGGACAATCGCTTGCACAAGTTAAAGCCGACGGTCACTGTGGCACTTATAAGAATGGCGTCATTACTTTCCCTGAAAGAGAGTTACTCGTCAACTTTGAAGGAAGTACCAGCTTATATTATGCCAATACCAATGGAATGTGGAAAGTAGATATGAGCGCCCTCCGTTCTTCAGCTGCTAAGAGCGCGCCTTTAAGAAGCGGCTTTACACGTTCTTTCAGTCCGAAGAAAACTCCTTTCAGTTTGACGTCGATTCAGCCGGTAAGAGTAGAAAGCAAAACTGTTCCTGCTTCCGTCATTAAAAAGAGTACGACTTCTGCTTCGCAAGTAATTCGTTAATTCATTAACAATTAATTGGATACAGAAAGTTTTCCTGTAAAAAAAGAGACTGTTCGTTTTTGAACAGTCTCTTTTTTATTTTTATCGGTACTGCTAATCAAGGCTGCCAAATCTATCATTCCTGCTACTGAGGTTTTGGTTGGAAATGAGGTAATTTTTATTCTGTTAATCATGAAAATTCTGTAATCATGTCGTAATTCATCAAAAAAACCTTAACTTTGCGGCAAAAAATAATTACACCTTAAAAAAATGAAAACTATCAGATTTATTATTCTGTTTGCATTATTTAGCATCTTTGGAGGCATAAATGCAATTGCTCAGGGCTTGAAAGCCTTTACACTCCCCAACGGCTTAAGCGTTTTTATTTGGGAAGACGAAACCGTACCCGACGTTTTCGGAATGGTTGCCGTCAATGTCGGCTCCAAAGATGATCCGGAGCAATATACCGGTCTGGCGCATTATTTGGAACACCTGATGTTTAACGGAACGGAAAAAATCGGCGCTTTGGATTGGGAAAAAGAAAAACCTTTATACGAGCAGATCATCGCTAAATATGACGAATATGCCCAAACGACCGACCCCAATCAACGAAAAACCATTTTGGAAGAAATCAACCGGTTGACCAGGGAATCTGCTCAATATTATATATCTAACGATTTTTCCAATTTGGCGCAAAGCATTGGCGGCGAACTCGTCAATGCAGGAACAAGCTACGACTATACGGTTTATTTTAATTCATTCCCCCCCGGTGAAATCTATAAATGGCTCGAATTGTATTCCGAACGGCTGATTAATCCCGTTTTCCGGAATTTCCAGCCGGAAATGGAAACCGTGTACGAAGAATACAACAGAGGACAAGACCAGCAAAGCAGGAGAGAAATGGAATTTATTACGGGCGCCTTGTTTCAGGGACATCCTTACGCCCGTTCTATTATCGGATTACCGGAGCATTTGAAGAATCCGCAATTAAGCCAGTTAATCACCTTTTACAGGAATTGGTATGTGCCTGAAAATATGGCATTGATTTTGGTGGGTAATATAAAAACCAATGAAGCCCTGCCCATTATCAGGGAAAAATTCGGAAGATTGGAAAACCGACCTGTTCCGCAACGGAAAATTTATCCTGAAACCCCTTTGAAAGGGCGAAAAGAAATCAGTGCAAAATTATCTAATTACCCCCAAATGGTTTTGGCATTTCCGGGAATAACTTCAGCAAGCGAAGATGATATCGCATTGGAAATATGCACATCTATCCTGTCGAATCCCAGCAATACCGGACTGTTGGACAAATTGGTCTTGGAGGGCGATTTGATGAGTAGCTCCGCCTATTCAGAATCACTTAAAGAAAGGGGTAGAATCATGGTGGCAGCCATCCCATACTACGATGTCAATCAACGACGGTTTGAATCCTTAAAAAGTACCGAAAAAACCTTGCTGAATGAAATAAAAAAGCTACAGGAAGGTAAATTCGACGATTGGCTGGTGGAATCCATCAAAGCCAGAATGATTCGTGAATTCGACCTGGAAATGGAGTCGTCCTATGCTAAAGCTTCAAAAATAGCCGATTTTTTCATAAACGAAAAGGATATGGGCGATTTGTTGAACTACAAAGAGCTGGTAGAGTCGATCACTATGGAACAAATAAAGGCTACCGCTAACAAATACTTCGGCGCTGATTTTTATGCCATTGCGCTTAACGAAGGAAAACCCGATAAAAGCATAGAATTGGAAAAACCAACATTTGATCCGATCATACCTCCTCGAGAAGCTTCGACCGATTACAACAAAGAGTTCCATCTATTGCCTGTCAGACGAAACAATGTTTTTGCAGATATGAACAGTGTGGTCATTCGTCAGGTCAACGACCGGTCGAAACTCTTTTATACCCACAATCCGGAAAACGATATTTTTACGCTCACATTGAAATATGGCATCGGAACAAAGAAAATGCCTAAATTGGCGTTTGCCGCTCCTCTGCTTAACAATGCCGGTATTATGGGAAGTTTGGATGCTCAAGGAGTTAAACAGGCTTTCAGTAATGTAGGAGCCACCTGTAACTTCAGAGTCGATAACGATTATCTGTATGTTACGATGGAAGGCTTTGAAGTCAATTTAGAAGAGGCATGTCTGCTAATGACCCAACAAATCCTGTTGCCCAAATTAGATGAAAAGCAATTAAACAGTTTGCTGGGAAATCAATTTCAGATGCGGAAAATCGAAAAAACGCATAACCAGATGTTAGGAAATGCGCTGCGGGATTATATGTTGTACGGAAAACTATCGTCATATATCGACCGGCTACCTATGGATGAAATCATTAAACTATCGGTCAGCAATCTCACCGGTGAATTTCAACGGGCTACCGATTATGAAGCGGAAATTCATTATGCAGGAGCAAGGCCTATCGACGAAGTATATGATATTCTCAGCCAAAAACTGCCTCTGAAACAAGGAGAAAAAGCCTCTACTTCGCCGGAGATAACGGAAAAAATAACTTATACGGAAAATACGGTTCTTTTTGTTCCAAATAACGACGCCAAACAAAGTACCATCTATTTCTTTGTTCAGGGAAGTGATTTTAAGAAAGAACAAACCCCGTATATCAACGCATTTAACCAATATATCGGCGGAAGTTTCAACGGCTTGATATTGCAGGAAATTCGCGAATACCGCTCTATGGCCTATACGGCAAGCGGGACTTATGCAATTCCTCAACTTGAAAACATAAAAAGCTATTTCCTGGGTTCAATAGGTACACAAGCCGATAAAACTTTGGATGCCATCGAAGTATTTAATGATCTGCTGACAAATCTGCCGCAATACCCCGATCGCATGAAAGATATCAAAGAATACCTGAAAGAAACGGCAAGTGTCGAAAAACCACATTTCAGAACCGCAAGTCAACTTTTCCAAATATGGAAAAGACGAGGTTACACCCAATCGCCGGCGGAAACCCACATGACAGCAATAGAAAACCTTTCATTCGACGATATAATCAAATTCTACAATGAGCATATACAGGGAAAACCCATTGCCATTGCGGTAATTGGTAACCCTAAAATGATTGATGAAAAAGAGTTAGCAAAATACGGTAAACTGGTTAAACTCACATCGTCCGAATTGTTCAGCAATAAATAAATCATAGGATTATTGGAGGCCCCAAAAGAAGTCTACTTCTCAAAATTACGGGTTTTACCGCAGGATAAAATTTAAATAATCCGGTGCGTAGTAGGGCGAGAGGCATAATCCATGAAGCTCAGCCGTTATGGCCGTGAGTGTGAGCGGAACGATTTACCGCGCACCAAAAAGAAAAGGATGGATTCAGCAATCCATCCTCTCTCTTTAAACTAACTAACCTAACTAAACCTAAACTTATGAAAATAAACGTTCCGCAAAAGTAGGTATTTTTTGGAAATATCCAATAAAAACAACTGTTAAATGATGTTAATGTTAACTGTGTTAATAGTGGAATAACCCTATTGGGCGACAAAAGTGTACCTGATTGTTCCGCGTTGCGAAGCGGGCGCCGACTGGTCGTTGTTAAAAACGGTTCGGCGGGCGGCCTCTTCAGCGTATAAAAAAATATCTTCTTCGCGCACGGCGTTGTTTGGGCGTGCTGTTGCTGCAATCACTTTGCCCTGACGGTCGACAGAAATGTCGACAACCACCGTTCCGCCGCCTTTTGCCAGATATATCGGGATGGGTAGCCGCAGATGATACCGATTCTCAAGGTTATATTCAATATTGCTGTCGCCGGTGTAGATTATATTTTTTATCGAATCGGGGTCAATTCCTTCGGTAACCTGTTCTGGCATTTTAATTTTCGATAAATCGGGGATTTCTTTTGCAAGTTGTGCATTCACATTGGAAGAGAGGCGGCGGGCGTTTTCTACTTCCTGCTCATAGGAATCGTCGAAGAAGCGCTCGCCCGAGGTAGCCGTGCGCTGCGAGGGCGTACGATTTGCCGCCGACGGCGTATTCGTGGCGGCAGGCCTGTTTTCAGCGGGCTGCTGCAACTGCTGCTCTTCAATCTTCTCTTCGGGCAATTCGATTATCTCTTTGGCAAATTCTACGATTACGCTTTCCTCAATCATCTCGTTCTTTGTGCCTATCCTCGAAACAATCAGAAAAATCAACAGCAGAATGTGGAAAGCCAACGTTCCCATCACACCATAAATATTTTCTCTATATAATCTGCCTATTCCCATCGGGTACAAAAATAAAATAAACAAACTAAATTAAAATACCCGAATAAAATTACGGATTTTAGTATTTTAGCATATTGAAAAGTTGCCATGCCGGAATTTATGGTGAAACAAAATTTTCCTGTATATGTTGTTCGACAATAAGTAATTAATTCAAAATTGATCGATTGATTGGAACAATAATAATTTTTGATTTCTGATTTTCAGTAAACTTGAGATGTGGTTCGGACGTAGAAATAGACATTCATTGATATTGATAATAACAATATGCTTTGCGTTTATTGCCAATCCGCTGTTTTCGCAACCGTCGAAAAACCTGAGGGTTGATACGCTTCAAATTCCCTCCAAACAAGAGAAGCACGAACTTTTTTACGATTCGCTGAAATCGGTCGCCAACAAAAAGGAGTTTACCAAAATCATTCACAAGTGGGTGATTCGGGAGGGGTTGACGAAAACTGTCGATACCATTGACATACATGATGGCATAATCGGGAAAACCATTGGAAAGATTGACGTCAAGCGTCTTGATGTTTTCGGGCCTTCCGTGAAAGATACTTCGCATGTGGCAAAATCGTGGCTCGAACGCACGGGGAACAATTTACACACCAAATCCGATTTGCACAACCTCCGTAAAAACTTGATTGTCAAATCGGGTGACACTATATCCGATGGTATTTTGTATGAAAACGAGCGCATTTTCAGAAGTTTGAACAGAATCAGGGATGTGAGATTTATCGCGATTCCCGATTCCACAAACGAGCAGATAGTCAACCTGTTGCTGATCGCGCAAGACCGATTTTCCATTGGCGCATCGGGGCAGCTATATGGCGTTCACGGAGGACGAGCCGAGGTTTACAATCGGAATTTTTTCGGCGTGGGGCACGAAGTTTCCGCAGCTTTTGTAGGCCATGCCAACAGGGAACCCTACTGTGGATTCGACGCATCGTACCACATCAACAATAT
>Ga0082212_10004775_pt1 | contig 18701 bp, 30 predicted proteins | sample TergutNt197P3_FD_71548 | JGI IMG/M metagenome (GOLD analysis project Ga0082212, IMG submission 71548) | Neocapritermes taracua P3 segment gut microbial communities from Petit-Saut dam, French Guiana - Nt197 P3 | ecosystem: Host-associated > Arthropoda: Insects > Digestive system > Gut ...
TTATACAGTATGATGGTATTGGAAGTCAAGCCAATATCATTTTTTTTGCAGAGGGGGTGTCGGCATGGATAGATATTCAAATTTCCATATATCACGAAAACAGGCTTTTTCCGTGGCTGTGGCAATCATTGCCGACATCGAGCAATTCTGCGAGGAACACGCCGAGGACTTTGAAAAATTCTTGCAGGCGGAAAATGAAAAAAGAAAGGGGGCAGAAACGCAATGAAGAAAATCGACATTTCAAAGGTAATTTCTGAAATGGTCAGAGGTTCAGCAAGACCAGTGGGCGAGGATGAAATGGCTGAATTTTTGGACGACTGTAATTTTGACGGATTACAGGGCATGGTTTTTCTTCCGTCGGGTGACAGGTATTTACTACTGGACGAAGAACACACAGAGAAAGGGGAATAGTATTATGAACATTCAAGAATACCTCTCTCACTTTAAGGGCGTAAAGGTGCTTGGCAATGGGCGGTATTCCGTCCTTTGCCCTGCACACCCCGACAACAATCAGAGTTTAAGTATAACGGATAATGGCAACAAAATCTTGTTATACTGTCACGCAGGCTGTGAATATCACGACATTTTAAGAGCGGCAGGGTTAGAGCAGGAAACACAGAGCTTGTGGCAACGTATATGTGAATACATATACACACAAACGCTGAGAAAGGTTCGCTGGCTCAAACCTGACGGAAAGAAAACCTTTACTTGGGAAAGTAAGAAGAACCCGACCGACAGTTTATGGCAAAGTGGAGCGAACGGTCAAACGCCCCCATTGTATAACCAAATGGAATTGGTACTTGTAAATCGTAACAGTACGATTTATATTGTCGAGGGGGAACGTGACGTAGACACCTTGACGGCTCACGGTCGAGTGGCGATATGCTCACCGCATGGCGCAACCAAGGGCAATCCCCACGGCAAATGGCTACAGGCTTATACTGACAGATTGCACGGCTTTAATGTTGCCATAATAATGGATAACGACGAGGTCGGGAAAATCTATGCACGGACGGTTGCAACGTGTTTGCAAGGGGTAGCAAACAGCGTCAAGCTGATTGACTTAACTTGTAAATGGAGCGACCTACAGGAACACGGCGACATTAGTGATGTGTTCACGGCGAACGGCAACGACCCCAAAATCTTTGACGAGTTGGACGAACTGACAGCAATGACACCAATGGCTACAATGACCTCTATGGCTTCTATGGCTGATGTGCCTTTGCAATCAGATGTAACGAGTGCGGAATACAAGCCATATAAAGGCTCTGAAATTGTATCAGCACAGGATTTACAGAGGGCTGTTTTGCCTCCTGTTAAATACTTAGTTGAGGGTCTTTTGGCAGTAGGCACAAGTATAATGTCGGCGGCTTCAAAAATTGGTAAAAGCTGGCTGGCAATGTATTTAGGGCTGACGGTTTCAACTGGTGAAATGTTCTGGGACAGGCAGACGGAGCAATGCGGCGTGTTGTATCTTGCGTTGGAAGATACTTACAATCGGTTGCAAGACAGGCTCAACAAGGTACTGAACGGCAGACCTGCACCCGAACATTTTTACTTTCTGACAGATGTACCAAACCTCGATAACGGCTTGCTTGGAGTGCTTGACGAGTATCTGCAACGATACCCCGATATAAGGCTCATTATCGTTGACACCCTGCAAAAAATCAGGGGCAGGGGTTCGTCTGCTTCAAGTATGTATCAACAGGACTATTCTGATATGGGTACACTTAAACGGTTCGCGGAAGAGCGAAATCTCAGCTTTTTGTATATACATCACAATCGGAAAACTGACGACAAGAACGACCCCTATAATATGATAAGTGGCTCGGTTGGTATAATGGGAGCGGCTGATACCATTTTCGTGATAACTAATGAACGGCGACGGCACCAACTTCAACGCGCAAGGGTTGTACTCACGGCAAGAAAGCATAACAACATTCAACAATGTAAAACACAACGAACTGCCGGGACGGTAGGCCCACAAACGACAACCCGCCTGTGCCGTGAAGCATGGGCGGGTTTTGTTTAGCGTCTTTTTGAATGTCTTAGGCTATGAAGATTATGATTGAAAAAATAGGTTTTTTCAACGATCACGGGAAGCCAGTCGGTATATTTTTCTATGGCAATACTGGTTAAATCCCACAGCTCGAAAATCTCGTTTTCCTTGCAGTAGCAGAATATATCACCAATCAGCTTGTACTTATCGTCTTGACTTAACCGCAACATATCAGCCAAATCCGCGCCGCCAAGAGCGATGATCTCCGCTGGATCATACTGGGCCTTGTCCGGGTCGTCAAGGTGGGCCAAATACCTCACATAACCCCGCAGGGACATTATGTATTCCGCTGATTTTGTGCCATTATACGGCTCTATCAGTTCGTTGGCCCGCTTCTGCGTGATCGGGCCGTCTGTCATAATGACAATGTGCCAGTGCGGTTTCTTCAACTCCCCGGTTTCTTCGTCTACGTCCCGATCATGGAGCGGAGAGATAAAGGCCGCCATATGGGTATCAGCTAACATCCCCTGCCAGTTCTCGGGCGCACTCTCGGGGTAGACGACAAAGGCCCAATTCCGCGTCTTGCTGGCATTCCTGCCGGATTCCATTATTATCCACTCCTTTCACTTGGCACTTGGCACATGCAGGGGGGGTCGTAGTCTCCCCCCTGCACCCTAGGGATCACCGGGGACGCTGCGCCGCTTCCGCTTTGCTGCTGCGTCGCAGCGTCCTATGGTAATGGGTTCCGGTCAAATTGCGACTCCAACGCCCGTTTCAACGTCTCGGGGAACTGGCTCTTGTCTAGCCGGGGAGTTTCGATCAGTGCGGGGCGATCTGTCTGTCCGGCAAGCATATACAGACCCTGCCCCGGCTGATAGACGCGCTTGGGATATGTAAAGCCCTCTCCGAATATCATGCGGTACTCAATCCCGCCGGAGTTTCCAAGAAAGACACGAAAGCCCATTTGTGAGCGTGATTCGGTGCTGATGTTCTGCGTCCCGGGATTTTGCATAACTGTAATCAAATTAACCCCGGCTTGACGACCCTGTAAGGTAACGCTTTTTACATTCGCCTCAAATGTCTCTCGTGCCTTTTTATCGAGCGATGATACGAAGGCCGCCATTTCCTCTATCACCAGTAAGATCACCGGGAGGCCGAAGTCGGCAAAATCGGCTTGGAATAATCCCCGGCGAAGCCTCTCGGACTTCATGTAGTTATACCGCGCCATCATTATATCAACCACATTCGCCACCATAGCGCAGATGTGATCCGATTCCCACGCCACCCGATCCGGCGGCATGAAATCGGAGAGGCTGGCAAGATCGGAACGCTTGGGGTCTGCCAAAAAAAGGATGGTATTTTTGATGGAGGCCATTATAATGAGGTATAGCATAAAATACGACTTGCCGTATGAGGTGACGCCGCTTATGAGGGCATGAGGGGCCGTCCGTAAAGACCAAACGGCCCCCTGTTGGATAGGTATCTCACAGTCTGCGGTTGCGCTTGCAAGCGTCACAAGTTGGTTATACATGCCCACGGCGTTACTCCTATCCGCTAAAGTCGTATGCGTGGCTGACGGCTTCGTCTTTCAAGATAAAGAGCAGGATATCATCAGCAGTATCCACGCGCTCAACCGACCAATCGGCAAATCCGGCATTCCGTAATGCGTGACTGATCACCCTCTCGTCTACCGACGCGACCTTTGCAATGAGTGGGACGGATGGCTCTATCAGTACATAGCCCCTGCCCTCATTCAGAATAAAATCGACGTAATACTCTATGGGACGAATATGGACAAGTTCGTCGCCCGTGAGCGGCTTTACTTTGGTGCGCCCTGCACAGTAAAGGCCGAGTTCGATCAGGGCCTCCCCAAGATACCGAAACAATGCCACGCTTGCTGTGCTGTCCTCTCTTGTCCGCGCTGATCCTGTGTCTATAAGGCTGTGATAATGCCGCCCAAGCCATGAAACAGCGTCGCTGAATGTATTGTGCTTTTTGGCTTGCCGCTTTGAAATGATCAGTTTGCCCCGCGTCCTCCGACGATGAAAAATGATCAGAACAGCCAGCCCGACAGCGGACGGGGCAAAAGCCCCGACCCGCCAGTCCGTTATATCCAAGAAGATCATCGCGGCGACGGTGACAACCGCCATAGCGACCAAGAATACCGGGGAGGATAATACCCTCCAAATTGCGCGGAAAATATTTCCGTACCGTTCTCCCGTCGGCACCCATACGCCCAAGGCGTTTCTTATCTTGCGTCTCATTGTGCGCCTCCTTTCACGTTCACAACAGCAATCACGGAAAGCTGGTTGCTGAAATCGCCGAATATGCTCGCTTTCTCGACATCAGTGATCACAACCTCGGTATTAAGCGGTTTCAACTTAGAATAGGCGGTGGGAGCCATCCCCCGAACCTTAACCGTAATCTGCTCGCCAAAGTTGCTGACGTCCTCCTTGGCGTACTCGGTTTTGTCTTCGAGAATTTGGGTAACGACCTTCGCGCCCTCGATTGTCGCGTCTGATCCTTGGCCTTCGCGCCATTGCTCGGCTTTGAGGAAAACGAGGGTTTTGTCCGCGAGAAAATCCTCCAGCGCGAAATACTGGAAGTCCCTAAGACGTTTCAGTGCCATTTCTGTTCCTCCTTAAAAAATAGTAATAATATGTAAAACCCGGCCGGGACTTTACCTAGATTGTGCGCGATGGTTGCGGCTTTGGCGGCGTTTGACTGGCGCGGGGGCTTGCTCGGTCTGTCGCGCTTCGTACTCGTCGCGGAAGTGTTGGAGGTCTGCCGGATCAGCGGCTTTGACAAAGGCCGCTATGTCGCGGGAGAAGAGGCCGACGGCCAGAGACCTTGCAACTTCGCGGGGTATTCTGTATTCTGTCACCGCCAACACCTCCGTTTGTAACTTTGTTTAACTAATTGAATTATAGCGCAACCAAAATCGAAATGCAACCTCATTTAACTAAGCGCAACCACAGGCAACTATTTTTACAATAATAGAAAAAAGCCCTTGACAAGGCAACTAATATTAACTATAATAGGGTTAGGTCAATTTATTTCAACCTATAGGACAAGGGGTGGCAGAAATGAGTAAAAAGCCGGCGAATGAAAAAAACGCTATTAAATTGTACAATGCAATATTTCCCTCTCGTTTGCGTGAAGTGATGGCTACTAAAGATGTAACGCAAGCAATGTTAGCCGCCGAGATAGGGGTATCGCGGCAGTCAGTGGCAAAATATACAGCTGGCCTTGCGCAACCGAACATAGAAGCGTTACAGAAAATTGCAAAATACTTGCAAGTATCGGGAGATTACTTAATCGGCGTTAATAAATACCCCTCATTAGACCACGATATAAATAATGCTCGTGCATTTACAGGACTTTCGGAAAGAACAATCAATACAATGAAAAACTTAAAAAATAGCGATATTTGCTATTATTCAGAATATCCGGGCTATAAAGCGCCTCTTTCAGATGTTCTTAGAATCCTTTTTGAAGAGGGTTTTATTGAAAAAATGCTCATAGCCTTTGGGCGGTTCTTATATCATGCCGCCAAACACAACAATTTCGAGCAGTGGCAGTATGATTCTATAGATGAAAATGAAGTTAATATAAAGCTATTAGCGACATGGCAAATAAACAAAGAAATAGCGTCTCTGGTTGACGGGTTTTTAGACACATTGCTTTTTGAACTCGATGCACAATCAGATGCAGAAGAGGAGGACAATCAGCCATGAAAAACGCCATAATATACGCCCGGTACAGTCCCGGCGGCCAGCAGACCGCACAGAGCATTGAGGGGCAGCTTCGCGTCTGTCGGGAATATGCCAACCGTGAGGGGTATCACATCATGGGGGAATACACCGACGAAAAGCTGACAGGCAAGAACGCAGACAAACGCCCCGGCTTTCAGCGCATGGTTGCGGATTCAGCGCGTGGGCGTTGGGAATATGTAATTGTTTACCAGTTAGACCGATTCAGCCGAAATAAGTATGATAACGCCATCTACAAAGAAAAGCTGGCCCGTCACGGCGTTAAGGTCATTTCCGCAATGGAGCAGATCAACACGGAAGACGCAAGCGGTATATTGATGGAAACGATGTTAGAGGGGATGGCGGCCTATTATTCTAAAGAACTAAGCCAAAAGATACAGAGAGGCCGCGCCGTCAATGCTTCTAAGTATTTAAGTCTTGGAAGTAACCCCGGACTTGGTTTCAAAATCGTGGACAGGCAGATCATGGTTGACGAACAGAACGCCACGCACGTTATACGGGTGTTTGAAATGTACGCAAACGGCGCGACAAAGCAATCCATTGACTTGATTGAGCGTAAGTACCTGCGGAAGCCATGACAAGAAAAGACCTTATCGGCTTCTGCCTGACATTGCCCGCTGCATACGAGGATTATCCGTTTGACAGCGTTACCGATCCCGGCGCATGGACGGTGATGAGGCACAAGACGAATAAGAAAAGTTTCACCTTGATTTACGAACGGAACGGAAAACTCTGCGTCAATCTAAAATGTGACCCGTTTGAAGCGGATTTTCTCAGACAGGCATATAAAGACGTTGCACCCGGATTCCACATGAACAAAACCCATTGGAACACCGTCACGCTTGGCGGCGATGTCCCGGAGGACGAATTGAAACGGATGATTGAACGAAGTTATGACTTGATAAAACCGAAAGTGAAGAAACGCTGATTATAGCGACGAGGTAATGAGTATGACACTGACCCCCATTAAACTCAATACAGAGGATTACCCCGCCGAGTTTCGCCCGTTTTTATCCGGTTCGATGTTGTTTGACAGCAGTTGCTCCCCGGAAGCAAAAGTTATTTTCATAGACAAGGACGGCGGGTTCTTTTTGAAATCCGCGCCGAAAGGCTCGTTGGATCGCGAAGCCGCTATGACGCGCTATTTCAATAACAAAGGATTAGCGGCTGACGTGCTTACCTACATATCCGACGTGCGCGACTGGCTGCTTACAAAGAAAATCCACGGCGACGACTGCACGGCGGCAAAGTATCTTGAACAGCCGGAACGACTTGCCCAAACGCTCGGTGAACGGCTTGCGTTGCTGCACAGTTTGGATTATGCGGACTGTCCCGTCCAAAACCATACGAAGCTGTATCTTGAAAAAATGGAGCATAACAAACGCTCTGACACCTATGACAAAAGCCATTTCCCCGATAGCTTCGGCTACGCAAGCGCGGAAGAAGCGTGGGCGGTAGTAGAGAATCACGGCCATCTATTGAAAACAGATACGCTCCTGCACGGTGATTACTGCCTGCCGAACGTAATCCTTGACGATTGGCGGTTTAGCGGGTTCATCGACCTTGACAACGGCGGTGTCGGCGACCGGCACGTTGATCTGTTTTGGGGCGCGTGGACGCTATGGTTCAATCTTAGAACAGACAAATACCGTCAAAAGTTCTTTGATGCCTATGGTCGCGAGAATATAAACGAAGAAGTGCTGCGCGTTGTCGCGGCGTGTGAGGTGTTCGGGTAAATGAATTATCAACGAATAATGATATTCGGCTTTCCCGGTGGCGGAAAGACTACCCTTGCCAAACAAATGGGTGAAGCTCTTGACATCCCCGTTTATCACTTAGACCGCATAAAACAAATCGAGAATTTTGAATGGAAGCCTATGGATGAAATTCGCGCTCTTGTAAATGAAGTAATCAACAAGGATAAATGGATTTTGGATGGATACCCCACGACAGAAATGATGCCCGCTTGTATCGAACGTGCTGACACCCTCATTTTCATTGATTTCAACAGGTTCTTGTGTATGTGGCGGGTAACAAAACGCAGTATCAATCATCACGGAAAATGCCGTCCCGATGTTGGCGACGGCTGTAAAGACGGTTTCCCTCCCCTGTATTTGTGTTGGGTTATTTGGACTTTCCCTAAAAAATACCGTAATCGTTTTCTTGATTGGATGAATGTAAATGACAAGAAAGTGTTTCACTTCAAGAAACGTAAAGAAGTGACGCGGTTCTTGGAGGAATTATGATGACTATGCAAATATCATACCGAAAAGCAACGCAAGCAGATATGGACATTATGACCGATTTGCTGTTTCTGCTTTACAATGACGAGGGGCAAGCCCCAGATTTGTCACGGGAAGAATTGTTTGCGGAAAATGAACAGCTATTTGCCGACACAAGCCAAATCTTCTTCCTCGCGTTTGACGGCGATAGACCTGTCGGGGTGTCCCACGGCTCGCTTCGCCGTGAATATGTAAACGGCGCGAACGACGGGTTGAAAGGCTATCTTGAAGCCATATACGTCCTGCCGGACTACCGCAAAAACGGGATTGCCGCCGAACTCGATAAAATTATCGGGCGTTGGGCGAAACGGAACGGCTGCCGCGAAATGGCGAGCGATTGTCTGCTTGAAAACACCGACAGCTATAAATTCCACCGAAAAATCGGTTATGAGGAAACGGAGCGCAATGTTTTCTTCTTAAAATCACTCGAACCGCAGAAATATAAAATCCATCCGGTTGACGATACAGTTCGCGCAAAAATTCAACCTATCCTTGATGAAACATGGGGCGCGCCATACTTGGCGATTAACGGCAAGCTGTGGGATTCGCGGTCAATGCCGGGTTATGCGGCGGTAAGCGACGATGAGGTTCTCGGATATTTGTTATACGAGCTTCATAGCGGCGTGTGCGAAATTATGGTACTTGAAAGCGTCGCGCAGAATATCGGCATCGCCTCCGTTCTCATAGAGCAAGTCAAGCAAGCCGCGAAAGCGAACGGCGTTAGCAAAGTTATTGTTCAAACGAGCAACGACAACACCCATGCGTTCCGATTCTATCAGCGGCGCGGGTTTACGATACGAGAGGTGCGATTGGGAGCGATGGATGCCGCGCGGAAATTGAAACCCTCAATACCGCTTATAGGTGAAGAAGACATACCGCTCCGCGACGAAATTGAGTTTGAGATTGAGGTATAGCCAATGCGTCTGTTTATCGCGATTAACTTTAACGGCGAAACCCGTTCGCGGCTTCTCGCCCTACGCGACGAACTGCGTTCCCATTCCGAACGCGGCCGATTCAGCCTGCCGGAAAACTTGCACCTGACGCTCGCGTTCCTCGGCGAATGTGATGAGCGGCAAACCACCGCCGCGAAAACCTCTATGGACGAAGCGGTATTTGACCCGCTTGAAGTTGACGTTGATTGTATCGGGCGTTTCAAACGTGACGGCGGCGATATTTGGTGGGCGGGGGTGCGGGAAAACAAGGCGTTGTTAGACTTGCATCAAAAATTAACCTCTGGTTTATGCTCGCGGGGCTTCAGCCTTGAAAAACGAAAGTACAACCCGCATATCACGCTTGGACGCGAGGTTGTAACAGAAACCCTGTCCCGTCCGATTGAACCGTTCGGGGAAACTGTGTCAAGAATTGACCTGATGAAATCAGAACGGCTCGGTGGCAAATTAACATATACATCAATACATCAGAAAGCAGGTGGATAATATGCAATGGCACGAATTATTCGACCGTGAACATGAACCGTCAGAGGCTCAGGTTAAGGATTACGTCAACACGCCGCTGTTTGACGACTTGGACGGGCATTTGAGGGAAGCGTACAAAGTGAAACCGAAGCTGGCATACAGTGGCTGCGCTATGGACAGCGGCGCTTGGAAGGGTTGGAACATTAAATACCAAAAGAGCGGCAAGTCTTTATGTACGTTATATCCGAAGCAGGGGTATCTTCTGTTATTAGTGACAATCGGCGCGCGCGGAGTGAATGAAGCGGAATTACTAATGCTGCTGTGTACGGAGTATATTCAAAGCCTTTGGGGGCAAAGCGACTTTCATGGCAGTAGATACCTCGGTATTGAGTTGCGGGACGAAAATGTAATGCGCGACGTAAAGAATCTAATTGAGATTCGGGCGAAAACGAAATAAACAAAAAGGGGATAAGATAATGAACATCACCGTAAGAAAAGCGACGGAAGCGGACATCGCCAAACTGAAAAACAATCCGACATGGGGCTGTGAGGTTTCTGAGTTTGACTGGCATTACGACAGCGAAGAAATCTGCTGGCTCACCGAAGGAGAAGTCACCGTAACTTATGACGGCGGCAGCGTGTCTTTCGGCGCGGGCGACTATGTGGAGTTCCCGCAAGGGCTGTTCTGCGTATGGAAAGTCACAAAGCCCGTGAAAAAGCATTACGAGTTCAGGTAGCCATGAAAATTTTGGTTGACGCCGACGCTTGCCCGGTGAAAGAGATTATCGTCCGGTTGGCGAAGCAGCGCAATATTTCCGTCACCATGCTGATAGACACGTCCCATCAGCTTAACGATGGGTACAGCGCCGTTATTACCGTGGATAAGCAGGCCGACAGCGTGGATTTTGCGCTGATGGGTATGCTCATCCGCGAGGACATTGTGGTTACGCAAGATTTCGGGCTTGCGGCAATGGTTCTCGGAAAGGGCGCTCGCGCCGTCAATCAAAACGGTTTGATTTACACAAACGAAAATATAGACAAACTGCTCATGGAGCGGCACATCGGAGCGAAAGTCCGTCGCGGCGGCGGCAGGACAAAAGGCCCCGCCAAGCGCACCAAAGAAGATAACGAACGCTTTGAAGCCGCGTTTGTGAAGCTGTTAGAAACAGGAGGCCGTTTGCAAAATGCAGAATAACGTAAAACGCTGCCCGTGGGCGGATGGCGACGAAAAAATGACGAAGTACCACGACGAGGTTTGGGGCGTCCCCGTCCATGACGACCAAAGACTTTTTGCCAAGCTCTGTTTGGATTTGATGCAAGCCGGTCTTATGTGGCGGACTATCTTATACAAGCAAGAAAACTTCGAGAAAGCGTTTAACGGTTTCCATATCGAAACCGTCGCAGGGTACGATGAAGCGAAGTACGAAGATTTGATGCAGGATGCCGGTATCGTTCGCAATCGGCTAAAAATCCGCGCTATTATCAACAATGCGGCGCGCGTTCTCGAATTGCAAAAGGAGTTCGGCAGCTTTGACGCTTATTTATGGGGTTTCACGAACGGCGAAACCGTTAAGAACGCTTGGCGGAGCCTTGACGAAATTCCGGCATCAACGCCGCTCTCCGATTCCATCAGCAAGGACTTGAAAAAGCGCGGTTTCAGGTTCGTCGGCACGACTATCATATACGCTTTTTTGCAAGCGGTGGGGATTGTGAACGACCACCTGACAAGCTGCTTTTGTTACGACAAATAAGGGATAGCGTTTTTGTGTCCCCTCGATTCATCCGTTTTATTGTTGCGGCGGCTCGGTTTCATCATCGTCGAGAATAACCTCGCAAATATCCGATATATCGCAGCGTAGGAAGTTACAGACCCGAACAAGGACATCCGTGTTAATATTGCGCCCTTTCGCCAATTTTGCCATTGACGCAGTGGACAGGTCGCAACCTTCGCGCAAGTCCTTTTTGAGCATATCCCTGTCTATCAATAGTTTCCATAATTTTTTATATGTGATACCCATATCATTCACCTCGTTTACAGCAACCCGTTGTCATACAGAACTTTTGCTTCATTCCAGTATTTCGGGTATTTATCCGGTATAAACTTGTAATTTGGATGATTGGGATTGTTAAACAGGTCGTCGTTCTTTATGCTTCGATAAATAATGCCGCGTATAATGTCGTGGCGGTAGGGTCGCAAGTCCTCAAATTTTTCATAGATAAACTTACCCTGCTCCGCGTAACTCGTTATATGTTCATAAACGTCCTCGATAAAATCAATCGCTGTAACAGGAACAGGCGTTGCCGAGGTCGCGGTCGTGAACACCCCCGCATCATTGTTGTATTCATAATCGCCATCACATTGATAAATCCAGCCGCTTAAACCTTTATAGAAGTATTCCAACGCCCCGCTGAACATTTCTTGAAAGACGAGAGTGCCATCAGGACGAATATCAAGCATCGGTGACTTGATTTCGTATTTCTCCATTGGCCAAATATAATGCGCCGCAAGCTGTTTGCTTGAGGTCATGTAGACAAGCGGCTCTTTGAGATTCGACCACGGTTTGGCGAACGGTCGCAATTCTGTCAGCCCTCCGACTGAGCTTCCATGATAAAAAGTCATACTTCACGCTCCTTTGCTGCCAGTAACGCATAAAACGTCACCCACTTACTCGGCTTTCCAACACGCTCTTTCGGTAAATATGATTTTGAGAGTGTTCCGTCTAACAGATACTTGCCGTCAATGGTTTCTTTGCTTTTTAATAGCTCCCAAGCCTCATTCAAACGAGTGTCATTGCCATACCCCAAAGCACAGAAGGCTTCCACGATATTTTGTAAACCTACCCGCATAACTTCAAAAGGATAGAAAGCGTCTATGGTTCGCCAACCATCCCGTGCGTTCAAAATCAATGTATCGGGGTTATCCGTCCGGTAAAACAACTTATGATTCCAAAAATAATCAAGCAGCGGTTCTATGATTTCGGTATGTATGCCTTTCTTTTTGCACTCAGCGCAAAACAGCAACGCGAGCATATTTACTTTCACGCAGCTTTTAGGCGTATATTTCAACTTGTCCAATCGGTGCAAGCAGAGAAAACCGCCGTCCGGCAACTGCCGCTCTGATAATTTTTTGATTATCGTCTTGATAGCCGGTTCATCGCCAAGTCCTAAACGTATCAATGCCCGCAAGCGCATATAGTCCCCACACCCTTGACTAAACGGAGCATCTTCTTCAAATCCAATCGCCGTTTTTTTATCATGTCCGGTATCCACGAAAGATAGTCCACATTCAGCGAAGCTGTTGAGGTAATAGCCAGACCATAGACCTTTACGTTCTTTCCAGTCTTGTGGTAGAAAAGCATTGAGCCATGCGAGGGTTTCGGTTTTATCGGCCGACTGGCCGAGTATTTCGGTTTGAGTGCGGTATTTGACAGCAGGGTGGTCATAGCCGAGCAGCCATTTTACAACAGGATTATCATTCAATTTCGCTCACCTCAACTCTTTTCTCATAGCCACGCGCCCATCCTGTTCTGTCGCTTCGATAAACCCGGTCTTTTCATACAGCCGAACGGGGCCTTCGTTATCCCATTCATATCGTTCGGTGCGTTTAATCGGGAAAGCCATAACAGCGGAATAACCTTCGGCCTTTGCGTCGGCTATAACTTGTTGTAAAAGGGCGGTGGCAACTCCCTTTCCGCGATGTTCCGGGGCAATTTCAAAACACACTACGGCTTTTTCCTGTTTTTTAACAGGCGCATGAAACGGCACATTTTTATGTGGGTCGGCAGGGAAATTAGCCCTATCATTGGCGTTGCACCAACCGATAGCCACACCGTCAACGAACGCCAAATATCCTTGTAAAGCGCTTGAATCAATTTGCTGTTCAGCGCACATTCTTGATAATTGACCGCCATCAAGCCCGTTTGCTTTTGCATGGTCTAACGCTGTTTTCGTCTGCTCCTTAGACATTTGATAGACTTGGCAATAACACCGATATGGGGAATCGTCTGAAAATGCCCGATTTTCAAAGAAATCGAAATAGTCCTCGGCAAGCTCCGGTGTGAGTGGTTTGATTGTGATGTTCATTTTCATTCTCCCTTCGGCATACTGCGGAAATTCAAATTGTTTCCGTCCGGGTCTTTGAATTGAAATGACCGCGCTCCCCACGGGTGGGTAGTCGGCTCTTTATATATTTCCACACCCAGCACTACAAGGCGTTGATATTCTGCGTCCACATCATCGACGTTGAAACTCAAAATTATATTGCTTGCGCCATCCGTCCGTTCATAATAAAACGCCGGTGTTTTTTGCATTAGGAAAACGAAATATGTTCCGTTTACTCCGAGTGTAGAATGAACTTCGTCACCCTCGGCCTTGCCGCCGAAAACGGATTCGTAAAAGGCGCAGAGCCGCAGTACATCGTTTGTGATGAAGGTTATGTCGGTGAATTGGATACTCATGCCAAAACCTCCGATTTTTTTATAAGTAAATGATTAAAAAATGCGGCACTTTTGTATTCATCAACTGATGCCACGCAATTTTCTAATGCCAGCATATTTTCGTACCATTCATCTGTATATTTCACCGTATTGTCTTGACCGAGCGCATAAAACGCCCTCATTCCGAACACTTCTTTAATTTCACCGCCATATTTATTAGCCAGTTTCGCCATATAATCATTCGCATAAATATATTGCGTTCCCAAGTAATTGCTTTTATCATTTGCGTTCTTATCAAGTAGCGTGAGAGCTTTTTTAGGGTCATTCTTGAAAACCGATGTATGAAAAACTCTGCCTGCACGGTTATGTTTTACAACGGACAGAATCCCGCCCGTTTTCAGTACCCGCAAGAGTTCTGCAACAATCGGTTCTTTATCTTCGATATATTCCAGTACATTATGACAGAGTATTATATCGAAAGAATTATTTTCAAATTGTTTTATCTTTTCAATGCCGCCTGTTATTTGATTGTATTTGTTATCTCTGTGGCTGTTCTCAATCATTTCTTCGTTTGGCTCAACAGCCGTCACATCATGCCATACGGCGTAGTGATTGGCTGTAACACCAAGCCCCGAACCAAAATCAAGGATTTTAAGTCTTGGGGTTTGCGGAATATCAAGCTGTGTAAAAACCAAGTCATAAAATATTTTGCCCCACGGCGCTTTTACAAGTTCCACATATTCTTTTACATTATCCATTGATATAACCTTCTTCCGTGATTTGTTTTAGTAATTCATCAATAGGCTTTGTGCCGTCTACTCGCACCAACGGACAATTCAGCAGTTTTAACCATTCCTCATGCACTTTCCGGCAACGGCCATCGGCGCTTTTATCATACCCTTTAGCCCACTCGATAAAATCAATGTGATTTTCGTACATATCGCCGCCCTCGCGGATGCGTTCGCCGAACCGTTCAGCCTCCCGTTTTTCAAGCCTTTCAATACGAATATCCGTGGGCGTATCAATAAATACAACCAAGTCAAATTTCGGAATAAAAACATCGCCCCATCCGCACAGAGAGCCGGAGATAACGCATTTTGGGTATTCTCCGATTGCCGCGCTCATCAATTTGACACGTTCCTCATGCGGGAGCGACTTCACGAACGGCGGGTCTGTTTTCTGCCAAAAATATCCGTCTGTGTCAAGCCATTTATAACCGTATTCACGTTCCAACGCCTGTCCCAATGTGGAAGTCCCTGCGCCGGACGCACCGACGATATGGATGATGTTGAATTTCATGCTTCTTTTCCGTCCTCTTACAACTTTTTTACTTATCATTTATCCACAAGTCGATAGTGTCAGCACATCGTCAAATCTACCCTTGTATACACAAGCCCACGCAGGAATGAACCCTGCGCGATGCGCCACGCGCTGGGAACCGATATTGCGCGGAGCAGTCGCATAATACGGAACTTTTCCATGTTTCAAAATTTCAATTGCCAGTCTGTTCGCCAACGCCGCAGCGATGCCTCGGTTGCGGAACTCCGGCAATACATCAATACCAATCTGCCACATCATTTCGCAATCATCGCTTGCACCTGCCATGCCTGCGGCAATGCCGTCGCAATATGCTACAGCCACCAATGTTTCCGGGCGAATATGAGGTTCATACCATATGGCATACGAAAACCCTTTATGCACATACAGTTTTGAAATATCCGGCTGCGCCACGATTACTATTTCAATGTTTTCCGGTGTGGCAAGCGGTTTAATAATATCTATATCCGGTATATAACAGATGCCTTGTCCATGAACGAAAGGCATATTAAAGGCTTCATCATTGCTTTTTCCGTCAAGCTGTTCGCGAATAAACGGCAGTATATCCGGCGTAGCTGATACGATAACCGCACCACCCATCGTCAGCATTTCAAAATGGCGTTCTCCGCGTGGGAACGGTCTGCGACCCGGATTATACTGTGTTTCTGTAAAAACAAAGCTATCCGTTTCCCCGTTTAAGTCGTCAGGTGTACAATTCAAATCTGTCGCAAGCTGCGATTGAACAATACGCAACATTCCATGTTTTGTCATACTTTCACCCCGTAATTATCAAATCCAAATACCAAATAAACTGCGCTTCATGCCGATATTCTGGTTCATTATAATAAGCGTACTCGTTTATCGCGGACAGAATAGCGCCCTGCTTGTGGTAAAACTTAATAGCAGGTACATTATTGTTCTGACATTCAATTTTCATTTGAATCATGCCCTGTTCGCGTGACCACTCCACAGCCATATCAAATAGAGCCTGTCCGATACCCTGATGCTTATAAGTGTCGTCAACACGGATGTCCCATAAAACGGCGAGGTCGTCCCTGCCGGCGAGCATATTTATTTCTTTGGTACGGGTCGCTACTGTCGCGCCGCCGATTGGCCGTTCCCCGTCAAATGCCATAAAGAACGCCCAATTTGAAATATCCCATCGTTTTTCCCATCTTGTTACGCTCTCGTCATCGCCCGTGCAAAAGTCCTTGATATACGGTTCTATGGGCGCTTCAATAAGATGAAAACCACCCAACCCGCGATTGATTTTTTCTATCCGATAATATCTTGAAACGTGGACGCACATGGGAATCATGTCGTACTGCGGGAAGTAAGTCTGGTCAACCTTTTTGTATGTAATCATTTTGCACCTCTTAACTTTTCCGCGTATATGATTACGTTTTGCGCTAATATTCGGGCTTGGTTCAATCGTCTTTCTTGCTTCATAATATCTCCGGGTTTATCTGCTCTCGCGGAAAGACCGTTAAGCTCGCCGGGAACCGGTAACGCACCGCATGAAAGCAAATAATTGTATATGATCGTCAACACCATGCTTTGACCGCCGCCTTCACCGCGTCCGACCGTTATTGCGCCGCCCGGTTTCCCCATGAGCAAATCGCTTCGTTTGTACGAAAACGAGCGGTCGAAAACAGCCTTTAATTGTGCTGTCACATTTCGATAATAGACGGGTGAACCGATAATTACTGCGTCACAGCTTGTGAGTTCGCAAAATAACTCTGCCATATCGTCGTCTGTTATCACACATTTTTGGCTCTCAACGCAAATTTCGCAACCGTTACACGGTTCAACATTTTTACCCGACAGAAAAAACTCCAAAACAGTCCATCCATGTTTTGCAAATTCGTTCAAACATTCGCTGACAAGACATTCCGTATTACCGCCTTTTCGTGGACTGCCCGATATTCCGACTACTTTCATGCTGTGTACCTCCCTACCCGAATTATTTTTTACAAACTTATCGAATGGGATTATCCCCAATAAGCGCAATAATGCCATATCTTTTTGAAGTTTTGAAAAAGATCGTATTCCGATCCAATATCAAGCCAATCCTTCGGGTGGAGGACGCTATCCTGCGAAGCAAGCCCGATTGTCACGGTGTTTAACAGGCCATTACAATCAAACTTTTCATTGACTCTATCCGCAAGTGTTCGCGTTAAGGGTACGCCTTTCCAATACCATTCTTCATCGTCTATCTTGCTGATATGAAACTGGCGCTTGGGTATGTAACGGAGTTTTATGTCGTAGCGTTCGGATATGGCGTAAATCATTTCCCTAATATCGGTTGATAGATAGAACTCATCAACATACAAACTCTCAATATCGTCAAGTAAAGAAAGTTTGCCGTGGATATGCGTTTCGATACAAATATCCAAATTCCTGCCCATTCCGTTCATGATGTCTTTTTGCATGGAAAGAATATAATCAACCGCTTGCATGACGGTGTAATTCTTTTTTTCAAGCAGTTTGCCGGTATCGGCAACCCTCTGTAAAAGCGCGTTAAGGATTCCGTAGAAATGCCTTGAAGTTCCCATAATGTCGGGATTTGTTGAGCTATCGCCAAAAGCAAAAGTACAGCGTTCAACAACGTGCGGCTTTACGGTAAAAAAGCAAGAGCCGAAGCGCGCCGCCGCTCCGTCTATGTAGTTATGTATGTTCAGCGCACCGTATTTAGGGCGATCCGCCATATCCGTAACGCCGTCGTGGTAAGCCCCTTGAAACAAACGGTTTTCCCATGAATCCCAGTTGCCGCCCAAGCCGCCGTTGCTTGTGCCTGTTCTGTGTTGGTTGTGGTATTCGCCATCTATGAACAGGTTTTCGATTATTAACTTCCCGTTATTAGAAAATCTGTCCGGGTGAAAGTTTACCGTCACGTCGCAATCATACAGAAGTTGCTTTATCAGTAACTCAATGTCTGCATTTACAGACGCTTCGGTAAGGATGCGGTTTATCGCATCTATATCATTTTGTTCGTTTTTCAACGCCTGCGAGCAAATTATTTCATCAACAGCCTTATAAGTCATTCCGTACCCTCCTCGATGGCTCTGTTAATCACCCCAAGGATGAAGTCTGTCTTTGAATCGGTATAAAGAACACGGTCGCCGTTCACTTCTTCAATAAGCCGCATTTTCAACTTTCCATATTCATTAGCAATATCTTTATTGTTAAGCAGAGCATTTCTAAATATGGTCTGACGGCGGTTTTCTTCGCTGTCTTTGGGATAAACATAAAAGTGGTAGTCCATAAAATCATCGGATATCAGCCGCTTAAAAACTTCTCGTTCCTTTATACCACCGTCACCTACATGTTTATACCCGACCTTTTCAAGACGGGCAACAATCTCCGGGAATACGTCGTAGGATTCCATCACCGCTACAATATCAATAATGGGCTTGGCACACAAACCCGGAACAGAAGTGCTGCCGACATGCTTGATTTCGACAACTAAATCGCCGATC
>Ga0082212_10004776_pt1 | contig 18698 bp, 14 predicted proteins | sample TergutNt197P3_FD_71548 | JGI IMG/M metagenome (GOLD analysis project Ga0082212, IMG submission 71548) | Neocapritermes taracua P3 segment gut microbial communities from Petit-Saut dam, French Guiana - Nt197 P3 | ecosystem: Host-associated > Arthropoda: Insects > Digestive system > Gut ...
GTAAAAATGCAATATGAAAACAATTGTTATTTCTTTATTGCCGATTATCATTCTTTGACCACACATCCCAAACCTGAAAATTTACAACACAATGTAAGGCAGGTACTGATTGAGTATCTGGCTGCGGGTATAGACCCTGAGATAGCAACCATCTATGTGCAAAGCGACCTTCCCGAAACGGCCGAGTTGTATTTATTATTGAACATGAACGCTTATCTAGGTGAACTGGAGCGGTGTGCAACCTTTAAGGATAAAGTGCGGCAACAACCCAATAATGTGAATGCCGGTTTGCTGACCTATCCGACCCTGATGGCTGCCGATATATTAATCCATAATGCCGACAAGGTGCCCGTTGGAAAAGATCAGGAGGCGCATCTTGAATTGACTCGCACGTATGCCGCCCGTTTCAACAGATTATACAATGTGGAATATTTCAAAGAACCGAAAGCCTATAATTTTGATGAAGAATTGGTGAAAATTCCGGGATTGGATGGCAGCACCAAAATGGGGAAATCGGAAGGAAACGCGATCTATCTTCAAGATTCGCCGGAGGTAATTCGAAAAAAAATTATGCGGGCAAAAACCGACGAAGGCCCGACCCAAGAAAATCAGCCGAAATCGCAGGAAATAACCAATCTGTTTACGCTGATGAAACATGTATCTCGGCCTGAAACCTACGCGCACTTTCAACAGGTGTACAATGACTGTTCGATTCGTTATGGAGACATGAAAAAACAATTGGCCGAAGACGTGATTTCGTTTTGCGAACCTGTGCGGGAGCGTATCAATGCGTTGGCCGAAGACAATGCGTATTTGGATAAGGTCATGCGTACCGGCGCAGAAAAAGCGCGCGCAAGCGGAGGTAAAGTGCTTTCGGATGTGCGCCGGATTATCGGATTTAAAAGGTAAAAAGGTGAAAGGATAAAAAGGCAAAACTCCCTTGACCATTTAGCCTCTTAACCATTTAACCATTTAACCGGCATGTATTGATGTTTAATATATAATAATGTAATAAGATGAAAAAGATTGGAATTATTTTGATGGTTTTTGTCATGACAGGTGTCATGGCTTGCAAGGAAAAACAAACAGAAGCATGTTGTGAAGGAACAGAAGCATGCTGTATGGAACAACCCCAAAAAGAAAAAACGGTGGTTGTCGCACGTGTGGTTGTAAAAGAAGGACAAGAAAAAGCATTTATCGAAATTGCATCTAAGTTGGTAGCCGCCACAAGGGCTGAAGAAGGAAATCTGTTCTATATGCTCTATCAGTCCACAGAAAATCCTTTGATCTTTATTGTTTACGAAGAATACAAAGATGATGCCGCTTTTGAAGCACATGCCAATTCAGCGCATTTTGCTGCATTTGCCGAAGCAACCAATGATATGATGGCCGGCGAACTTGTGATTGATCAATTCTGAATTCAGAGTTTAGTTAGTAGAGTTTAGAGTTTAGTTAATTTTTTAGATATTTAAATTAATCAGTTATTCATAATTCATAATTATCTACATGGCATTATTAGAGATCACATGGAGAGTCAATCCTGCCATTTTTACGATTGGGGATAGAGAAATTCGTTGGTATGCACTGGCATTCCTTATCGGATTTTTTGTAGGATACAAAATCGTAGAACGCATGTTTAAACGGGAAAACCTGAATCTTGCATGGTTAGATCCCCTGCTTTATTTTACCGTTGGAGGTACAATCATTGGTGCCCGCCTTGGTCATTGCCTGTTTTATGCGCCTCAATATTATTTAGCCAATCCGGTGGAAATATTGAAAGTATGGGAAGGTGGATTGGCAAGTCACGGAGGCGTGCTGGGCATTATCATAGCCATCTATTTTTTCTCTAAATACTATTCTCATAGAAGTATGTTGTGGACATTCGATAAATTAGTTGTCCCGACAGGATTGGTTGCTGCACTGATACGTATAGGGAATCTGATGAACCACGAAGTATATGGCCATCCGACCGATTTGCCCTGGGGATTCCGTTTTATCGAAAACCTCGGTTATTTTAAAAGAGGATCGGTACCTATTTTTTCCCCGCCAAGCCATCCCACCCAAATATATGAAGCCATCTGTTACCTGTTGACCTTTGCCCTGTGTATGTGGTTGTATTTCAAAAAAGACGCATGGAAAAAAGAAGGCCTTATTTTCGGAATTTTCATGATTTGTATTTTCGTGTCGCGCTTCTTTATCGAATTTCTGAAAAATGTGCAGGAAGAGTTTGAAGAAGGCATGATGTTTGATATGGGACAATGGTTGAGTATCCCGTTTATATTGTTGGGCATTATCTGTGTATGGCGTGCAATGACAAAAAAATAGTTTTCAGTTCTTATCCCCCTTTGAAGGGGGAAGGGGGATGTATCAGTTCTCAGTTTTCAGAATCTTTTAATTTTCAATTAAAAATGAAGCAAATAGCAAACGATATCTACTATGTCGGCGTGAACGACCGGCAGAAACATCTTTTCGAAAACCTGTGGCCGTTGCCATCCGGCGTTTCTTACAATTCGTATCTGATCACAGACGAGAAAACTGTGCTGATCGACACGGTGGAGATTGCTTATATCGACCTGTTTCTAAAGAAAATCGAAGAAATATTGAATGGGCGCACGTTGGATTATTTGATTGTCAACCACATGGAACCCGACCATGCCGGATCTATCCGTATCCTGCGACAATGCTATCCTGACCTCCAAATTGTGGGCAACCGGTTGACTTTTGGGATGCTTGCCGGATATCATTCGATTACGGATGGGTTGGTTGAAGTAAAAGAAGGCGATACATTGTCTTTTGGAAAACATCGGCTGACGTTTTATATGGCCCCAATGGTACATTGGCCTGAAGTAATGATAGCCTACGACGAAATAGAGAAAATTCTTTTTTCGGCTGATGCTTTCGGTACTTATGGCACGCTCGATGGCGGGGTACTTGATACGGAATTGAATACAGACCGCTATTGGGAAGAGATGATTCGCTATTATGCCAATATTGTAGGTAAGTATGGAAATCCTGTACAGAAAGCACTTCAGAAACTGTCGTCGTTGGATATCCAAACCATTTGCGCTACACATGGGCCTGTATGGCAGCAAGAAAAAGAGAAAGTGATCGCTATCTATGACCGTCTGAGCCGCTATGAAGCAGAAGAAGGGGTGACTATTATTTATGGCAGTATGTATGGAAATACGGAGCAGATGGCCGAGACAATTGCTTCGGCTATGGCCGCCGAAGGAATTAAAAACATTGTGATGCACAATGTCAGTAAAAGTCCGGCCTCCTTTATATTGAAGGATGTATTTAAATACAAGGGTATCCTTATCGGGAGTCCGACCTATTCGGGAGGGTTGTTTCCCGAAATAGACTCTATTTTGAAGATGATTGAACTGCGTGAAGTGCAAAACCGGATTTTCGGCTATTTCGGTTCTTTTACATGGGCAGGCGCCGCCGTCAAACGATTGGCCACATTCAATGAAAATATGAAGTGGAAATTGGTGAGCGACCCTGTCGAGATGAAACAATCCATGAATGTCGAAACAGTCGAAAAATGTGTCAGGCTTGGCCAAGTCATGGCGGAACAATTGACAATGGGGAAATAGTTTAGATTTACGTTTTTTTGATCTCCGTTAAATTTTTAAATTTTCAGTTATTGCTTCCGTTCCGAACTATCCATAATGAAAAAATCAAATAATGTGTCTCTTTCCGAAGGAAAGAAAAGCCAAACAATAATTTTTAACACTAATGTAAAGTCAGTTATTCAATTATTCAGTTAATCAATTAATCAATTAATCAATTAATCATAATAAATGAGACTAATTATTCAACCCGATTACGAAGCACTATCAAAATGGGCGGCCGACTATATTGTTGACCGGATCAACAAAGCGGCTCCGACAGCCGGCAAACCTTTTGTTTTAGGACTGCCGACCGGATCATCCCCTGTGGGAACCTATAAAAACCTGATTGAACTCTATCGAAAAGGTGCTGTATCCTTCCGGCATGTGATTACTTTCAATATGGATGAATATGTGGGTTTGCCGAAAGAACACCCGCAAAGCTACTATTCATTTATGTGGGATAATTTCTTCAGTCACATTGATATTGCACCCGAAAATGCACATATCCTAAATGGAAATGCACCCGATCTGGAAACAGAATGTGCCAATTATGAAGAAATGATTACACAAGCCGGTGGAATAGACCTGTTTTTGGGGGGTATAGGGCCTGATGGGCATCTGGCTTTTAACGAGCCGGGTTCCTCTTTGGCATCGCGTACACGCCTCAAATCCCTGACCACCGATACGATTATGGTCAATGCACGTTTCTTTGATAACGACGTGAATAGAGTGCCCAAAACAGCCCTGACCGTTGGTATTGGAACGGTTTTGGATGCCAAAGAAGTGTTGGTCGTAGTAAATGGGCATAATAAGGCGCGTGCCTTGCAACAGGCCGTCGAAGGTGGAGTGAACCAGATGTGGACCATCACAGCCTTGCAATTGCATCCGAAAAGTATCATCGTATGCGACGAAGCATCATGTGTAGAATTAAAGGTGGGCACTTATCACTATTTTAAGGATATCGAAAAAAAATGATAATGTAGACCTGATTTTTGATTACTAAAAGATTTTAAAAGATAAAATCTGTTGTCTCAGAAACTGTGTGACTTTTACACAGTTTCTCAATAAATTGAGAGATGAGGAATGAGACCGGAACATATAATAAGAGCAAAAAGAGATGGAATATTTCCACGCTACCGAATTTGATATTCACGCTTTTGATTTGTGTGGCATGCTGGTATATCGGATATGAATATTGGATTGGTTTCCCTGTCAGAAGTGATAGCGGCACATCTCTTTTGTGGAATGCAGTTTGTGGTTTTTTGACGGATAGAAATTATGCCTATTTCGCAGGTTTTATCCTTTTATTTTTGGCAGCCGCCTTACTTCAGCGGTTTAACTTCCGTTTTGTGATTTTTCGAGGCAAGACGATGCTCCCTTTTCTCTTGTTTCTTTTACTGAACAGCGTAAATCCGGACTTCTTCCCTGTCAGGCCTGCATCCGTTGCCATATTTCCGATTATGTTTGCCTTGTTTGAATTATTTGGTTCGTATCAGAACCCTGTGGCCACAGGCAGGATGTTTAATATGATGTTTTATCTATGTGTGGGTGGTTTGATTTGGCCTTATTTACTGTGGTTTATCCCGATTTTTTGGATTGGAATGTATCAGCTCAGGATTTGGAATATGCGCACATTTACGGCTACTTTGCTTGGCCTTTTTACCTTTTTTTGGTTTGTATTGGGATGGAGTATCTGGAAGCATGATTGGGCAGTTTTGAATAATATGATGCAATGCTTATCGGATATACGCATTGTGTTTGTCAATAAGTCAGGGCTTACAGAATGGCTAAAGCCTCTTGGTTTTCTCTTATTAATGGTTGTTTTGTGGTTTCATATTTCGTCGCAGGACTCTGAAAGCTCTATCCGTACACGCCATTTTCTTTCTTTTTTATTTATGCTCGGTTTATATGCTTTCGCCTTGTCATTGTTTTATGCGTTTACCTTTGTTGATTTCGAATGTATGTCTTACCTGTCGGCTTCAATTATTGCCTCTTATTCTTTTTCAGGAAAATACGGAATCGTTTCATTTCTTCTTTATTATCTGATTATTGCTGTGTTAATCGTCTTTTTATTTATTCGTTTATGGAATATCTTATAGAATATGGTTACATAGGCGTTTTTATCGCGTCATTTTTGGCGGCGACCATCCTTCCATTCAGTTCGGAAGTAGTGCTGGCAGGGGTATTACTTGCGAGCGCTGCTTACTGGCCTTGTATGATTGCGGCTACGCTCGGCAATTTCTTGGGCGGCATGACATGCTATTGGCTAGGGATGGTCGGCAATATTGAATGGATCAAGAAATACCTGAAAATGAATACCGACAAACTACTGCAAATGCAGGACAAGATCAAAGACAAAGGGGCATGGATCGGTTTTTTTGCTTTTCTGCCCGGCATAGGTGATTTTATCGCCGTAGCATTGGGTTTTCTCAGGGTCAATGTATGGATTACGGCGCTTTCCATGTTTATTGGGAAGGCCCTTCGTTATTGGATTTGGATGGAGTTTGTGTTCAAGGTAAAGGGTGTATTTTAGATTTACGATTTCAGATTTACGATTTTTGTCCCCCTTTGAAGGGGGTTGGGGGGATGTCAATATTTGCGATTTTAGATTAAAAAATTATCTGTTTCCCCATTTCCCCGATTTCCCCTCTATTGGAGGAGTTAGGGGAGGCTCCTGAATTGATACCCTTGTGCAATCAGCCACTCGATAGATTGAGGCAACGCTTTTTCTATCCGGCCAATGGCTTTCAAGGAGTCATGAAAAACGATGATTGAGCCGTTGCGCGTATATTTTTTGATGACATTGGTTACGCCTTGCGATGTCATGTGAGGGCTGTAATCTCTTGTTACCACATCCCACATCACGATTCGGTATTGCTTTTTTAAAAAATACAACTGTGGCAACCGCATATGCCCATGCGGAGGACGAAACAAATCACTCCGGATCCACTCGGCCGCTTTTGCGACATTTTTCAGGTAGTTTGCTGACTTGGTACAGACCCCTTGAATATGGTTAAATGTATGATTACCTACCCTATGACCTCGCTCTAAAACCATGTTGTATAGTTCCGGATACTTCCGCACATTATCTCCCACAAAGAAAAAAGTGGCTTTGATATGATACGTATCCAATACGTCCAATACCCATGGTGTTATTTCAGGTATAGGCCCGTCATCAAAAGTGAGGTAAACACATTTTTCCTCAGCCTGAATACGCCAAAGTGTTCCGGGGAAAAATATCCTGTAAATCCATGGGGGTTGTTCGATAAACATGCTTAAGCAGTTACGAGTTACGAGATACGAGTTACGAGTTACGAGATAATTCAAGAATTACAAATTACAAATTTAAATATCTACCACTAAACTCTTATTACTTGTAACTCGTAACTTGTAACTCGTAACTAAATCATTGATTTGCCGGTTGTCGTGTAAACATCATTCTGTAATTGTTGTATTCGTCGCGGTAGGATGCTCCGAAATCCGGATTATTTTGCATTCCTAAACCTATGACAAATTGCATATAATACAGATGCTCTCTCAATACTTCCGTAATGGTTGCCCTCAAATCCGGCCTTAACTTATACATCCAACGGATGCTTTGCATATAGTAATCGGCTATTCCATTCAGTATTTGTTCGCCTTTCTCAATTTCTCCTGCATATATATATGCCTGCGCTAAAATGAGTGCACTACGATCTAAAGAAATATTCTCAGCGGGAAGTACCTGCATGGCTCTATCTAAGACAGCGACTGCTTTTTCGGTTTTATCTTCTTCAAGTAATGCCAAAGCAAGTTCGCCAAATAAAGCGCCCCGGTAACTCTTTAACATATTCATTACCGTCTCATCCAAATATACGCCGGGCCTGTCCACTCCTCCCCATCGGAATTTATTCATCACATTATCGTACATTTTTTCAGTATTAACCGGACGGCTGTCTTCATCTTCATCTCCTCTTGCAATAATGGGCGTTATCCTGTAGGCCAATCCTGTTCGCTGCAGGTACTTGTCGAGCCGTACAAACTGGCTGGGATCGACAGTAACAGCATAATAAATAGGACGTTTCCAATTATTGGTATGCAACATATCCAAGATGGTAACAGACTCTTTGGTTATGGAAGTTTTACCTGACAAATCAATGATCATTTCCTGTAATAAACGGGACGTATCGGCTAAACTGATGGCATTATACCTCATTACAGCCTCTGAATCAACCTGAAATATTATTTTTTCGGAAGGGATCAAATCTTCATCTTGAATATTTGTGCCCGAAATACGCTTATCCCTCGGATCGTCGCTTCGGATTATTTCCAATGCCAGCCCCAGGTCTATCTGCGGACGATAGGGGTAGATACGCACATAATCACGCGTACCCTGTATATATTGCGCCTTATTCCATGTGATAGGAAGCGGATCGGATTCGTAAGCCTGCTTTTTCATTTGGTCGATATACCAGTCTGTCTGTAAATAGCTGGTGTTGCATACACGTACATCCGTACGAATACCTTCCACCTCTTGCGCATACCACAAAGGGAATGTATCGTTGTCGCCATTCGTAAAGAGAATCGCATTTTCTTCGCACGATTCCAAATAGTTAGCGCCAAAATCCCGTGCTACGGTACGCCCCGAACGATCGTGGTCATCCCATGTTTGAGAAACCATCTGCAACGGTACAAGCAAACACGCCAACGATGCGATACTTGCGGCAATTGTTTCAGGTACTTTCGCATATTTCCTCAATCCTTGTGCAACAATTGCCACTCCTATGCCAATCCAGATACAGTATGCATAAAATGAACCGGCATACGCATAATCTCTTTCACGCGGTTGATAGGGTTCTTGATTCAGGTAGAGCACAATGGCTATACCGGTCATAAAGAAAAGGAAAAATGTAATCCAAAAACTCTGCAATCCTTTTTTACCGTTGAATAGTTGAAAAAAAATGCCCAGAATACCCAGCAATAGCGGCAACATATAGAACTTATTATGCCCTTTGTTGTTTTGGATATCATAAGGCATATTATCCTGCGGTCCCAACCAAATCTCATCGATAAATTTGATCCCTGTAATTGCATTGCCGTTCAGGATATCGCCATGACCTTGTATATCATTTTGGCGGCCGCTAAAGTTCCACAAAAAATAACGCCAATACATCCAATTCAGCTGATAAGAGAAAAAGAAACGCAGATTTTCGGCAAAGGTAGGTTTTACTACGCTTACAATTTCTCCGGCACGATTAATCCTGACCGTTTCTCCTTTTACATTGCCCCACACTTTATAGGCTTCGATATGCTTGGGTACACTACTAAACATACGCGGGAATAACATAAGCGTTTCATCTACATAATTATATCTCGAATTATGGTTGGATATAAAATAACGGTCTTTGTCATCAGGATTTTCTTTGACTACCCGTTTCCAAATGGGGCTTCCTTTTGTAATAGAAGGTCTGTAAGCTCTGTCATCTCTTTCATATTTTGGTTCAGATACATAAGTCTGTCCATAAATCAGCGGCTTATCACCATATTGTTCGCGCGCCAGATAAGTGCGAAGCGTAAAAATATCGCTGGGGGCATTTTGATTCATAGGCGTATCGGCTGTCGCCCGAATCAGAATCAGTGCGTAAGTGGAATAGCCGATTACAATTACCGCCAATGATATAAGCGTAGTATTCAGCGTTTTGACGTTGATTTTTTTAACGATTGACTTGATAAAAAACATACAAACGACCATAGCGAAAATCAGGAAAGCGCCTAATACATATCCGTCGCCAATAAAAGGAATACCAAGCAATACGATGGAAAGGATAAAGGCGCTTTTCATGCGTACCTCATGTATTTCCTTCCGCATGGTTTCCCAAATGGCCCAACCCAATACGCCGGAAATGATAATCACGTAGGCAAATACGCCCGAATTGTACGGCATTCCGAACACATTCACACATAGCAATTCAAACAGGCCGCAAACCTCCACAAGCCCTTGAACAATCCCGAATAACACCAACCCGACAATTACAAACGAAACAATAACGGCCATAATGGTTCCCTTGGTCGTAGGATTTGGGAATTTCTTGTAATAATACACCAATACGATAGCCGGAATACAAAGCAGATTCAACAGGTGGACGCCAATGCTCAGCCCCGTAAAATAGGCAATCAATATAATCCAACGGTCGGCATGCGGCCGGTCGGCCACCTCTTCCCATTTCAAAATCAACCAGAAAACGACCGCAGTAAACAAAGATGAAAAGGCATACACTTCGCCTTCGACGGCGCTAAACCAAAACGTATCACTGAACGTATATGCCAATGCGCCTACCGCTCCACAACCCATAATCAGTATAAGTTGGGCAAGGTTCATCTCTTCCTTATCATCCGTTACGATGATACGGCGTGCCAGATGCGTAATACTCCAAAATAAAAACAGGATGGTTAGCGCGCTGAACAACGCCGACAAACTGTTAACCATGATGGGAACTATGGTAGGATCGGAAGCCAATTGGGTAAATAAATTCATGGACAGCATAAAAAACGGCGCTCCCGGCGGATGACCTACCTGCAACTTATATGCAGTCACAATAAACTCGCCGCAATCCCAAAAACTGGCTGAAGACTCTATCGTTGAGAGATACGTAAAAGCGGCAACCAAAAATGTAACCCAGCCCAATACGTTGTTGATTAATTTATATTGTTTCATAAAAGCGTAATTTATTTCATTTTCCGTCGCAAAAATATGCAAAGTTTCTGAATAATTTCCTCAATTATCAATAATTAATAAATTTTAAAGATTTAATTCTCAATTCTCAATTGGGCATAAGCCTTGCGCCCCTACAATTCAAAATTTAAAATGTGAATTCATTTTCAATTATTTTTGTATTTTTGTGCGGGTTTTAAACTACGCTTGTATGAAAAAAATATTTTTATTTATGGCATTGATGGGAACAATAGCGTGTTGCACTAACACTCAAGAGGATACAGTGAGTTTTAATTATTCGGTCGATCGTTTTGCCGATATCGAAGTATTGCGCTATCAGGTACCCGGATTCGAGACGCTCTCTTTGCAACGGAAACAATTATTATACCATCTGTCGGAAGCGGCATTGATGGGACGCGACATCTTTTTTGATCAAAATAACCGATACAACCTCGCTATCCGACGAGCCTTGGAGGCTGTTTATCTAAATTACGACGGCAATAAGGAAAATACTGACTTCAAGGCGCTTGAAACCTATCTGAAACGGGTATGGTTTTCGAGCGGGATTCATCATCATTACGCGACGGACAAGTTTGTGCCGGGGTTTACTGCCGACTTTTTTGAACAATGTATCCGCAAACTCGATCCGGCCTTGCTCCCCTTGCGAGAGGGGCAAACGGTTGATCTTTGGCTCCGGGAAATACTGCCGGTAATTTTCCAACCCGAAATAATGAGTAAACGGTCGGTACAAAACGGAGACCGGGATTTGATTGCCATCTCTGCCAATAATTATTATGGCGACGGGGTAACCATGAAAGAGGTCGAAGCTTTTTACGCATCTCTCAATGACCCTAATGATCCTCAACCGGTTTCATTCGGCTTAAACAGTCGGTTGGTCAAGGAAGACGGCCGACTGGTAGAAAAAGTTTGGAAAACAGGCGGATTATATACCCAAGCCATCGAAAAAATTGTTTCGGAACTACAAAAAGCGGCGCCTTTTGCAGAGAATAACGCACAGAAAGCTGTCATTGAAAAATTGATAACATACTATCAAACAGGCGATTTGAAAACATTCGACACCTATGCTATCCTTTGGCTTCAGGATACGGATTCGGAAGTTGATTTTATCAACGGTTTCACAGAAACGTATGGCGATCCGTTGGGATTAAAGGCAAGTTGGGAATCGACCGTTAATTTTATCAATAAAGAGGCTACAAAACGAACGAAGATAATCAGCGATAATGCCCAATGGTTTGAAGATCATTCGCCTACCGATAGCCGGTTTAAGAAACAGGAAGTAGTGGGCGTAAGCGCCAAAGTTATTACCGTCACCATGTTGGGAGGCGATTGTTATCCTGCCACACCTATCGGTATTAACTTGCCTAATTCCAACTGGATACGCAAAGAATACGGATCCAAATCCGTTACGATCGAAAATATTACCGAAGCCTACGACAAAGCATCGCAAGGTAGCGGATTCAGGGAAGAATTTGTATGGAGCGATGCAGAACGCGATCGAATGACCAAATACGGCTTTGTGACCGATAATCTGCATACCGACTTGCACGAATGTCTTGGACATGGGTCGGGTCGGCTTCTGCCCGGCGTGAGTCCCGATGCGCTCAAAGCGTACGGATCGACGTTGGAAGAAGCGCGTGCCGACTTGTTTGCGCTTTATTACTTGGCCGATCCCAAACTGATTGAATTGGGACTGCTGCCAGACAAGGAAGCATACAAGTCCGAATATTATGGTTATATGATGAATGGGCTGATGACGCAGTTGGTGCGTATCGAAGCAGGTAAAGACGTCGAACAGGCGCACATGCGCAACCGTCAGATGATAGCCCACCGGGTATATGACCGGGGGAAGGCCGACAATGTGGTGGAATTAAAGCAACGAGACGGCAAAACGTATGTTGTCATTAACGATTACGAAAAATTGCGCCTGTTGTTCGGCGAATTATTGGCTGAAGTGCAACGCATCAAAAGTGAAGGCGATTTCGAAGCCGGTAAACATCTTGTCGAAACGTATGGCGTGAAAATAGACCGTGAAATCCATGCGGAAATATTGTCGCGTTACGCCCGATTGAATCTTGCGCCTTATAAAGGATTTGTCAATCCCGTGATGAAACAGGTCAAAAACAGTGCGGGGGAAGTAACGGATATTGTGTTGGATTATTCGGAAAGCTACGTCGAACAAATGTTACGCTACGGAAAGGATTATGCTTTTCTCCCGACGTATAATTAAATTTAAAGATTTAATAATTTAAAGATTTAAGTTAATGAGTGCGCACTTGTATGATACAAATAAGATACGGGATGTATTTACCCAATATCTGACGGAAAAAGCACTCCGTAAGTCGATGGTTCGTGAAAAGATTTTGGAGCATATCTGTCAAATTAAGGGGCATTTCGATGTAGAAATGTTGTTACAACGATTGGAGGAGTCTAATTTCCATGTCAGTCGTGCGTCTGTTTACAACACCATCGAATTGTTGATGGACGCCGATTTGGTGGTACGTCATCAGTTCTCGTCAAACTTAGCGCTGTATGAACTCAAATCTGTTGCCGCAACCCATCATCACGCAGTTTGTACCCATTGCCATACAGTCAAGGAATTTAAGAATGACAAAATTTCAAAAGAAATAGCCAATCATAAGATTGTCAAATTCACACCCGAATATCATGCATTATATATTTATGGTATATGTTCAAAATGCAAATTTCGGTTGAATCTTCAAAAAAAGGAAAGAAATAATAAATAATTGTCCCGACAGGGACATCATATTGGTAGAAAGAGAAATAACAAATAATTGTCCCATTAGGGACATAATATTGGTAGAAAAATGAAAGTAGATGTTTTATTGGGATTACAATGGGGCGACGAAGGCAAAGGCAAAATCGTAGATGTTTTAACGCCCGGATATGATGTGATTGCGCGTTTTCAAGGAGGGCCTAATGCCGGACACACATTGCATTTCGGAGGAAAAAAATACATCCTCCGTTCAATTCCCTCCGGTATCTTTCAGGGAGAAAAAATAAATATTATCGGGAATGGCGTAGTATTAGATCCCTTGCTATTTATGGAAGAAACAAAAGAACTGCTGAAAAGCGGACATGATATTCGCAAACGGCTGTTTATTTCGAAAAAGGCGCATTTGATTTTGCCGACGCACCGGATGTTGGACATGGCCAATGAAGCCGCCAAAGGAAGCGGTAAACTTGGAACGACAGGCAAGGGTATCGGGCCGGTTTATACCGACAAGGTGGGCCGAAACGGAGTGCGCGTAGGAGATTTATTGCACGATTTTGACAAAAAATATGCAGCAGCCAAAAATCGCCATGAAACCATATTGCGTGCGCTGAACTACGAATATGATATTGCCGAACTCGAAGTCCGCTGGTTCGAATCGATCGAATACCTCAAAACATTTCAATTGATCGACAGCGAGCATCATATAAACAATCTTTTGAATGAAGGGAAATCCGTTTTAGCCGAGGGGGCGCAGGGTACGATGCTTGATATCGATTTTGGTTCTTATCCGTTTGTGACTTCATCCAATACGATTTGTGCCGGATGCTGTACGGGATTGGGCGTAGCGCCTCGTCTGATTGGCGACGTTTATGGTATTATCAAGGCTTATTGTACCCGTGTAGGCAGCGGCCCGTTTCCCACAGAATTGTCGGATCAAACAGGCGACACGTTATGCGAACTGGGCAATGAATTCGGTTCGGTGACAGGACGCCGGCGCCGTTGCGGATGGATTGATTTGGTGGCGCTCAGGTATTCCATTATGCTCAATGGCGTGACCAAATTGATCATGATGAAAAGCGATGTGCTGGATACCTTTGAAACGATTAAAGCCTGTGTTGCTTACCGTATTAATGGCGAAGAAACAACGGAATTTCCATTTGACATAGCCGAAGTATCCGTAGAGCCTGTTTGGGTAGAACTGCCCGGCTGGCAGACGGATATGACAAAAATGCAAAGCGAAAATGAATTTCCTGAGGAGTTTAATGCATACTTGTCTTTCCTGGAAGAAGAATTAGGCGTACCTATTCATATCGTTTCGGTAGGCCCCGACCGCGAACAAACCGTAATACGGTACAATACAACAATCAATTATGATTACTAACATTATCGATTCCAGTCGATTTCAATCGATTTCAATCGAATAAAATAAATCTTATGACACAAATGAATTTATACTGGGTTATTTTTATTGGGATTGCTTTATTGAGCTGGCTTGTTTCAGCCCGCTTGAAATCCAAATTTCAAAAATATTCTCAAATCCCGTTGCCTGCAGGATTGACGGGAAGAGAAGTAGCCGAAAGAATGTTGCACGAAAACGGTATTTATGATGTAAAAGTTACATCGGTAGCAGGTAGTCTAACCGACCACTACAATCCGGCTGCCAAGACGGTCAATTTGAGTGAACCTGTCTATAGGACGAACAGCATTGCAGCGGCGGCCGTTGCCGCCCATGAATGTGGACACGCCATACAACATGCAAAGGCGTATGCTCCGTTACAAATGCGTTCCATGCTGGTTCCCGTAGTCAGTTTTTCGTCCAATATCGTGCAGTGGATATTGCTTGGCGGGATGTTGATGTTGCGTACGTTTCCGCAATTGTTATTTATCGGCATCATTCTGTTTGCCTGTACTACCCTGTTCAGTTTTATTACCCTCCCGGTCGAAATCAATGCAAGTCGCCGCGCTTTGGCATGGCTGCGAAGTACCGGAATCACCACCAATCAAACACAGGCACATGCAGAAGATGCACTGCGCTCGGCTGCTTATACGTATGTGGTTGCTGCGCTCGGCTCACTCGCTACATTATTATACTATATAATGATATTTACAGGCGGAAGACGGAATTGAATAACTCTTAACTCATAACTCTTAACTCCTATGAAGCCTTCAATCCCGCAAGGGACACGCGACTTTTCACCTGAAAAAATGGTGAAACGCAATTATATCTTCCAAACGATTCGCGATGTATTCCATTTATTCGGATTTCAGCAGATTGAGACCCCGGCAATGGAAAACCTTTCTACCCTGATGGGGAAGTATGGCGAGGAGGGCGATAAGTTGTTGTTCAAAATTCTAAATTCGGGCGATTTTTTTTCAAAAATTTCCGACGAAGAGTTAAAAACGAAGAACTCTACTCAATTAGCCGCCAAGCTATGTGAAAAAGGGCTTCGATACGATTTGACCGTTCCTTTTGCCCGTTATGTGGTACAGTATTTTAATGAGATTACGTTTCCATTTCGACGCTATCAGATACAACCCGTTTGGCGCGCCGACAGACCTCAGAAAGGGCGTTACCGGGAGTTTTACCAGTGCGACGCCGATATTGTCGGTTCGAATTCGTTGTTGAATGAAGTCGAACTGATACAGATTATCGACGAGGTTTTTCGCCGTTTCGGTATGCGCGTTTGTATCAAGTTGAATAACCGAAAAATTCTTTCCGGCATTTCGGAGCTTGTCGGTGAAGCAGATAAAACTGTCGATATAACGATCGCGATTGATAAATTGGATAAAATCGGCATAGATAAGGTCAATGACGAACTGCGCAGCAAAGGATTGTCGGACGAATCCATTAACAAATTGCAGCCTGTCATCATGCTGAAAGGATCCAATTGGAAAAAATTATCTACCCTGACCGATTTATTCCAACATTCTGCTATCGGCCTGCAAGGAGTGGATGAAGTCTGCTTTATCCTCAATCAACTCATGGATTTGCCTCTGACATCTTCGGTAGAATTGGACTTAACGCTGGCACGCGGGTTAAGTTATTATACAGGTGCCATTATCGAAGTCAAAGCGCTTGACGTCGAAATAGGAAGTATCGTCGGAGGCGGGCGTTACGATAATCTTACAGGCGTATTTGGCATGGCCGGATTGTCGGGCGTAGGCATCTCATTCGGCGCCGATCGTATTTTTGACGTATTGAATCAGCTCGATTTGTATCCGATTGACACACAACAAACAACACGGTTGATATTTGTCAATTTCGGCAAAAAGGAAACCCAATATCTGCTTCCGCATATCCACCGGTTGAGACAAAAGGGCATCAGCACTGAGATTTACCCCGATGCCGCCAAGATGAAAAAGCAAATGAGCTACGCCAACGCGAAAAAGATACCGTTCGTCGCAATAGTGGGAGCCAATGAAATGGCCGAACAGGTTGTTCAACTAAAAAATATGACAACAGGCGAACAGCGTACAGTGACGTGGGAAGAGATATTATTAACGGTTAACGGTTAGATATTAGAGTTAAGAACTAAGAGCTAAGAGTTGAAATTTTCTGAAAACTGAGAACTAAAAACTAATATGGCTTTCGATTTTCAAATCCCTATTTCCCCGACTTCCCCTGCTTCCCCGATTTGCGAAGCATTCAGTTATTCATAATTGTTTTTCCGCCAATCTGACAGTCATATCGTCAACCTCCGTCGATTTTACAGAAAAAATGACAGCAATATTCAGATGTGTGCCTTTGGCATGAAATTCGCTACAATGATGGATGTTTGAAACTAAGAAACTTTATAAACAATAATATTAATCATTATTAAATTCGTAAAAATATGAAAATTAAGCCATTGGCAGACAGAGTGCTGGTTAAACCGGCATCCGCAGAAGAAAAAACAGTAGGTGGAATTATTATTCCCGATTCAGCCAAAGAAAAACCTTTAAAAGGTGAAGTAGTGGCTGTAGGTAACGGTACAAAAGATGAAGATATGGTCGTGAAAGCCGGTAATGCGGTTCTTTACGGCAAGTATGCAGGAACAGAGATCGAATGGGATGGAGAAGTCTATTTGATTATGCGTCAATCTGATATTTTAGCGATTATCTAACAAATTTCAACAATTAAATTTTAAAAATAACAACTATGGCAAAAGAAATTTATTTCAATATCGAAGCCCGCAACATGTTAAAAACCGGTGTGGACAAACTGGCTGATGCTGTAAAAGTAACGTTAGGCCCTAAAGGTCGCAACGTAATTTTGGAGAAAAAATTTGGCGCACCTCAGATCACAAAAGATGGGGTTACGGTAGCTAAAGAAATCGAACTGGCTTGTCCGTACGAAAATATGGGCGCTCAATTAGTAAAAGAAGTAGCCTCGAAGACCAACGATCACGCCGGCGACGGTACCACTACGGCAACCGTTTTAGCGCAATCCATCATTGGCGTAGGTTTAAAGAATGTGACAGCAGGCGCCAACCCGATGGATCTGAAACGCGGTATCGACAAAGCCGTTATGGCAGTGGTTGACTGTATCGCATCACAGGCTGAAGCCATTGGCGATAACCTCGCAAAAATCGAAAATGTAGCCAAAATATCTGCCAACGGCGACGAAAGCATCGGTAAATTGATTGCCGAAGCAATGCAAAAAGTAAAAACAGAAGGCGTAATCACAGTGGAAGAAGCCAAAGGCACCGATACGACCGTTGACGTAGTCGAAGGGATGCAATTTGACCGCGGATATATCTCTGCTTACTTTGTAACCGACGCCGAAAAGATGGAATGTCAGTTTGAAAACCCACAGGTATTGATTTACGAAAAGAAAATATCCGTGTTGAAAGAATTACTTCCGATTCTCGAAAAATCCGTACAGACAGGGCGTCCATTATTGATTATTTCCGAAGATATGGATAGCGAAGCGTTGGCTACATTGGTAGTAAACCGTCTGCGTGCAGGACTAAAAATTTGCGCTGTAAAAGCTCCGGGCTTTGGCGACCGTCGCAAATCCATGTTGGAAGATATTGCCATCTTGACAGGTGGAACAGTGATAACCGACGAAAAAGGCATGAAATTGGAAGATACTACTCTCGATATGCTGGGTTCGGCCGAAAAAATTACGGTCAATAAAGACAATACCATTATTGTGAATGGCGGCGGCGAAAAGGAACAGATACAATCCCGCATCAGCCAAATTAAGTCGCAAATGGATACGACAACATCCGATTATGATAGAGAAAAATTACAGGAACGTTTAGCCAAGCTGGCAGGTGGTGTAGCAGTACTTTATGTCGGAGCTCCTTCGGAAGTGGAAATGAAAGAAAAGAAAGACCGTGTAAACGATGCGCTGAATGCAACACGTGCTGCTATCGAAGAAGGTACCGTACCCGGTGGCGGTGTGGCTTATGTTCGTGCTATTGAGGAATTGGATAAATTGACAGGTGTTAACGAAGACGAAACTACCGGTATTGAAATCGTGAAGCGCGCTATCGAAGAGCCACTTCGTCAAATCGTAAATAATGCAGGAAAAGAAGGCGCCGTTGTCGTTCAGAAAGTAAAAGAAGGCAAGGGAGACTTTGGCTATAATGCCCAATTGGATATATACGAAAACTTGTGCGAATCAGGCGTAATTGACCCTGCTAAAGTTGCA
>Ga0082212_10004777_pt1 | contig 18696 bp, 13 predicted proteins | sample TergutNt197P3_FD_71548 | JGI IMG/M metagenome (GOLD analysis project Ga0082212, IMG submission 71548) | Neocapritermes taracua P3 segment gut microbial communities from Petit-Saut dam, French Guiana - Nt197 P3 | ecosystem: Host-associated > Arthropoda: Insects > Digestive system > Gut ...
AAGGGCATGTAACGCTGATATGGTGATAAAAAATATTTTTTAAAAAAACTAAAAAAAAGTTGCATATTTAATTTTTTTTTTATATCTTTGCAAAATGGTAAGTTATTACATAGTTATTTATTAAAATTTTAAAGAGATGAAAAAATTTATTTTATTATTAGTTACAGTTAGTTGTTTTGGGGGAGTTCAGGCACAGAGAGTTACAAAAATCTACGTTTCAAACAATAGTTACAATAACGTAGAACTGAACAATGGAGATACCTTGTTTTATAAGGGTGAAATTAGAAATGTAACATTTAGAAATTCTTTTGAATTTACGAATGGTTCAAATCAACTTAATGATGGGGATTCCGTTATTATTAAAGGAAGCACCGTAGGTGCTACTTATGAAGATGCTGATCTCTATACAATTGACGGCAAAAGTTATAAGGGGCTATTATTTATAGTTCCCGCGGGCGGAATAGCTCCTCATGCTACTTATAAATTTAACGACATGTATCCTCAAGCTATTAACAACAATGCAGTGGATGAGAGTACAGGAGCGACTAATGCTAATGCTAAATGTGTGTATGTTAGTACTTACGGAAATTTAGAAACCCCGTCTACTCCTGATAAATCAGTAGCATTTTATTTGATACAAAACACCACCTCCATTTCCGAATCTGCTATTGCAGACGTGCAAATATTTCCAACGCTTGCAAGCAACGATTTACATCTAACTCATTTGAAAAACACCGATGTGTCCATTTATAGCCTTGTTGGACAACAAATTGCTGTATATAAAGACTTAACAGGAGATATTTCTATTGATATCAGTACCATTTCTAACGGCATTTATTTTGTCAAAATACAAAATGGCAGCTCGGTGCGGACAGAAAAAATTAAAATTGTTCGGTAAGTTTTTTCTTTTGATATATCATTTTACTCCAACTTTGTCCCGAAATAGGCAAAGTTGGAGTTTTTTATTGCGATAAAACACAAATGTACAAGCGGTTTTCCTTTCTTTTTCTTTTTTCTTTTGCAATAACGATTCATGTTTTTTCGCATCAAGACAGTTTATTCGACAATTGGAACAATCGCTTGGATGCCCTTGATTTATCCAATATCGACCTGCTTCCAATTTATCGTTTTACCTTAAATGAAGTGCGAAATGAAATGAAACAATATGAAAATGCCGATAAGCAAAAGCAATCGGAATTGGATTGGAAAATAAATTATATTTCCAACATATTGGAACAGCGGCTTTTACATATTGATAGTCTTTTCTTTGCAAAGGCGTTGCAGTTTGAACATCAAGGCAATGAACAGGATGCGGTTTTTTATTACAAACGGTCGCTTGATTTCAATCCTTCCCATTGTTTATCGGCAGAACGGTTGAGTTATATCTACGCAAAAAATGACCAATATCCGCAGCATATTGAATTGTTGTATTTTTTGATTTTAGATAATCGACTGAAATACTGCTCTTTACAGTTGTTTGATTTTGCTTTTGATTCTTTAATAACAAAATCCAATCGATTGATTGAGCAGCATAATTATTATGATGCCTTGCTGATTTTAGATACGCTGAAACAGTTTCTTCATTATTTTCCCCATGAAAAACATCTGCGAACCTACCCCATTTTATTAGAATTGGCACAAAACGGCATCTATACCTCTTATTATGAAATTATCAATAAATCGCTGAAAATAAATAAATTATCGCTTTCAAAAGAGTATATTTACGGATTGTTTTTGTTGATTGAAAAAAACAACCAACAGCCTAATCAAAATTTTTTCTTTTCGGGAAGTGTTCAAAATCTAATTTTTGCCCATCGCAGCAATGCCGATATGGATATTCAGCGAAAACGATACGACAGGGCAATTGAAACCACTGACTCCATGCTGCTTTTTTTAAATAGTATAAACTATTTATATGCTGATAATCTGTTTTTTAGCATCTATTCGGCAGCCTATACCGAGCAATATGCCAATATGCTGAAAAGTGGAAATCCCTTGGCAGATGAATTTTACCAGAAACACAATTCCTATATTATTTATACTTCGGCAAACCATAAAAAGCCGATTTTAAAAGACTCGTTATTTGTGGAAATAAAAGAGGATAACACAGATTTTTCAACCGATAACTCACTGTATGACAGGATAAATGAATATGTTTTTCGTTCGGCAGATTTTTCTATTGTGGATAGTTTTTTTGTTTGGCAATCCTTTTTTAAAAGCATTTCTACGGAAAACATTTCTACAAAAGATTCTCTTGCTGAATTGACAATGAAATACTTGATGTTAAAAGCTTTGTCCAAAACCAATCAATACGCATGGAGTAACGAATTGTTGAGTGCAGCCCATTTGCTCGAAAAAATCGATTCCGTATTCATTCGATTCGCCTTACAGGAAGATACTATTTTAGCCGAAAAAAATGCTGAAACTACTGATTTAGTGGAAGAAAGAATAAAAAAATATGCCTACGAAGAAGTACAACAGCGTTTGGCAAATGCAAAAAAAATGATTGAGCAAAAGCAATATTATGCGGCATATTTGTTATTAACAAGGAATAATCCGATTGTAGAAAGAAGTATTTACAGGATTGATACCGAGCCGCTTACAAAAAAAATAACCTTACCAGCACTGTTTCAAAAAGAAGAACAAAATGCAAAAGATTTGCTAGAAATGGACTTTTTTGAGGAAGGTTTTGAAAAATACAATCAAGTGTATGCCTATTTTCAAGAAAATAGCCTATCGCAATATGGATTGGAATGTGATGATTTGCAGAATTTTGTAGAAAAATCGAATCGGGAAAAATATTTTCAGCAATTGGTTTTTTATTATATCAAAAAAGGATTATGCGAAGAGGTATTAAATCGCTTATTTCATACTGTGAACAAATACATGAGCGATAAACAATGGTTGTCGGAAGTTGGCAATGAAATGAAAAAGACAACCCATTGCAACGAAATGATTAAAAAACAGCATTTTACCAAAGAATATAAACCTTTTTTAGATGCGTATTTTGGAAAAAACAAAAGTTGGTGGTATCTTGTGAGAGAGAAGTTGAGAATTAAAAATTAAGAGAAGAATGCGAAATTTTTCAAAAACAATATTTGAATGGTATAATCAAAATAAGCGAGAACTTCCTTGGCGGGGCGAGCAAGACCCGTATAAAATTTGGATATCCGAAATTATTTTACAGCAGACTCGCATTGCACAGGGTTGGAATTATTACTTGCGATTTGTTGAGCGATTTCCGACTGTTGCTCAATTGGCGGAAGCCTCAGAGGACGAGGTTTTGAAATATTGGCAAGGCTTGGGATATTATTCCCGTGCAAGGAATTTGCATGCGGGGGCAAAGTATATTATGGAATTTCATAAGGGCTTTTTTCCTGAAAACCACGCAGATATACTGAAAATAAAAGGCGTGGGCGAGTACACGGCGGCGGCAATTGCCTCGTTTGCCTTTCAATTGCCTTTCCCCGCCATTGATGGAAATGTATTTCGGGTTTTAACCCGAATTTTCGGCATAAGTACACCTATTGATACTGCTGCGGGGAAAAAAGAAATTACCGATTTGGCAATGCAATTAATGGATTCCAAAAATCCGGGGACGTTCAATCAATCGTTAATGGATTTTGGTTCTTTGCAATGCACGCCTTCTTTGCCTAAATGCAGCGATTGCTGTTTTGCTTTCTCCTGCGTAGCAAAAGAGCAGAATTTGACCACAATACTCCCTGTTAAGTCGCAGAAAACCAGTATAAAAACTCGCTATTTTTATTATTTACATATCATTGACGGAGAAAAAACCTATATTTGCAGGCGTTCCGCCAAAGATATTTGGCAAGGATTGTATGAATTTCCGCTGATAGAGAGTGAAAAAACACTGTCGCAGGAAGAGGTTTTGGCTCACTCTTTTACGGTTGAATTATTGAAAAACTGTCAATGGACAGTCGAAACCATCACGCCTGTGTATAAACACCAATTGAGCCATCAAACAATTTTTGGGCAAAGTATTGTAATAAAAATAAAAGAAGGACTGCCTATTATTAGAGAAAATATGCTTTTTGTTTTAGAGAAAGATTTAGTAATATATCCCGTTTCACGATTGATGGAGCGGGTGATTGGTGGTTGAAAAATGGAGGGTCGGATCGGTGTTTAATTTTTTCTTCTCTTCAAAAGCAAAAAAGATGGCAAAAACGCGATTTTCATTAATCAATACAAAGATACAATTTTCCAATCAATCTGCCACATTGCGCAAATAAGAAGGTTGACATTCCACTCGCCCATTTCCAACAACTTGGTAATGAGATATATCATTGTGTAAATCGTTTTTCCGTTCGTGCATCACCTTGTCTTGTACGTAGCGCGGGACGGACAGATAATCGTTCATTTCTTGGTCTGTTTTCGCTCTTAGGATGTTATTGCTATGATTTAGATTAGTGAGGTCTGTTTGTTGCACAACGGGCGGAACGGGGTCTTGAATAGGAGGAAACCCATCTGTTTTTCCGTTACCATTGGGATTTCCTACGGGATTGCCGTTTGAGGTGTTGACCGGGTCGTGGATTATTCTTCTTGGCGGTCTGCCTTGTAAATCGGTAGCAATCACCGTTACGCGGACTTTCTCGCCAAGGGTATCGTCATAGCCGTGCCCCCAAATGAGTTTTTCTTTCATATTGCAGGTTCTGTTGGCGAGTACTTCCGTGATTTCGGTTAATTCGCTCATTAACAGTTCTTTTTCGTGGCTGTACGAAACAAAAAACAAGACCTTTCCTGCCCCATAAACCGAATCAGTATCCAACAACGGACTGATTACGGCGGCTTCAGCGGCTTCCTTCGCTCGGTCTTTTCCTTCCGCCATTTCCGAACCGATGATTGCCGTTCCGCTATCGCGCAAAATGGTTTCCACATCCTTAAAATCCACATTGATAATGGATTCCAGAGTGATGAGTTCTGCTATACTTTTTGCTGCAATGAGCAAGACATCATCTACTTTTGCAAAGGCATTATTGAGAGTAAGGTCGGGATAATAGCTCGTAAGTGCCTGATTTTTAATCACAATCAACGCATCTACATTTTGCCCCAATTCATCAATACCTTCGTTGGCAAGCCTAAACTTATCCTCTTGTTCAAAATCGAAGGGATAGGTAACGATTGCCACAGTCAATATCCCCATTTCTCTAGCAATGGATGCCACAATGGGCGAAGCTCCCGTGCCTGTACCGCCTCCCATGCCAGCGGTGATAAACACCATTTTCGTGCCTTCCAACTTTGCTCGGATAAGTTCTTCGCTTTCCAATGCCGCATCTCTGGCAATTGGAGGATTGCCGCCCGCGCCCATCTCCGTACCCAATGGGATTTTCTCCGGAATGGGATTGCTGTCCAACGCCTGTCGGTCGGTGTTACATATAATAAAATCAACACCTACTATTCCCTTATTGTACATGTGCCGTGCCGCATTGCCGCCGCCACCGCCAACACCCAATACCTTAATGATGGGCATTTGCTTACTGTTGCAATGCGTTACTTCGGGAACTATTTCTACCAAATTATCTATCTCTATCTCCATAAATCTATTTTTATTAAAGAACTTTATACTCTACTATGGTACCATTTTGTTTGTAAACGCTAATTTTTATTTTTTATTGTCTGAATTGTGATTTGTATTCAAGTAAATCCATCAAAGCATAAATCTTTGTATTTCAAGGAATATCAAAATGAAAATGTACGATATGCAAAGATAACATTCCAATTAACCACCCAATCAGTTCTACTTCATAAACACCTCAACCCAGTCGGGACGGCAGGTTTTCCTTAGCGTATAAAACTGATAATGAACAAAAAACGCATCCGATAGCGTGGTGGCGATTTTTTCTGCCCCCGCTTCGGTAAAGTGGATATAATCGCCGCCAGCCCAAGGTGGCGAATGCTTCACCCACGCAATCATCGAATTTTCACCGCCCATCACGTTGAACATATCCCAATATGCCGCTCCGTTGTCCAAAGCCGTTTGTTTCAGTGCCTCGTTCATGGCAGGTAAGTAAGTGTAAGTCTGCAACTTACCTTTAATCGTTTTGGACATATCGGACGGACCAATGAACAAAATCTTCGCCGTTGGATGTATTTTTTGCAAATATTGAATTTGTTTTTCCACACGTTCCGCACAGTATTTCACCATTTTATCGCTATTGACGCCGGGCATAAAATTGCCGCCAAATTGCATCATAATCAATTTAACATTGGCATAATGATAACATTGCGTGAGATTTTGAACATCAATACCCGTAAAAATCGTACCCGAACAGCCCCGCAACGGTACATTATCAACGGTTACGCCCGATTTCCCCTCCATCGATATACCGTAAATTTCGGCGGTGCCTTGCAGGGAAATACTTGCCTTGCTAATCGGCTGTTCAAAATCCCACGTTAAAACGCTCACGCCTTTTTTCGCCTCTTTGATGGTTTTTGTCTGGTTTTTGCAGGTCGCGGTGAAGTTGGCGGCGTTGTTCCCCACCAGCAGCACCATGCGGCTAAACTGTTTCGTCCCCTGATAGGCACGTTTATTGTTACTGGACGCAATATGGATGGCGGCAAAACCATCCAATTGGGAAAAACTTGCCAACATGCCGTAGCGTCTGTGCGATGCCCGTTTGGTGGTCGTATCGCCGTAGATGATGTAGCGGGAGAGATTGCCCGAGTAAGATTGATTGACGGAAATAGACGGAATGACCTGAATAGCAGGGACAATCCCCGCTCCTTCGCCGCCAAATTGCTCTTGCAACCGTTGTCGGAAAGTCCCCGATATTCTATCCATTTCTATCTGAGAATCCCCGTAATGCAAGAGATGAACCGCCTTTTGTTCCAAAGAGGCTTGTTCCAATTGGGCAAAAAGTTTATCGAAAAAGGTATAATCGTTTTCGGGGAAATGCAATCTCGCCCGATTGTTGATGACAAAGTCCCTGTAAAACAAGATACTGTCTGCCAGCGATTTGATTTCCGCTGCAATGGAGGTTTGTTGTTGCAGTTTTTCCAAATTTTCTTCGATATCCATTTCATCAGCCTTTTCTGCCTTAAAAACTTCGTTTGGACTTGGAAAGAACAACGTCCATTGTCCGACTTTCAGTCCATCTTCGGGAAAAATCGCCCCAACTCCTCCCAACAAAGAGAAGGATAAAAGTGTGAATAACAGTATTTTATATGGTTTCACGCGGAATTATTGCAATAAATTTAACAAAGATGCAAAGATACCATTTTTTATTCAATTTTTGCCTTACATCGTGATATGCTTTCTATCTCCCCGTAAATTCGAATAACCTCCCGTATCAAAGACTGTTTCTCGTCATTATAAATCACAAAATCGGCGGCGGAGTGCCTATTGTGGTTTTTTTGCTGAGTTTCCAAACGTTTTTTTATGGTTTCTATATCCACATTATCCCGCTGTGTAGAACGTTGAAGTAATAATTCCATTGGGGCAGCTACAAAAATAATTTTATCAAATAATTTATCCAAACTGCACGAGTATAATATGGCAGATTCAAACAGTATAAAGTTTTGATTTTCACGTTGTTCACACCATTTCAGAAAATCATTTATCACAAGCGGATGAATTACATTGTTTAATTTTTGCAATTCATTTGCACTTTGGAATACGATTTTTGCCAATTTTTTTGTATCAATATTTTGCTCCGAATCAAAAATATGTTCGCCAAAAAGACATTTAATTTCTTGTTTTACAGATATTTCAGTGTAGAATTGTTTTGCCTTTGCATCGCTGTAATAGACCTCAACCCCCAAATGCTCAAATATTTGACAAATGGTTGTTTTACCTGAACCTATATTTCCAGTGATGCCGATTTTCAACATGTTGCAAGCGGATTAACGTTGTTTCGTCACAATCTTAGGCGTTGCCTTTCGGGTACTGCCTTCTGTGTAATACTCAAACGGCTGCACAATTCTATCAAAAACAAAATATTGACACAAATAAATTTCATCTTCGTTGCCGTTGATGATGGCATAGAATCGGTCGCGGTTGTACGCGTTCATAAAATCAATGCTTTGGTCGTAAATGTCTGCATCATCGTCATTTAGCAAATGATACATGGATATGCTTGTTTTATTGCCTTGGACATCTAAAATGGTCAATTCCTTGAATTTTCCACTAAAAATACTGTCTTTTTCCGCTTGCGAATGCGGATTGTATATCACTTCGTAGTTCAAATTGCGGTAATCGGAGAGATGATCTAACATTTTCAACGTATCATAGGGTACAAGTTTTTGATTACTAATACTATGTATAATGTCAAAGTTTCGATTTCTACTGCGGACAATACGAAATGAATTATCGGAATTTTCCACATCTTCACTGTTAATCTCTTGAATTTGAGCCAATTTCAAATCAACAATTAAATGACTGCGCCACTCGTCCTCAATGGAAGAATATTTGGGCGTAATAAACCCGCGAAATCCGGGCAAATAAACCACGCACGGAGTTTTCGCCCCTTCCATAATCGCAAAACAACCCATATTGTCCTGCGTGGGCTGTCCAATATAATATACCTTTTTATTTGTGAACTTCCACAGCCTCAGGCTCGACAGCTTTATTCGGTAATCGGTATAATATATTTCCACTTTGGTAGAACTAACCGCCATTCGCTTGTTGATATTCTCCTGTGCCGATTTGGCGACGGGGGCTTTGATGGCAATGTTTTGAATGCAATTGAGCAAATCCAAGACGTTGCTCATCACCGCTTCGTACTTTCCATTGACTATCCATGTGCCGTTAGTTCGTTCCAGTAAGGTCTTGTCCCCCACGCTATTAGCCAAAAATATTTTGGTAATGGCAGCCGTATCTACTACGGCAAAACTTTTCAAATCGGTATGAAGCGTCCCCGATTTTCGGGTACTTATAACCACTACCGCCAACACAACAACCCCAATCGTAAGGCTCGCTAATGCAATGTTTTTCTTTTTCTTGTTTAACATGGTGTATTATTTAGTTTTATAAATTATTACCGTGCATACCTCACCCTCCTTACCCCCGCCAACAACAACCCCAAAACAAAGATGAGCAATAGCGGAAGCACCAGATTGACTGTTTGCCAATGCATTTTGTTTTTTAAGATGCGGTTGCTGTCCAACAGCCTCATTTTGAAGTCTTTTGACCTTACTTGCAAAATATCCTCGTCATCGCAAAGGTAATTGACGGCGTTGAGTAGGAAGTTTTTGTTGCCAAACGCCATACCCGAATAACGGTCTGCCCCCAACGGATAGGGAAAAATGTTGCCCATATTATCCATACCCAATTGATTTCTAACCATATCGCCATCGGCAACAAAAATCATTTTCGTTTTTTTGCTTTTTGCAAGCGGGGCTAATTCCTGTATTTTTTCTCCATCCAAATCGCTGAACAAAGACTGAAATTCTCCCTCCACCAATACACTGATTGGAATATTTTTCTTATTGAACTCCAGCATATTAGCCCTTCTTTTTAGGGTCTCCAAACTCACGATGGCAGGAGCATTGACCACTTTTGTATTGTTAGACGTGGTCAGTAGGATTGTTTTCTGCAAATTACTTCCCGAACCTACGGTATCAATCGAGCTAACAAACTCAGTTCTAAGTAGATTCAAATTTTTCACTATCGGATGGTTTAAATGGGGCGTAATGATGGGAAAATAGTACCAGGGAATGTATTTATACTGCGTTTGTCCGCCGATTTGCGAGCCGCCGACAGGAATACGCAAGGCATCCAAATCCTGCAACAGATTGGTATTCAGACGCACACCGTAGCGGAAAAACATATCTTCCAGATTTAGGTTCATTGGCAAAATCGGCATTTCGGAGTAGTGTTGGAGGCTGTCCATTTCGGCGAAAACGGGGTCGATGTACCACAGCAAACGCCCGCCGCGCATAACGAATTGGTCAAGAAGATATTTTTCGTAATTGCCAAAAGGTTCTGTCGGTTTGGCAATAATCAACAAATCGTACTTATTACCTTTTATTTTGTAATCTGCTGCAACTGAGTCTGTTATGTCCACATCAAAAATGCTGAAAATTGTATTGTCCAGCACAACAGAATCCACCCGATAAAACTGCCCAATGGCAATGCCCGCTTTCAAAACCTGCATGTTGGTCAATTCACCATGACCTTTCAAAAAAGCAACGCTTGCATGCAGTTGGTCGGTGATGCGGCGAATGGTATTGCCCACATTGTATTCCAATTTTTCGATGGAATATTTGATGATATTGTCTCGTACCTGTATCAATCCATCGTCCGTATCCATCAGTTGCAGTGGAATTTCCCGCTGACGATAGGAAACCAATGCCCCCGGCACAATAAAATGCGTAGCCACCCCGTCTGCCCCCATCGATTGAATGGCTTGAGGTCGCAATCCTTTTTTGTACAATTCACCGTAGATGGCATTCATCTCTTTGGGGTCGCGCCCTTGTGCGGGGTCGATAAATTCATACTCTATATTGTCCGAATAAATGCGCATTTCGTCTAACAATTCGCGAGTTTTTTGTGACAACTCGGCATAATCGGGTGGAAGTTTTTTTCCTGATAGATAGACTTTTATATAAACTATATCTTCCAAATTCCGCAGCATTTCCTTTGTGGAGAGTGACAACGTATATCGTTTTTCAACGGTAAGATCTAAGCGAGCAAAAAAGAATGAAAAAATAACATTCAACCCTACAATAAGCAATAAAATACTGCCGAATCGCAACAAATTTTCCTTTTTTATATCTTTTCCTTTTATATCTTTCATATTAGGTTAATTATCTGAATTAAAATTTAATACATCTTCTTCCGTATTCCAACCATGTCCGAAAATTACTGCCATTTCCTACTTTGCAACCGCAAAAGCGAACCTAAAAGGAAAACCGTTATCACGCTTACATAATATATGATGTCTCTGGAATCTATCACGCCGCGGCTGATGGAGGCGTAATGCTGGTCGATGCCAAACCATTTGATAAGTTGCCCAAACGAGCCGAAAATATCAAACGAATAGACAAAATCGAAGCCCAACCATACTGTAAAACAAATCAATACGGACAAAATGAAGGAAACAATTTGACTGTCTGTCATCATGGAGCAAAAGATGCCGATGGCGGCAAAAGTCGCCCCCAAAAAGAACAAGCCAATGTACGACCCCCACATTGCCCCCATGTCCAAATTGCCTTTTGGATAGCCCAAAAAATATATGGAAATGAAGTAGATAAAGGTCGGCAGCAGCGAAATAAATAGCAGGACTAAACTCGCAAAATATTTCGCCAAGATGATTTGCATGTCCGAAATTGGCATGGTCAAAAGGATTTCAATAGTTCCCACTCTTCGTTCTTCTGCAAAAGAACGCATGGTGATGGCGGGAATCAACAACAAAAACACGATGGGTGCTAAGGAAAACAAGCCGCTCAAATCGGCAAAACCCCTGTCTAAAATGTTGTAAGACATGGGGAAAACCCACAAAAACAACCCCGTAAGCGTGATGAAAACGCTCATCACAATGTACCCTATAAGCGAATGGAGAAACACTCGAATTTCTTTTCTAAATAAACTATACATAATGTAAGTCGCTGAATATTAACTTATTTTATAAAACATACTACAAAAATGGAGTATTTACAAAGATACAATTTTTGAAAATATGAATGGTGAATTATTTATTAAAAAACAATCCGTTCTCAACAAAAAAAATGGTATCTTTGCAAAAAACATTTCACAAATGAAAAAACGCATTTTCATACTCTATTTTCTTCCGTTTTGTTTGTTTGGACAGGTTTGGGATGATTTTCAGGATGGAACGCTGAAAGATTTTTGGATAGGCGACAGGGACAGTTTTATGGTAAATTCAAACTACCAACTGCAACTTGATGCGGCGGTTGCAGGACAGGCTTATCTATCAACAGCCTTGCAATTGTCCAATCTGGACGAAGATAGGGAATGGTCGTTTTGGATTCGGGAGAATTTTGCTCCTTCAGCAAACAATCGTGCCAGATTCTATTTACTGTCAGACAGGAGCAATCTTTTAGATACTGCTGCACGCGGCTATTATCTCCAATTTGGAGAAAGCGGTTCCAATACGGCAGTGCGATTGTACCGCCAGCAAGGAAGAACACATACCTTGCTTTGCAGTGCAACAGAGGGGGCAATTAATGCTGCTTTCGATATTCGTGTAAAAGTAATTCGCTTTGCTGAAGGCGAATGGGTTCTTTATTGTTCCGATAATGGAAACTCCGATATAAAAGAAGCATCGCGATGCATAGATACGACCATAACCACGTCAAACAATCTTGGCTTGGCATGTTATTATACGGTTACCAATCGAAACCGATTTTACTTTGATGATATTTACTGCGGAAACATCTTTATTGATACCGTTGCGCCTGTTATTCAAGCAGTTAATTTGAATAAACAATCCATTGAAATGGTGTTTGATGAGGCATTGGATTCGTCTTCGTTGGAAATGGCGAATTTTGACATAAATAATCTGGAAAAAGCGGAGTTTGCGGAAGGCAGTCTGTCCAAGATAATATTGTCATTTTCAGCACCTTTACTCGTAAATGCTATTTTTTCGCTGAAAATAACAGGCATTTCCGATTTGGCGGGCAATGTAATGAAAGATACGGCACTTTTCTTTCGGTTGTATGAGCCGCAACTATTTGATATTGTGATTGATGAAATCATGGCAAGACCCTCTGCCTCAGGCGGTTTGCCCAATGCCGAATACATTGAACTCTACAATCGAACCGATTTTCCCATAAATTTAAACGGTTGGCAGTTGAATATCGGCAACAGCGTGCGGACATTTGGCGATGTAAGCATTGATTCTCAGGGATTTTTGTTGGTAACGGGCAATAGCAATCGGGGTTTGTTTGAGCAATATGGCGAGGTGGCGTACCTATCCAGCCTGCAAATTACCAATGCGGGTCAGCGATTTCGCTTAACGGCGGACAATGGGCAACTCATTCATTTTGTTTCCTTTACAGAGGAATGGTATGGCGACAACACCAAAACGGGTGGCGGTTGGTCTATTGAAATGATTGATTGCCTGAACCCTTGCGGCGAAATGGAAAATTGGGCGGCTTCCATCGATGAAAAAGGCGGAACGCCTTGCCAAGTCAATTCCGTGTCGCACAGTAATTTAGATGAGCAGGCTCCGCAATTAGCCTACGTTTCGTCGGATAGTGCTGATGTGATTACCGTTTTCTTTTCCGAGAAAATGTTGCCTGAAAAATTGCACAATAAATCGGCGTACTCCATCGTTCCAAATATGCTCATTGACAGTGTTTTAACAGTAAGCATAGACTTGGATTTCGTATCACTATCTTTGGCATCTCCTTTGTTGCCGAATACCATTTATACGCTTTATGTAAAAGATTCTCTCATGGATTGTGTGGGCAATATCATTTTGTTAAACTCATCCGTTACTTTTGGTTTGGGCGAAGAACCACAATACAATGATTTGATTATCAACGAAATTCTATTTCATCCTTTTGACGAGGGCGTGAATTTTGTTGAAATTTACAACCGCAGCGATAAAATAATTGACCTGCGAAACCTGCGTCTGTCCACCTACAAAAAAGACGGCAGCCTCGACACGGGGAAATTGATTATCGGCACGGGTTTTCAACTCTTTCCGAAGCAATATTTGGTATTGACTACGCAACCCCGCATCGTGCAATCGCAATATTCTTACCCCGATGAACAGTGTTTTATCAAAATGAGTTCCTTCCCGACCTACAACCATGGAAGCGGAAGCGTTGCTATCATCAACAAAACCAGTACGATAGACAGTTTTTTTTATTCCGAAGACATGCACTATCCCTTGTTGAAATCTTTCAAGGGTGTGAGTTTGGAACGCATCAATCCCGATAGAAAAACGCAAGACAAATTCAATTGGCATTCGGCGGCGGCGAGTGTGGGCTATGCTACGCCGGGGTACAAAAATTCAGCATACAGCGACAACCTAACCGCCCCCTCCGAATTTGAGGTCTATCCCGAAATTTTCTCGCCCGATAACGACGGCTATAACGATGTGGTGAACATTTCGTATTCGTTTCCGCAACCCGGCAATCGTGCCAGCATCTACATCTACAACGTCAATGGAAAAATGCTCAAAACATTGGTAAACAACGAATTGCTAAGTACAGAAGGCTATTTCACGTGGGATGGAATGATGGACGGCAATATCAAAGCCCCTGTCGGTACCTACATTTTCTTAATCGAATACTGGAACATCAAAGGTGAAGTGAAACGGGTGAAAAAAACGTGTACGCTGGCGATAAAATATAAACGTTGAGGAGGGAGATGGATCGAAAAATTGTTTTAACTGCCGACGGTTCGAGTAGCATCTTTTCGGAAGAGGTCAATCAACATTATCATTCGCATTTTGGGGCATTGCAAGAATCGATGCATATTTTTATTGAGGCGGGGTTATGTTCTGCTACACTTTCTCCTTTGCAAACGATTTCTATTTTGGAAATTGGATTTGGCACAGGATTGAATGCCTTGCTTACTTATTTTAAATCTGAAAACATCTGTAAAACAGTCTATTATGAAACGTTGGAACTCCATCCCATTTCGCAGCAAGAGGCAGAGCAGTTAAATTATCCTGCCATTTTGCCCTATTTATCTGCAAAAGAAATATTTACACGATTACACCGTGCGGCATGGAATACAAAAGAGGTCGTTTCCGAACATTTTACCTTGCAAAAACGCCTAATTTCCGCCACAGAGGCAAACTATGCTCCCGATGCCTTTGATTTGGTCTATTTTGATGCTTTTTCGCCCGAAGCACAGCCGGCATTATGGACAAAAGAAGTATTTGAACCTATTTACAACAGCATGAAAAAAGACGCTGTTTTATTGACCTATTGCACCAAAGGAAGCGTTAAAAACACGTTGAAAACACTTGGATTTCAGATAGAAAAACTTCCCGGTCCCGCAGGAAAAAGGGAAATATTGCGGGCAAAAAAATATATTCATAATTAACTTTTTTGCAAAGACACAAAAAGTTTTATTAAAAAACAGGAAGTAAAAAGGGGTTGTTTCGGTTTTTAGAAAGAATTTTTCAGCAATTTTTTGCGTGGTTTTAAGGGGGATTGGAGAAAAAATATTAATAGGTTAAGAAAAAATAATTCTCCATTTTCCATTTAAAAATTGTATCTTTGCAAAACAGCCTTTTTTAGGCATTAAATGCTATTTATGTGTAATTGTAATGGTTTAATAGGATTTTGTTATGAAGAATTATTTTTTGTTTAAGCGATTTTTCTGCTTTTTTGCAGCGTGTACGTTATTTGCGGCGTGCATAAAAAAAGATGCCTTCGATTTTTCCAATTCGTCCGTAGGATTGGATGGAATATGGGGTACTGTTTTGGTGAATGACGAAGTGGCGTTTACCGATTTCACCGTCGATTCGGCGGTGAATATGGTGTCGGACAATAATGTGATTACACTCATTTATCATGCTCCCTTGCAAACATCAGGCAAGGAGAAAGACTTGTTCTCTTCGGTGGACTATCAATGGCATTTTTCCTTGGACAATGTCATGGAACCGTCCACGCCGCCAAGCTTTGAGGTGGAGGTTTTTTCAGGGAATCAAGATATTTTGTTCTACGGCGACACCGCACAGGTATTGATTGACACCGCCGTTTTCAATGCCGGCAGTTTTCGCATGGTTGTAAACAGCACGCTCAATCACACGCTTAAATTTAAGATAAAAAGCATCTATTTTCATTACCCTGACGGCAGAATTTTAGATACGGTCATTACCATTCCGCACAATCAAAGCAATTTTGAGTTTGCGATAGATTTGATGAACTGTCGTGCCAAGTTACAACGAAATTCGCTTCCTTGCGAGGTATCAATTAGTGTTCACAACGATGGACAGCCGTTTGTAGGCGGGGCAAAAAGTCTGAGTGTGGATGTATTTGGAACGTTTTATGTGTTTAAATTCTTGCGGGGACAAGTTATATCTCTCACGGAGAGAATAAGTTATGAATCGGATTTTAACTTGAATGCCAGCGGAAAAACTTCGTTTTTAGTCCAAAATGTGCGGGGCGGAAAGATAAGAATAAATTCGGCTAACAGTTTCGGGGCGGGAATGGTATTTACGGTAGATACCTGTGAGCTTGTTACCAACGGAACAACAACCCATTTGCTCTCTTCTGCCAGTTCCACCTTTCAGTTCGACCCTGCTCCAACCCACTTTGCTTCTAAAAATCAATCGTTTACAATAGACCTAACCGATTTTTCCCTTGCAGAAAAAAATAGATTTCGATTTGGCGGGTCGGTTTTGGTGAACGAACCCGGTATGGCAGGTACCAGCATTTGGGCTTTCGACACGTCCAGTTTTTCCATCGAGCCTTCGTTGGAACTGCCGCTGGATTTCAATTTGAATTATTTTGTCTATCGAGATACCATTGCAATGGATCTTTCAGGCATAGAAAATGCCGATTTTAAAGAAAATCTAACATTTAGAGTAGAGATGTTGAACGATTTTCCGCTCGAACTCCAAACGCAAGTGTATTTCTTGGATGGAAATTACCGCATCATCGACTCCCTCTTTTCGCAACCGACTCTTATTGAGGCAGCAAGCACAAATTCCATTGATGGAAAAACCATTTTGGCTGGAAAGATGAATCCTTCGCCGCAGTTCATGGAAATAAACAATACCCGATTGGAGAAATTGAACAATGCAAGATACATTTATATAAATGCACGAGCAACTTCCAACAATCAACAAGTGATTGTACGTTCCGACCAGCGATTGAAAATAAAAATTGGCGTGAAGGCAGCAGTAAAAACAACATTTAACTTTAAATCGGATAAATAATTTATGAAAACGATACGTATTTTTTTAATAGTCGGCATCTCATTTGCCCTGTTGCAAACAACGGCTCAGCCCTTGAATTTTTTCAAGGATAATCTCTATAATTTGAATTACAATCCTGCCTCTGAGGTTCGGGTTCGGGGGCATATCGGCATCGGTATTTCCAACCTCAATTTGCAACTTAGCACAAATATTGCGACCTACAATGATGTCATTTTTCGGCACGGACAAGGAAATAAAACGATAGACTTGAATGGATTTTTTGCCCGAATTCCCAAAAGTTCCTATGGCGAAGTGGTCGTTGATTTGAACAATGAACTACTTGGTTTTGGTTTTAAAATTGGGGAAAAAGCCTATTTTTCGTTTAGCAGCCGCCTGCGGTTGGATGCAAGTGTTTCTGTCCCCAAAGACCTTTTTCAGATGGCAAAAGACGGCAACATCGCCCACATTGATGAGGAGTTGAACGTTCTTCCCTTAGCCTCCGCTTTGTTGTACACCGACCATTCCATTGGCTTACAATATAAAATCTCAGATAAAATTACTGTGGGGGCAAGAGGTAAATTTTTGATGGGAATGGCAGGTGCCAATATCAAAGAGTCCAATTTCAGATTTACAACGGATTCCGAGTGGAATTTGCATCTAAAAGGCGATGCCTTCGTGAATTTGTATTGCCCAAAAGATTTTATCAACCCCGTAGAGGGAAGTATAAATATGTACGACTTAATACAAAATGGGGAGACAAATCTGTTTAATGCAGGCAATTTGACTGCGGGGACGGTACTGGGTTCGTCTTGGGGCGGTGGCTTTGATTTGGGTATCGACATCAAATTACCGCTCAATTTTGGCGTGAAGGCAAGCCTCATTGATTTTGGCTGGTTAAAATGGAACCGAGACCAACGGGGCGCAACCACTTACAGGATAAGTATCGACACAACTCATCCGTTCTACCAAGATGGCGAGTTGGTTTTTTCAGGTTTGCCCCTTGAATCGTTTGACCTCAACAACAATATGTCCATTTCACAAATCATTGATAATATTTTAAAAGAAACGAAGATTGATACGGCGTTTCTATTGACGGAGGAAACGACCGAAAGTTTTGTCATGCGGACGAACTCTAAGTTTTTCTTGGAAGGATATTACCAAATGAAACGCCATAAATTTTCTGCTCTTTTGCGGTTGGATTTTCTTAGAGAAAGAACAATGTCTTCATTTACATTAGGTTATAATCTCAATCTTAAAAAAATACTTGATGTGGGAGTTAGTTATACGATGGCAAAAGGTTCGTATCGAAATCTTGGAATAGGGTTTTCGTTCAATCCGGGCGATGTGTTTCATTTTTATGTTTCGGCTCACAATTTGTTTACTGTCTTTTTCCCCTATGCAAACAATAATTTTAATGTACAAACGGGAATTTTCTTCACCATCCCTGTTAAAAAACCCAAAAAACCAGTAGAAAATGACACGCCGCAAGAGGAAAATACTAAAAAATAAAAAATAATGAACTCAAAACGAAATTGTGGCACAAAATTTGCAGTATAGAATAGTACAGTTTTTTTAACATTTATAAATTTAATTATTAACAAATAAAATTAGAAAGAATGAAAAAAGTTATTTTTAGACTAACAGTGGTTGCTTTGGCAACAGTGGTGTTTGCATCTTGTAAACCAGATCTAACAAACACAGAAATGCTTACGCACAAGAAAGGTTGGACACTAGTAGAGGCGACATGTTCTCCTGCCTACGAGCTTGACAATGGTTCAACAATTACTAATTTACGCGATGGTTATTTGCGTAGTTATGAGTTAGATGACATTATTTTCTTTGAAGAAAATGGTGCTTTAACAGTAGATCCAGGCAAAAATCTTCCTGCTGA
>Ga0082212_10004778_pt1 | contig 18695 bp, 13 predicted proteins | sample TergutNt197P3_FD_71548 | JGI IMG/M metagenome (GOLD analysis project Ga0082212, IMG submission 71548) | Neocapritermes taracua P3 segment gut microbial communities from Petit-Saut dam, French Guiana - Nt197 P3 | ecosystem: Host-associated > Arthropoda: Insects > Digestive system > Gut ...
TGACCGGCCAGATCCGGCCCCGGATTATCTTGTAATATTCTTCCACGGGCGTCTTCTGGACAGAGTGCGTGTAACGGGTCGCGTATTCCCGGCCCAGAGGAAGAACGGCCCGGAAAAGCTCCGCCCCGTCTTCGCCCCGCACCACCAGGCAATCCACAGGCCGCCCGGCCAGGCTGATCAAGCCCAGCAACAAAATCAAGGCCGCCCGCAAATAATGCGCTCCCTTCTACGCCCGTCCGGCCGCACCGCCCGTCTCATCAAAATCAAAAGCCGTTTTTAGCGGCTTTATTTTGATTCGGAAGGGAAATTATAACAACAACCAGGCCCCTTTGTCAAACCAAGGCGCCGGCGTTCATTCATTTATCAAGTTCATCAAGTTCATCCGGTTCATCCGGTTCAAGCATGTAAATACTATCCACATGATTTATTTTCGACATTTCTATTTTCGATAATAAAAAAAATCCCGCCGGCGTACTGATACTGTTCAACGATCCCTGTGCGCCAGTTAAGTTGAAAAAGTGACTAAAAATGGCGTATCCGATATAAGCGCACAACAGGATAGAGGCAACCAACACCACCCTGCGCCTTGATTTATTGATAGTTTTGGATTTTTTTGTTTTCTTAGAATCGGCGGATTGTCCCCATATTGTACGGTCGTCATCATCTAGCATCTTTCCATTCTTCCCATGAAGCGCTACTGTATTTTCTTCATCATTTATCGAAGTTGTATCGACGGGTGTTTTTTCCGTGTGAATCCGAGTGGTTCTTGGAGGATGCGCCAATAGCGTTGGGACCACCGTTGAATGTGGGAAATGTAGGGCAGTCGAGCGAGGAGACCAAGAAAAACGAGTATGAGTACGCCGTGATAATCGTGTCGAACACCGCGAGGATCACGGGGATCGTCTGTTTTTTGGAAGGCGGTCATCAGGGTATCAAGGGTGCAACGGCTCATCGGAACCTCCGGGGAAAAAGAGAAAAATCAGACGAAAACGTTCCGACTGCTAGAGAACTACTACGTTTGAAAAGCGAGGATGTTAGCCAAAAAAATTGAAAAAAAACCAAAATTCTACTTTGCAGATCGTGTAGCCCTCTTGACAACACCTGCCCCCATTTGTACAATTCTGGAGAGATTACTGAAAATTCCCGTTCGACGGGCTGAAACAAAGATGAAGTTTTTTTTCAAAACGCATTGGCATCGCTTAGCCGTTTTCACGAAGACGAAAAGGGAATGGAAACCGTCAATATAGTGATGATCCTTGCCATCGCGGCAATGGTGGCAATAGTTCTTATCACGGTTGGTAATGAAATCGTTGAATGGATGAAAAATAAGTGGAACGATTTAAAGGGGAAAGATGTAACATACTAGCGCACTATTTGCCAAATACTATTGCTTATTATGTTTGTTCACTAACATAAAAACTTTTCCTGTTTTGCCAAAGTCGCCGTTTTTGATATAACAAGCAAGATGTAGAGTGGCTTTGGTAAACAATAACGTTCGACAAATTGTGTACCAGTGCTTTCACTGAGGTGCGTTCATACTTTGCTCTTTTCGGCGAGACTTGTTCGAGAACAGTCATTCCCACGCAAGCGGGAACTAGAGAAGTAGTTTGTGTGCCGCTTGTCTGGGTTCCGTTTTGCACCGGAGTGACGGTGCGGCCACACTTTAAGAATTGACAAAGTGCTAATATGTCCCTTCGGAATCATTTCTATAGGCAACCTCTAAAAACCCTGCCCCCTTTCCGGTAGTCCTCGACAGATGGAAAAAAGTTGATAGTCTATGCATATCGATTCACTTTTTTCCATCATTTTCATGAGCCACGGACAATTCGGCTTCTTCGATCGAGAACAACAACTCGCAAAAATCTATCAACTCAACAACTTCCTGCCCAAACTGAATGCGTTGATCGATTGGGAAATCTTTCGCCCCACCCTCAAGAAGGTTCGGGAAAAAGAACACGCAGGTCCCGGCGGACGAACACCCTTCGATGTCGTACTGATGTTCAAAATCCTCGTTCTCAAATCCCTCTACAACCTCGCCGACGAAAGAATCGAAGAGCAAATCCGCGACCGTATTTCCTTTCAAGATTTTCTCAGTCTCCATCGAGGTGATACCATTCCCGATGCAAAAACAATCTGGCTCTTTGCTGAACAACTCAAAAACCTCGGTCTGGAACGTTCCCTGTTCGACCGGTTCAATCAACTGCTCGACAGCAGTGGTTTTGCCGTGAAAAGCGGCTTGATCGTCGATGGCACTTTCGTCGAAGTGCCGAAGCAACGCAACACCAAAGATGAAAATGCCCAGATCAAGAACGGAGAGATTCCCGAATCGTTTTCGGCAAATCCGCATGTTCTTGCACAAAAGGACTGCGATGCTCGTTGGACAAAGAAGAACGATGTTTCGTACTTCGGTTACAAGGATCACGATTTAGTTGACGAAGAATACAAGTTTATCCGCGACTATGCCGTAACGGATGCCTCGGTGCATGATAGTGTGCCTTACCCTGATTTGATGCCGGAGGATCCGGCGTATCCTGATCAGGAGGCGTTTGCGGACTCGGCGTATGCGAGTAAGGCGAACGAAGAGGATTTATTGCGTCGTGGTTTTTTGTCGATGATTTGCGAGAAGGGCTATCGGAACAAGCCGCTTACGGAGGAGCAGAAAAAGATGAACAAGGTGAAATCGAGCGTTCGTTGTCGGATTGAACATGTTTTCGGAGCGATGAAGAGTCGCTGTCGAGATGAAATTTTGCGAACGATAGGAATGGGTCGAGCGAAGTTTTGGATAGGGCTGCGGAATTTGGTTTACAATCTGGGTCGTTTTGTGAGTTTGAAGTGTCCGAAACCGAGCAAGGTGCGCTAGAAGTGCGCGCCGGTGGCGGTATTTTGGCATTTTCGGAGGGATTTTTAGGGGATTTTGGGCTGAAAAGCGGCGAATCGGCGGAAATTTTGCCAAAATGCTTGACTTCCGCTCTGCGACAGATAAAATGGTGTTATTAGAAGTTCCCTTATATTGTTTTAGAGGCGGCGTGGTAATTTAGGGAGGTTGATCAGTTTTTTCGGTATCTTTTTCGATGCATTGCCGAAGTCTTTCCTCACGCACATGGTCAATTTCCGCCTCTGGCTCTCTGTGCGTCAATCGCTTCGACAAATAATAAACCGAAGCCAATAACACTTTCGCCTCCCCTGTCGCCGAATCCACATCGTAATGTTTGCTCAAACCACGCCAATTATTCATCCAGCCAATCGTTCGCTCCACCACCCAACGACGAGGCATCACTTTGAAAGTGTGCAACTCCGTGCGTTTCACACTCTCAAACTCCCAACTCTATTTTTGGCGAACATAATCGACCATCGGTTGTCCCGAATATGCCGTGTCCCTTTCACGGACTGGCTGTCAATGATTGCCAAACTCGGTTCGGCATTGCGACCTAGCGCACCTTGCTCGGTTTCGGACACTTCAAACTCACAAAACGATCCATATTGTAAACCAAATTCGTCAAAGCCGGTTAATGTCGGCATTCATCGTTTTACGGTGCTGAGATTTTACCTATCTTGCCCAACAGGGACAAACGCAAAAACCGTTAAGACCCTAATGCGATATTAGGAAAAATCCGTAAATCCGGCACATCAATCAATTCTGTCCTAGCGAAAAGACGAATTACCTCCAAGAGGGACATGGTTTGTCCGTGTACGATGATTGAAGAAAAACCATATAAGGGGAAGAATGATGTTGAAAAGTTTCCAGAAAACATTGTCCATTGGATTGAGTGGATTGCTTGCACTCGGTATTGGCGTTGCAAATGCCTCTGACACCACCGTCAAGAAGGCTCCCAATGTTTTACACGAGATGGTTCCGCACATCGTTTTGCCGGAAACTATCGAGTACAATAAAACGGCAAAGAGTTTGCCGCACATGGGATACGCCAGTGCCAATTCGCCCTACGTTGCGTCTTACGTTGCCTATCCCTCGTACCAGGCTCCCCATACGGCAACGTTCCGACCGGTCGGTCAATCGGTTTATCCGGTTTCGCCCCAGTTATTGCCAGCACCGTTGCCGAAAAAGGAGTCCGACATGGATTCCATTGCCGAAGAAGTCGCCATGCGGGAAGTCGAAGGCAAGGATTTTGTGCTGAACAGTAAAATTTCAGAACCGATTCAACTTGCCTCCGGTGCGGAGGAAGTGATACCGACGCTTCCAATGCCGAATAGCACCGTCTTGCAAACAGGGGCGTTCTGCCAGCATCCGGCTAAACCACCGTCTGCTTGGTCATTCAGTTCCCCGCTTTTCAAAGTCGCCTCGGTCCCCGCCGGTTGGGGGGGGGGACAGATTGGTTCGATCACTCACAATAGTCCAAGGGGGTGCGTACAACATGTTGCTTTTCACCCCGGAAGCGTTGATCCCAATACAGGCACGGCAATGCCGCAGGGAATTCCCTACTCGACTTACCAACGGGGACACATGCAAGAGGAAAACGTTGGACCGCAAGCCCAAGTCCTTCCAAATGGCATGATTCTACTAACGTTGCCGCAAGATCACAACAACTGCGGTTTGATTCGATGCAAAAGCGGTAATGCTCCCAAAACCCTTTTATTGCCCCCGGCTGGCGCATTCGGTATGCAGCAGACTCCGCAAGCAATGATGCCGATGCCCAGTATTCAAAATGCTATGATGCAAAGTGGTGTCGGGATGCCCACTATGCAAGTTTCCCAGCAACCGCAGATGATGTTGCCGCAGATGCCGCAAATGCAGATGGTTCCGATAACAACCATGACTCCAATGGGACCCGCCATCGTCGGATATCAACAGGTTCCTGCAATGAATCCAATGATGATGAACCCGATGGGAATGAACCCAATGATCCTGAATCCGATGATGAATCCCCAAATGGCAACAGCAGTGCCGAATCCGATGGTGGCTTCACAGGTCTCTTCGGGAGAAGGCGACGATGAAGTGACCGAAGCAACCCCGGCGGCGGCAAGCCCGATGGCACTGGTGGCAACACCATACGGATATGCGATTCAGGTTCCAGCCGATGCCTTGCAAGGGGATGGGGCAACCCAACTCGCCCAAATGCAGCAGGCTCTTGCCCAGCAAATACCGACGCAAATGCCGACGAATCCTTACGCCGGACTGTATGTAACACCTTGGGGTTATATGGCAATGAATCAATCGGCGGGACAACTCGGTGGACTCGGACACAATATGATGATGAATGTCGGTTATCAACCGATGGGCATGGGAATGTCCGGTCAGGGTGGAATGAGCGTTTCGGATATGTTGCAAATTATGGCTTTCATCAACAGCAACAGTAATAAGCCGAAGCAGAGGCAGGGAAGGATGATGGAGCGGATTGCTGAACGCCGGGAAGCCCGGAAAGCGGCATGTGATAATGACCCTTTTTCCATGTTGATGCAGGCTTGGACAACTCCCTATGCCGCAAATGACACAGCACTTCGGATGCCCTCCCGGAATGCGTATCCCTACGGATATTTTGGTGTGCAGGCGGCACCGATGAGTACGGCAAACTACGGCGGATACCACAATCTCTACCTCGGCAATACTGCCTATCCGGGATTGTATTAGAGCATGTTTGTCCCACACCTTAACCGTGTTTGAAAAAAATTCCCAGTGGGCGGTAGTATCTACACAATGTTCCACCCAGCCTCGCAGGGCGTTTACAATTGTAGGTACTATTGGTCATGCCCCCTTCTCGATTTGTCAAACGCAGTCAGATGGTCTTCGACTTTGCGAAGACCGTACTTGCTCCGCCGCAGTTGACCGCCGGTTTTTGGTTCTCCGATTGGTCGGATTCCCTGATCGAACCCCATGCCGATGTCCTACACCGCAGTTTTCGCCATGATTCCGATGGTGCCGTTTTTACGACCTTTCAGCAATACCATCATTGCCGCCGCTTGATTGAAATGCTTGCAGACAGTCCCTCTTTTTTGCCTGAAGCGACATTGTTGGTCGCCCACGGCGGTTCCGAGGAACTGTTTGAGTACGTTGCAAATATCCAAGGTTTGAAACTTTCCGATGAGGTGGGTGCCATTCAAAATGTTGCCGTTTTGCCGGAATACCGACGACAGGGAATCGGACAGGCTTTGGTACAAGGTGCGTTGCGGGGATTTCAACGTGCCGGCATCCAGCGGGTAACGCTCGAAGCAACGTCGGACAATTTAACTGCCGTGAATTTGTACCACCGGATCGGTTTTACGACGTATAGGGTTTATTTCCGAGAAATCTTCGGATGAGGAGGGGTAACGATTTGATGTCCCCTCTTCCTCTGGGAGAGGGCAAGAGTGAGGGCTTCCTGCCGCTTTGCCGTTTTTCCCTCTCCCCCAAAACCACCCACTAAATTTGGATGCACCCAGGATACATTATGATTGCGGCTCTGGTAACTTTTTGCTATAATACGCGAGAATTATTCCATGTTATCGACATTCATGAACACCCAAGTCCTTTATTCCGTTTTCAAGCGCAACTTTGTCGGCTATCTTTCCAATCCGACGGGTTATGTCTTCATCTGCGTCTTCGTTTTGCTCAGTTCCATTGCCGCATTTCTGCCGGACGAGTTTTTTAATGCCAATCTCGCCAACCTCGATCAACTGAATCGCTGGTTTCCCCTCATCATGCTCGTCTTCATTCCCGCCATCACCATGGGAATCTGGGCAGACGAACGCCGACAAGGCACCGATGAACTGTTGCTCACCATTCCCGCCAGCGATTTCGACATCGTCCTCGGAAAGGGCAAAGCCGCCGTCTGCATTTACAGCATCTCACTGCTCTTTTCGCTTATTTGCAACCTGCTCATCCTAAAATATCTCGGCACGCCCGACATCGGACTCTTCCTTTGCACCTACATCGGATACTGGCTCGTCGGTGTGGCAATGATCTCCATCGGAATGGTCGCCTCCTTTCTGACGAGCAACCTGACCGTCTCCTACATTCTCGGTGCAGTTTGCTGCGCTCCCTTCATCGCCTTGCAATGGATCGATGCTGCCCCGCTCAATGCCGAGACCGCCAGTCTGCTCAAAAGTTTCAGCATTGCTTCGCAGTTTGAACTTTTTGGTCGGGGAATCATCAATTTTTCGAGCATTCTGTATTTTGGAATGGTATCCGCAACCATGTTCTATTTGAGCATGATCCTCATTGGACGGCGGCACTGGACGGCATCCCAAAAATACGCGGGAGCGTGCCACTTTTCCATTCGCACCCTTTGCCTTCTTGCCATCGGATTGAGTTTGGTCTTCATTTTCCAGCACTACAACCTCCGTGCCGACTTGACCGAAGAAAAATTGAGTACCCTGTCGCCGGAAACGAGAACATTACTCAAAAATCTCAAGCCGACGCATCCGATTATCATTGAAGCGTTTATCAGTCCCGACGTTCCTGAACCTTACGTTCAAACTCAGCGCGACATCAAGGCGATTCTCGATGAAATCAGGTTGATCTGCGGCGAAAACAGCGTCAAAATTCGGCTCCATGACAAAATTCGACCGAACACCGAAGCCGCTCTGATTGCCAGCCAACGATTCGACATCAAACCGCAGAATGTTTCCTTTGCGGCACGCGGAAGGCGGGAAAATGCAAGCATTTTTCTTGGCGTTGTCTTCCGAAGCGGACTCGATTCGTTGGTACTCCCCTTCATTGACCGGGGACTTTCTGTCGAATACGAACTCGTCCGTGCTCTGTGCAGTGTTACTGACCAACGGAAAAAACGCATCGGCGTTCTGAAAACGGATGCCCCGCTTTTCGGTCGGTTCGATATAAACGCTCTCATGATGGGGCAGCCTGGTGAGTCGCCGCCCTGGATGATCGTCGAAGAATTGCAAAAGCAATACACCGTCATCGAAGTTGATCCGGCAATGCCGCCCCAAGAGTGGAATCACGGAGAGAAATTCGACGCATTGCTTGCCGTACAACCGTCGGCAATGGGCTTCATCGAGATTCAACATTTTGTCGAAGCCGTCCGGGCTGGTCAGCCGACGATTATTTTTGAAGACCCGCTGCCGTTGCCGATGTATGCTCGCGGTGTGCCGGGAACAGCCGAACCGCGCCAATCCGGCGGCAATCCGATGATGGGACGGCAACCCACCCCCAAGGGAGTCATTGACGACCTCTGGAAACTGCTCGGTGTGCAAATTGACGGTCAGCAAGCCGTTTGGCAGGACTATCAACCGATTCGCCAACTCCGGCAACTTCCCAAGGGCTTCGTCTTTTTGGACCAAAGTTCGGAAAAATCCCCTTTTGATAAAAATGATGCCGTAACCTCGGCATTGCAGTATATGATGTTGCCCTTTCCCGGTCGCATTACGGAGTACGTGCCGATGATGGGTGAGCGTCCTGAGGAAAATCCGCTGACCGTTACGCCGATTCTCCAAACGTTTCAGCAACCTTCGGGAATCGTAATGACACGGTTGGTTACGCAAGGACAGCGCAGCGGCGATTGGGAACGCGGAATGATTGCCGAAGCGCAGCCGCAAACTTTGGCTGTCCGCATTCAGGGAGAACTGCCCGCCCCGCCTGCTCCTGAACTGCAAGAGGGAGAAGTGCCGGTCAAGCCGGAGCCAACCGACATCAACGTGATTCTCGTGGCGGACATTGATTTGCTGACGGATGTGCTGTTTCACTTACGGCAACTGGGCAACGAGCCGGGCTCTGGAATCAACTTGAATTTCGATAATGTAACGTTCGTTCTCAATGCGATTGACAGTGTGGCAGGCGATGAGCGGTTCCTTGCCGTGCGGAGCCGCCGGGTGAAGCATCGAACGCTCTCCAAATTCGACGAAAATACAGATGCCATCCGGCAAGCGACGATGGATGCCAAGAAAGGGTACGAAGAGGAATTTAACGAATTGAAGCAGGAGGAGCAGACAAAATTCAACGCCAAAATAGAAAAAATTAAAGAGGACCTTCAGGGAGGGGGAGTGAATCGGGAGGAGGCATCTCGAAAGGTGGCGGCGGCGATGATGGCTGCTGAAAAGCGTCTCCAGATGGAAGAGGAAAGAATGCAGCGGGAATTTACCCTTAAATTGGAAAAAGCAGATGTCAACTTGAACGAACACATCAACCGGATTCAAGGACAGTACAAACTTTGGTCGGTGGTCTTACCGCCGATTCCGCCGCTGGCGATTGCCCTTGCCGTCTTTTTCGTCCGGCGCATTCGGGAGTCGGAAGGAGTCCCCAACTCGAGACGGAGGAAATAGTCAACCATGAGTTTAGGATTAGGATACATCGGACCCTTTCGCTTGCTGGAAGTTGTCAATCGCGGACAGTCATGCTGTCTTTGGCGCGCCTACGATGATGAAAAGCGTGAATTCATCGGAATCAAAACGCTGCTCGAATCAACGGCAAAGCAACGCGGTCAGGTGCAACTCCTCGAACATGAATACAAGGTTGCTTCCAAGTTTTCGCATCCCAATTTGATCCGCATCTTTCACTACGATTGGTACAATAAAATCCCCTATATCGGAATGGAATGGTTTTCTGCCGTCAATTTGAAAATGTGGGTCAACCGCGGTTATGAAACTTATTGTGAACACCTTCCGCAGATATTCCTCCAAATGACGCAAGCGTTAGCCTACCAACATGCACAAGGTTGGGTGCATCGGGACATCAAGCCCGACAACTTTCTCTTTGCCCAGGAATCGGTTACAGTCAAGATGATAGACTTCGCTCTTGCCCGAAAGACCGCTCCCGGATTTATGAAGTTTTTTACGCTCAAAGGAAAAATACAAGGAACCGCAAGTTATATGTCGCCGGAACAGATTCAAAGGCTCCCGGCAAATCCTCTGGCGGACATTTACAGTCTCGGTTGCACCTTTTACGAATTACTGACAACACGGCTCGTTTTTACAGGTGATACGCTCAATGATTTGCTCAACAAACATCTCTCCGCTTCGCCGCCTGCACTCGGGCAGCGAAATCGGAATGTTACGCCGGAATTTACGGAACTGTTGAAATCAATGCTTGCCAAAAACCCGAAAGACCGTCCCAAAAGTAGCGAGGAACTGTTGCGTATCCTGAAAACAGTCCGTCCCTTCCGCCGTCCGCCGGCAAAAAGTGATGTGGCATAATGCTTTCGCCGTCAAGAACAAATACCCACTGACAAGCGTCATCACTTTTGCTGACGTTTTCTGACGTGTCTTCACAGGTTAATAACGGAATTGCGCAATGACAGGGTAGGCACTCGACCGCCGGGCGAGTGCGTCGCCGCTCGGCGAGCGGTGACCTACCTGAAACCAGCGAAGTGCCGAACAAGTCCGCCGGAGAGAGAGGGAACACAAAAATCCCCACAAAAATTGGACACACCCGAAGGGAATAGTTAACAACGGCTACCCTTTTTCATGGGAAGGTGTAAAATTGGACTCGAACCTATATTTTTCAAATGTATGGACAAAAAGCAAACGCAGGTCGTGCGGCAATGGAAATTGATTCGATTGCTCTCGGAGTCTCCGAGCGGACTGTCTCTCAAGACGCTTGCCGAACGTTTGAATACCACGTCGCGAACCATCAATCGTGATCTGGTCGTTCTTCAACAAGCGGGAGTGCCGCTCACGGAACAGATCGGACCGCATGGTCTCAAATACTGGGCACTTTCCGAGAAAAATCCGGGAAAATTCGCATCGTTCTCCTACGATGAAGCCGCCGCTTTGTATCTTGGGCGGCGTTTTTTGGAACCGCTGACACAAACGTTCCTGTGGGAGGCTGCCGATTCTGCTCTCAAAAAAATCCGGTCGCAACTCGGTTCGCAACCGATCCGGTATCTTGACCGATTGCTCAATGTCTTTCGCACAACAAAAGTCGGCAAAAGCCGCTACACCGAGAAGTCGGAACTGATCGACGCACTTATTCTCGGTTGCGAAGAACAACGAGAAGTTGTGATCACTTATCGTTCTCTCTCGGTTGAAGGGGAGGAAACGTACACGATTCACCCTTACGAAATGGAGGTTTGCGGCAGTACGATTTACGTTACCGGTTTTTCATGCAAAAGTAACGGCTTGCGTCTTTGGAAACTCGAACGGATGAGTTCGGCTCTGGCAACAGACGTGAGGTTCGAGAAGCCGGTCGATTATGAATTTGTCTGGTTTGCCGCACCGACGGATGCCCCTCAAAAGGTACGCATTCTTTTTGACAGCAGTGTCGCCCGATTCGTACAGGAACAACATTGGCACGAATCGGAAAAAATTACAGAACGCAGCGACGGTTCGTTGCTCGTCGAATACGAACTTCGGGAAATGGTATTCATCAAAACACGTCTGTTAAGTTACGGTTGCCATGCCGAAGTCCTCGAACCGGAGTCGCTGCGCAACCAAATCAAAAAAGAAATCGCACTGATGTCTCAACGTTATCGTTTTGCCTCGAAACGTTAACGTTCGCAATGGACGTTCTTTACGGATTGAGCGATTGCGCAACATCGGTTCGATACGCCACCACTGCCGGAAGATAACCGACCAGCGATGCCAATAGGATCAAGCCGGGTATCAAAATCAACTCCGAGGCTTGAAAATGCCAAGGATTCACCACAACCATTACCGCACTGGCAATGATGGGACCCACGCCGGCAATCAAACCGTGTCCGATGACCATTCCGATCACACCGCCGCCGAGCGACAGCAGAATCGATTCGAGTAAAATAATCAACATGACAGTTCCCCGGCTTGCTCCCAATGCCCGCATGATTGCAATTTCCTGCCGACGCTCATTCATCGAATTGTAAATGCTCACCATCATACCGATTGCCGCCACGATGATGACCATGATCGCAAAAATGACCAAGACGGTTTGAATTCGCCCTACGATCATTTCAAACAGCCGGGTAATTTCGTAAGTCGGCTTTGCCACCTGAACGTCCAGATCGGCAACGAGACGATCTCCGAGCGACAGGGTGAGAATTGTATCGTCCGCTTTAACCAATTCGGGACCGAATTGAACCTGTGTCTGCCCTATTTCATCTTCCCAGACAAGCGGTGCGACCTCTTTTTCTTTCGTCAACACCAGCACGGCAGAAATTCGTTGATCGCCGCGCCGTCTATTGACCACGGTTTCAATCGCCGATGTTCTCGCATGGTTATTCATCGTGAAAAAACCTTCCAGATTGACGAAAATTGCCTGATCGTTGGGGGTGCCCGTCGGATCAAGAATGCCAACGACGGTAAATATGTCCGGCTCGGGAACGTCTTCGGAAGGAATGTGCTCCGATACTGACGCTTTGAATTGGTCGCCGACTTTGAGGTACGTCTTTTGGGCGGCGGTGAAACCCAATACGGCTTCAAAATCGCCGTCTGCGCCCATATTTCGACCGGTACGAAACGTGTAGGAGTATTTATCAAGATATTTCAGTTCGGTGAAAAATCTTGGCGTTGTCGCAATGACCTGCATTCCGTCCACGCGGTCGGCAATGGCAATGGGAATGGCGGTTTGGACATCGGGTGCATAGGGTCCCGTCTCGATTTGCTGGAAGTAACTGTAAGGGATCGTGTCGCTCAAATGGTTGGAATAAAAGACGGCACCGAGAACGATTTCGAGCGGCGAACCTTTTGGGGGACCGACGACAATGTCGTAACCTTGGGCACTCCGCTTGAACGTTTGATCGAGCACGCCGTAGATGACGATGACGGCAACGACGAGCGCAACGCCGAGTCCCATCGAAAACGCCGTCAAGCCGGATGCCAACGACCGATGCTGAATACTACGCCAAGCAATTTTCCAAAGCGGCATGGATGACTCTCTTTCTTGTACGCGGAGCATTATACACAGGGTCCGCCGCGTAAGCAAGGGATAAGAGCCGCATCTATGCAACGTGCAACGGCACGCTCTTTCCGTCGCTTTGCAAAAATAGGAAAAATAGAGAAATTGGCAAAAGCGCCAATGCCGTTAAATTCGGTATTTTTTACCAAAATTGTAAAGTCTGTTAAACCGCTACAATCGTTTTGTCGATACTGACGAATGAGTTATTGTGTTTTAACGAAATTTCCTTTCCCACCCGGAATGACACTCGTTTTTCAACCGAAGGAGTCTATGATGTTGAACAGGTTGTTATTATCAGTCATCGCCACAGCGGTTGCTGCTCTACTCCTTTTCGTGACCTCTTCATCCGCGCACGCCGATGACAAAGAATTCACTTTTGATGCCGATAGTACGGTGATTTTAGGTCAAAGTCAAGCCGAAGCAAAGAAGAATCCGTCGACATTGGGACGGTTTTGGCAGGGAGTTACCAAAGTTTTTCAAGACGACACTCCTCATAACAATCATCGCCACACGGCTCCGATGGTCGTTCATCCACCGATCCCGACGCAGCCGCCAAAACCGCCGACTGCCGCCGAGATTCAGCAGGCTGCCACACCTAGTCAGGGACAGCAACGTTCTACTGTAGGTAATAATACGCCGCAGCCGCGGGCGGGCACGGCAACGACGACTCCTCGTGTCAGTTCGGATGGTGAAGAAAATGAAAACGACGACGAAGCCTCCAATCTGGAAAGAATGCGTAGAATGCGTACCGTGTTTGTCAGTTCTCCAGCGACGAAGCAAGCGGCAGAGGTTACACGTCAACAATCTCATGTCTTGACCTCCACTATGGAGGTGCCTCCCACCCCTACTTTCGATATCGAAACTAATCCCAAAAATTTCACGGGCGGCATCAATGATTTTCCAGAACTGCCCTTGATTCCAGATTCCTTCGCCGTTCTCGACAAAACAGTGGAAATCGCTGCTCCCGCTCAAACTATTCCCCTCATCGACCCAGTTATTCCCGATCAAGCGAGTGATTGTGCCGCACCGCCCTCACAACGGACACTACCAAGCAGTGCAACCGTTGGACTCGGACAGCAGCGGACACTACAAGCAAGCCGGTCGTTCGTGAGTGCAAGCCCGAAACTCGAATTTGAATTTGAAGGACCGAAAAGTGCCGTGGTTAATCAAGAAATCACCCAAAAAATCTGGGTTACGAACACAGGAGATGCTCCCGCCGAAGGAGTCGTTGTGAAGATAGAAATCCCGTCGTGGATCGATGTTCAATATATGGATGCCAATAAGGGGGGCTGGATGTGCCTTCCCCGTGAAGATGGCTCCGGCATCGCAGACCTGGAGTGGAAAATCGAGCGAATCGATCAAGGAGTGACCTATCTGCTCATTTTTCAGTCCGTCTCGCGGCAACACCGAGCGATTGAATTTCCTGTCCGGCATGATTTTCATCGACCGGCAATCATCGTGAGAACGGAAGTTCAAGAGCCAAAATTGGAGATGGAACTGATCGGCGATAACGAAGTGTTGTGGAATGACAACGTTGTCTATAAACTGCTCGTTCACAACGTCGGCAATGGAAATGCTGATAACATCAGACTCGAATTGCAGCAGACCAGTTCTGAAGCACGCGATTGCAAGTTTGACGAACCCTTGCGACCGGGGGAAACCCAGGAATTGAGTATTGAGGTGCGAGCCGGCAGAGAACAAGAGTTTGTCGATATTGCCGTCGTGGCATCGGGAGCACATGATTTGAGAGGTGAAATCAAACGCCGAATCAAGGTGCTGCGCCCAAAATTGGACATGATCGTTCAAACGGATCCGTTGCATTTTGTGGATAACTCGGCAGAGGTTACGATTCGGGTACGGAACATCGGAACTGCGGATGCAGAAAATATCGTGATTAGGGCAGAACTTCCACTTGGGGCAAAATATGTTGGAAGTAGCGATGGCGGAATGTTCTCCATCCAGCAACAGCAGAACATTGTGGAATGGCGTGGAAGAAGCATTCCAAAAAATGACATGCAGACGTTCATACTTGTTTGTGAACCGCAGCGGGAAGGAGACTGTCGAGTTTCCGTAGAAGCAAATGAATCTAACGGAAGTGTTTTGGCTGCCAACCACAGTACATTCTTGGCAGAAGCCGTTGTGGATTTGGATTTAGCCGTCAATATCCCCAAAGGTCCCATTGAATTGGGACAGGAAGTCGAGTACGAGGTCAAAGTAACCAACGTTGGTACAAAAGCAGCGGAAGATGTTCTGATTTCCATGACGTTTGGTCCACAACTTGAGCCCACTGGAGTTGGCGGCATCGCAGCAAACGAAGACAATGGTCTCGTAACCTTTGAGACGGTACCGGCGATTCTTCCGAAACAATGCGTTACGGTCATGGTACGTGTGAAAGCCGACAAGACAGGGACAGCACCCGTTCGAGCAGAGGTGGTCAGAGCCGATGCGAGCGGTTTGCCAGCCCGGCTGGAAAAAGGATTCGTGGCACAGATTTTCAGCCGCCGAACCGCCGCCGCTTCGGGAGCGTCGCAAAGTGAAGTTCTCCGGTAATGAAGTTATTAGGTAAAATTGTTGGAGGGTGTGTCATCGGCTTGGTCTTGCTCTACCAGAAATGTGTGAGTCCATTCTTGCCTCACATGTGCCGGTTTGAACCCTCATGCAGCACCTACATGATCGAAGCCATTCGCAAATACGGCGTGATTCGGGGCACCCTCAAAGGAATTTGGCGTATTTGTCGTTGTAATCCGTGGAATCCCGGCGGATATGATCCGCCGTAACGATATTGCCGCTACATGCTTCCCAGTGCCAACAACTCCTCTTCCGGTGCTTCCAACTGAGGCAGGGACGAACCGGCAATCGTCTGAATCTGCGTTACAAAATCGCTCGTGTTCCTCAACATCATTTCCAACTGTTCATCACGTTTCTTCCAAATCTTTTGCATTGCCTCCTTTTCCTTCTGATACCCTTCCCGAAGCGTGTTGAAGCCCGACACGACCCGCTTGATCTGCTCCACGAATTTGCCGTCCGTCAGATAGTCGTATAACATCTGCATCTTTTCCCCTTTGTTGGTCTGCGACATTCGGACATCGCCAAGCCGAATCAAACTCTCTCGAAGTGCCGTCACGAGTCCTTTGAGTTCGGACACGGAACATACCCAAACACCGTCCATAAGACCGAGATATTCCATATTTTTCGGCATTGTTTTTGTTACCAATACGGCAACGTCCGCTTTTTCCCGCTCGGCATCCGATTTGAGTTTTTCGACCCAGTCGTTTTGGAAACTTTTCGTGTTTTTGCTTTCATAAATGATGATTCCCGACTCCAAGCCGATTCGATTTCTTACGATCTGCTTGACATCAGCACCGGTTTTTCCTTTGCCGACTTCTTCGACTTCGTCCGCCGGAAATGTTGCCCGCAGAAACTCTTCGATCATCAATTCCTGCACTTCCCCTTGAAGTTGCTGCGATCCTTGCTCCGCCTTTCGCACAGCATCTTCGGCGGCTTTTTTGGCATCGGCTAACTGTTTTTGCAATTCTGCGACTTGCTTTTCATTGCGTTCCGCCTCTTGCTTGGCAATGCTTTCTTTTTCTGCCTTCAGTTGCTCACCAAATAATCGGCGGTTCTGTTCATCGTTCTCTGCCAATTTCTTTTCCAACTCGAGCACGTTGGCATGTTTCTGCGATTCCATTTGGCGTTTGAGTCGTTCGTTTTCGATTTGGGCGGCTTTCGATTCCTGTACCTGCTTTTTCAGTTCGGTGGTCTCTTCGGACTGCGATTTCAGCCGCACTTCGTAGTCGGATTTGATTTTTTCTTCTGTCCGTTTTGTAATTTCTTTTTCCCGGCGAGCGATTTCTTCCTTGGTTTTTTCGGCAACCTGTTTTTCGACTGCCGCCGCTTGATCTTTCAGATCGGCTTCTTTTTGTGCGAGAGCGGATTCCCTTTGTTTGTAGCCCGATTCCGCTTCGGCAAGTTTGGCGTTAAATTTCTGTTGTTCCTCTTGTCTGATACGCTTTTCCAACACATCTTCGACATCGAGTTCCGCTCCGCACGTCGGGCAGTTGATTTTGGCGGCGTGTTTCATAGTATTTGCACTCTCAAATGACCAGCAGGCATTCTACCACATGCTAAAGGATGTTTCCACCGCTATCGGCGGCACCGGGTCCTAATTGAATCTCGTAGTCAGCCGAGCGAATCACCATTTCGTTGTGTTCGATCACAATGAGCGAATGTCCTGAAGCAATCAGCGATTGGAAACACGTCAACATCTGCTCCACATCGGCAAAATGGAGTCCGGCGGTGGGTTCATCCATCAGAATCAACGACCGGCTTCCGCGAATCTGTCCGAGATGCGCTGTTAAACGGAGCCGCTGTGCTTCTCCGCCGGAAAGCGTTCCAGCCGGTTGCCCCAAGCGAAGATAATCCAAGCCTACATCAAACAGGAGACGCAATTTTTGCTGCAACTTGTTCTGTCCCCGGAAAAAAGCGAACGCTTCACGAGCCGTCATGTCCAACACTTCGGCAATGTTCTTTCCTCGATACAAAATATCCAAAACAGACTGCCGATACCGTTTGCCGGCACATTCGGGACACGGAACGATTTGATCCGGTAAAAATTGCATATCAATCACGATGTTGCCGTCGCCTTTGCAATGTTCGCACCGTCCGCCGGCAACATTGAAACTGAAATGCCGGGCAGTGATGTGCTTCGCCTTTGCGTCAACCGTCTCCGCAAAGAGAGTGCGAATATCGTCGAAAATTTTCAAATACGTCGCCGGATTTGACGAAGACGACCGTCCCATCGGCGTTTGGTCGATCAACACGACATCGTTGATGTTTCCCCGAACATCAATTTGACCGCAGGGCAAGCCCTGCACTTCGGATTTTTTGCCAAAATGTTGACACAGTGCCGGATAGAGCGTTTGACGAATTAGCGAACTCTTGCCCGATCCGCTTACGCCGGTGATGACGCACAACATTCCGAGCGGAAACGTTGCCGTAATGTTTTTGAGGTTGTTGCCGGTGCAGTTGGTGAGGGAGATGGTAGGTTGCCGACCGCCGGGCGGCAACGTGCGGTACTCCGCACTCGGACTCTTTGCCCGCTTCTGTCGGCTATCGCCGACGCAACCGCCCGGCGGTCGGTTGCCTACCTGCGTCGGAATACCGGCTAAATAGGGGGCGGTCAAACTCTTCGCATCGTTTCGCAATTCCTCGACGTTTCCCTGAAATACAATGGTTCCTCCTTCATCGCCGGCACCGGGTCCGATTTCGACAATGTGATCCGCATGGTGCAATAATTGCTCATCATGCTCCACGAGAATGACCGTATTGCCGCGATCCCGAAGTTCGAGAATCGCTTCGAGCAGTTTCGCCGTGTCTTTGGGATGCAAACCGAGTGAAGGTTCGTCCAGTACGTAAAGCATGTCCACCAGACTTGAACTGAGGGCGGAGGTCAGAGTGATTCGGCGTTGCTCACCGCCGCTCAACGTTTCCATCGACCGAGAAGGGGTGAGGTAGTCCAGTCCGGCCTTCTGCAAGAAACGTAGCCGGGATTGGATTTGCTCTATAATCCGTGTCTTCGAGTCCGCTACCATGACACTACCATAGCATTAAAGAGCCGGTCGTGCCATACCCTCGACGAGGATTGCAAAGTATTCACACGTTTTTACATCCCGTTACCTCATCGGCAAGAAGCCGGAATCGGCGATTGCCCCCCTGTTGACAGGGATTCGGTTTGGTGTACAATGACCGACGTTGTTGGTTCGGAAGAATTGACGATTCTAATTTGCTGCTCGGTGCTAATGTTTCCGGTTGGCATTTTAGCGATCTTTGACATATAGGCGATGCAAACGGCAGGTGAGATAGTTTCACAACGTAACTATCAAACCTGTTCATAAAATTTCGACGAAATTTTGTGAACTCCAAGAAATCCAATGAGGATTGGTGA
>Ga0082212_10004779_pt1 | contig 18694 bp, 12 predicted proteins | sample TergutNt197P3_FD_71548 | JGI IMG/M metagenome (GOLD analysis project Ga0082212, IMG submission 71548) | Neocapritermes taracua P3 segment gut microbial communities from Petit-Saut dam, French Guiana - Nt197 P3 | ecosystem: Host-associated > Arthropoda: Insects > Digestive system > Gut ...
TTCGTCCTGAGCCAGGATCAAACTCTCAATATCTTGTATCTTAACTGCTTCGCCCCTCACTTTCGCAATAGGCTTCGCAGCTAATACCTTATCGAGTGCTTATTCTAGCTTCATTCACTCAAATTTATTGCTTGCGCCTTTCCGTCCGTTTCCGCACAGATCGACGCTGCCCTTTTTTCCGGTGCGCTTTTTCTTGCATTGTTTAATTTACAAGGTACACAGCTGGGGTTTATATCGGCTCTGCAGCCCATCTTTTGGAAAGCTCTTTGAACCGTTCGCGGACTTTTAATTTATCACATCAGAAAACCAATGTCAATACCTAATTTTAATTTTTTTCAATTATTTTTTATTAGGAGGAACTGTTCTGCTGCTACAGCGCTTATGCCCCAGTGAAACTTGTGTTTCAAAAATATTATAACTTTATTCATGGTATGGACATATTATAGTATTATCATTGCGGCTATAAAGCTGCGATGCTCAAAAAGCGCGGCGAACTATACAATAATAATAAATAATTAAGCGCAGGTTACGATACGCAAAAAACACAATCAGGAGGAACGTAAGATGCAGGACTTTAATAATGAAGAAAGAGAAATAGCAGGATTCGGATACCCGACATCGGAATCGGACAGCTCAAGCAACTCAAGCCAAAATACACCGAGCCCCGATTATGCGCAAAGCCCTGAGAGTTCGCAGATACCGGACTACCCGCCGATACCCACGTATTCGCAAGCGCCTGAAAACGCACCGGTACCAGGGTATGCCCCGAGACCCGAATATACTCCGGGCAGCCCGATGAGCGCCGGCATGTATATGCAAAAGGAACCTCAAGCGGAGCCGCGGATGGAGCGCGCTGATCTACCTGAGTCTGACGCAAGGTTCAGCGAAGTCTTCGACGGGGAAAACTCAATGATGTACACACCCGGTATCCGCGTCGGCGACCCGTACCAGCAGCGCAACTGGAACGACGGTGCGGTGAAGGTGAAGAAGAGCAGCCGGAGACCTGCGCGCTTCATACGCGCCGTAGCCCTTGTTCTTGTATGCGTGTTGTTCGGCGGGGGTGCGGCGTACTGCGTCACGGAGTACAGGATAAGAAACGGCGATTTTGCGACTGTCAACCAGGTCGTGATAGGCGGCAGCAATGCAGATAGCAAGCAAGAGTTGAACATCAACACCCCTATCGCGACGTCCGGTATGGAAATGGCGGCGCAGGACATCTACGACATGGCCTGCAGCCAGGTTGTAAGCATTACTACAGAGATAGAGGGCCTGGGAGGGTTCTTCAGCCAGCAAGGGTCGATGACTGCCGTCTCCGGCTCTGGATTCATTATTTCCAGCGACGGGTACATACTCACGAACTACCATGTCATAGAAACAGCATATCAGCAGGATCTGCCGATAAGGATCCACTTGAGCAACGAATCAGTGCATGATGCAAAAATCATTGGATTTGAATCCAGTAACGATATCGCTCTTCTGAAGATCGACGTCACGGGGCTAAACGCCGCAGCGATAGCAAACAGCGACGGTATACGCGCCGGGCAGAGAGTATATGCTGTCGGCAATCCCTTCGGCGATTTGGTTTATACAATGACAGAAGGCATTGTTTCTGCAATAGACAGGGTAGTCACTGTAGAGAATAAAAGCATCAACACATTCCAGTTCAGCGCGGCTGTGAATCCCGGGAACTCCGGAGGGCCGGTATATGATGTGAACGGCGAGGTCATAGGTATTGTCAGCGCGAAGTTTATGAGCAGTACAGTAGAAGGCATTGGGTTTGCCATACCAATCAACGACGCTATCGCGATAGCATCCGACCTCATTGAACACGGCTATATCCCGGGCAGGGCGTACATGGGTATTAACGTCAACACGGTTACCAGGGGATACGCCGAATACTTCGACTGGGAGGTCCTGGGCGCGTATGTCACGTCTGTAACGCCTGACTCTGCCGCGGATAAGGCGGGCATGCTGGTGGGCGATATCATTACAAACCTTGGCGAAGACGAAATCGATTCACGGGAGATGCTTGTAAACACGCTGCGGAAATTCAACGCCGGCGACACGACGATGGTTACGGTCCGGCGCAGCGGCGAGGACGTCGAGCTGACGATAACATTCGACGAGAATATGGCGGCAGGGCAGCCCCAGCAACCGCAGCAACCGCAGCAACCGCAGCCAACCCCGGAGCGAAGGACTCCATAACGCTGCCGGAGCAGCATGACGGTGCGGCATGGCAGCATGCGTAGTATGCGTGGAATTACTGAATGCACTCTGATTATAAACTGAACAGTTAAGAAGGACCATCTATCAAGTAACCGCTGAAAACCAGCGGTTACTTGAGCGTTTTATTTGCATCTGCGGGGAACTCTTGCTATACTGTTCCATGGCCGCAGGCAGTATCGATGGCATCAGGCCGGATTTTTTACCGGGGAGTTTTTATTTTGACCAACTCGCGATTTTTCAGGGATTTCTTCGAGGATAAAGAGTTTTTTCAAAGATTCATAAAGATCATGCTTCCGATTGCCGGGCAGAACCTTATCATGGTCGGCATTTCCATGGCGGACACATTGATGGTAGGGCGCCTTGGCGACGTCCAGCTCTCCGGCGTGGCGCTAGCCAACCAGCTCGGTTTCGTATTGCAGCTGATACTGTTTGGCACGACTAGCGGGGGAAACGTTCTAATAGCACAGTTCTGGGGTAAAGGCGACGTGCAATCGATCCACAAGGTCATGACGATCATCTATCGCATTCTCGCGGTTGCGTCGGTTGTAATCACTATGCTTGCTGTATTTTTCTCACGGCAGGTGCTGTCGATCTTCACCACTGTTCCGGAGGTCATTGAATCGGGGGCGGCATTCCTGCGCATTGTCGGGCTTGGCTACATCATTCACTGTTTCGGCGCTTCGTCGATGATGGTCTTGCGCTCTGTGGGAACTGTCAACATTTCGCTTGTCGTGTACCTTGTGTCATTAGGCACTAATGTGTTTTGCAACTGGGTCTTCATTTTCGGAAACCTTGGGGCGCCCGCGCTGGGCGTCGTGGGTGCGGCGATAGCCACTGTGACGTCAAGGGTGGCGGAGCTGGTCATCGTGTTGACGTTCCTGATCCGGCGCGAGAAGCTAATACGCTACCGCCTGAAAATGTTTTTCATGAAGAACCTCGGTATTCTCGGGAATTTTGTCAAAAACTCCGGCCCCGTTGTCCTTAACGAATTCTTATGGGGATTGGGTTCTACTACTGTCGCCGTAATAGTTGGGCGTATGGGAACGGAGTTCACCGCGGCAAACAGCATTGCATCCGTGCTTGTACAGCTCGTGTCTATTGGCATTTTCGGCGCAGGGAATGCGTCTGCTGTCATCATCGGCAACACGGTCGGTTCCGGGAGGTACCAGCTTGCCAAGGACCGGGCAATGAAGCTAATTGTGATAAGTTTGTGCCTCGGTGTTTTCGCAATGATGCTAACGCTTGTGCTTAAAGGACCGATACTATCGCTATACAGCATTTCGGAGACAGCAAAAACCTATGCAAACTACATGATGACGATATTCGCGGTCCTGGTCAACTTTATGTCTTTCGGTATGGTTGCGCTAATTGGGGTTTTACGCGGCGGCGGCGATACCCGTTTTGTCGCACTTGTCGACGTCCTGGGTATCTGGCTCATCGCGATCCCACTTGGGTTCCTCAGCGGACATGTATGGGGCTGGTCTGTTCCCGCAGTCTATATTATGCTAAAGTGTGACGAACTGGTGAAGACGGCTGTCACTCTGCCGCGGCTGCTCAAAGGGAAATGGATCAAAGACCTTACGATCTGAGCCGGGTCATCCGTTTTCCTCCAGCATGGCTTGAAGCAGACGCCATATGGTCATGAACGACTGCTGGCGAGTGTAGTTGCTGTTAGGAGAGAATGTAGTGGGGGCGGTTCCGTTCATTACACCGATCGAGCTTACATAGTCCACCTGAGTCACAGCCCAATCCGGGATATCGCCGCGGTCGTCGAATGCAGACTCAGACTGCAAGCCGCGATCCATGCCGAGAAGGCCGGCTGCGCGCCACAGCAGCACTGCGGCTTCCTGCCTCGATATCTGGTTGTAGGGAAGGAACGTTCCTTCCGGGTATCCGCTTACAAGCTCGAGCGCATACGCCGCAATCACATCGCTTTCAGCAGTATCGGAAAACGGGTAATCTTTTACCCAGCTTCCGATGCTTTTATTTGTGGTACTGAGTACTAAATCGTCGCGCGATGTATCCAGAATGGTGCATAAAGCGCGAATCACCAGCTCACAGTAGTCGAGACGGGTAATGTTGTTGCGGTACATATTCTGCAGCCGAACAGGAACGAGGTTTTCCTCGATAGCCGCGACGACTTCCTCGTATGCCCAGTCGTCCATCTCTGAGGGCGCGGGCAAAAGCGGGGTATAGGAAATCCTGCCGAAACCGTAACTGCCGTCCTCTTTTATTATTACATATTCGTCAGGAGAATATGTGACTACAGTGCCGTCGTCATACTCCCTGAAGTAATTGTCGGGGTCGATAAGGTCTGAGCCTTCAATTGAGTTTCCATAACGGTCTATCAGGAATGCTTTCGCGCCGTCGTAGACTACCGCGCAGCCATTTTCAAATCCACTCGCTGCAACATACTGCGCCGGAATAGCGATACTCCCGCTTACGTCTATATACCCGCATTTCCCGTCATTCTCAAACACAGCCAGGCCTTCAAAAAAAGACTGCATCCTGTCGTACTCCAACGGTATAGTAACCTTTCCGTTTTTGTCGATAGCTCCGAACTTTTCTTCATTTCGCACAGTGGCATACCCGCTGTCGGAGAATACCTGGTATCTGTTTGAGTTTATGTATAAATACCTTTCGTACTGAGGATAGATTGCCCAGCCTCCGCTCTTGTTGATGAAGCCGAACTTGTAGCTCTCTTCATCGGTATGATAGTTAAAGGTGCATTCCCACGCAACTGCCAGCCCCTGGTTGAAGGGGTAGATATACGAGATGTATTTTACAGAGCCGTCGCCTGAATAGTCATCGATGGGATACCCGTCTGCGTCAAAGTATTCGAATTTCTCAAAAAAGTCGATTACCACGTTACCGTTCAAATCCACATAGGTGCATGGCGCTTCGGTGCCGTACTGCCAGGTTCCGCAGGGAATCAGACCCTCGGTGGGAACGCTGAGCGGCCATAAATCGGACTGGGGCCATTCGTCGGTATGCGGCAGGAACTGGTTACCGTCTGTGTCGAACAAACCGCCGATGTACACCCATCCACCGTAGAAGTAGTAGTCGTAGTTAAAGTCATATTGGTTCCACTCTGCGTCCAGATACATATACAAATTACCATCGTTCGGGCCGCAGTATCTCGGGCCATAGAAGTCGCTCTCCCAACGGAAAGGCGTATATTCTCCGGCTGTGTCGATAAAGCCAAGCCGGACGAAGGAGACAAGGTCATCGCTCCACGTATCTTTGTCCTCGACGAACGTGCCTACCACCGCATATCCTTCCGAGAAGAGATTGGCGACGTCATATTCAAATCCGATGACAAGTTTATTGCTTGCGTCTATATAGCCCCATTTGCCGTCTTTCTTCACAGGCGCCAGGCCTTCGCTGAACATACCAGCGTCCTCGTATTGCGGGGAAATGAGCTGTTCGTACTTCAGTACGCCTCTTTCGCTTTGCTCCGCGGATGCAAAAGGGGTCATCGCAATGCAAAGGGATATTACCAGTACAATGGTGATTATGCGTCGTTTCATCCTTACTTCCTCCATTTTTATGCATTGTAACTCTTCGAATGTCCTCTGACCAGTTATTATGCATTTTCTGACTGTAGATTATTATAGAATCATCTCTTTGTCAATGAGCTTTCGCAGCTTCTTGCGCGCTAGGTGAACACTGAATAAATCGCGCCGTCAGATTTGCATTGGATATTTTCGTCCAGTCTTGCGGATTTTGAGGGCGAATACTTGGAGTATTTAACCGAAAAAGACGCAAGGCTGGGCGGAAAGAGACGATGTAAAGATGATGGTGGGATTTATTCAGCGTTTACCTAGAGAGAATCTCATTATTCCGCGTAGAGCCAGCGGTCAAAATCCAGGCGCAGAAAAGACTCGATTTGCGCTTTAATATCCGTGTCTACAGCCGATATTCTTTTGGCGCAGCCATTTATTAGCGCCAACGGGTCGATGTAGCGCTTCTTTCCTCCGACCTTAACGCAATACCTGCCGGGCAACCGCTCTGCCGAGGAGCCGACGGTCGTTATGCCAGTATGTTCCTTCCATGCGGCGGAGAGTTGCGCGTGTTCTTTCAGTTTTCCTATCACATGTGTTTCCGTCGAATACAAGTCATCATTTGTCAGCGCTCCGCTCTCCAGCGCACGGCATACTGTATCCGCGAGAAACTGCATAGAAAAACGGTCCTCGTCCGATACGTAAAAATATGAGTTCCTGAGAGCTATCTCAGCGAATGCTCTAGCAGTGCGCAGCGTCGTGAAACATAGCTCCGGCGCCCCGAGTTCGTTTTCCGTCACAGTCAGGCCGTCGTAGATTTCCTGTATTTTTTCCTTGCAGGCGCGATAAACGACATGCGCGTTGCCGAGAGTGTATTCCAGCCTGTCTGCTGAGAGCATGGGGGTGTCGTTATCTGCGATCGGATACTTATGATAGTCGCAGACACCATCGATATGGATACCGTGTTTTTCAAGCAGAGAAGTGATACCTACAGAGTTTCTGATGAACGGTAATGTTTTGTCTTCTGTGGATTCCTGTGCCTGATGGTCGTTGTTCATGAAGTCTATTGTATGGGCGAACACGGGCGTTGATATATCGTGGAGGAGACCAGCGACTGTTTGCGTGACGTCGCCGGTGAAATGCCATATTATCCGGGCTACTCCAATGCTGTGCGTCAGCCTCGAATATGGGCGGATCGCCTGCTTGTAAAGCGGGGTGTTCGCGTATTCGCATCCGCAGTGCATCCCAACGTCTGAGAGCCTCTGCATTTCCGGCGTCTTAGCTATTAAATTCACAATGTCCGGTAAGTCGCCGGAGTATATGGATGTGTATTCTAGTATCATGGTACACAGACCCTTTCTGTTTTCTGCGAACCATAATATAACCGTATTGGTATGTTTTCAATAGACAAAAAAGGAAAGATTCTTAGAAGAAAAAAATCGCCTTGACAATAACGCTGCTATTGTTTACCATTTGAAACACCAAATAAAGTATCGGAGGGGGTTTATATGTCGATAAAAGCTGACGCCGCCGACGCGAGGTTTGCGTCGGGGTTTAACTGCTCCACGTCTGTATTTACTGCTTTCAGTGAAGATTACGACCTTGAGGAGGAGACCGCCGCGAAAATCGCGTGCGGGTTTGGAGGGGGATGCGCTTCCGGTGAGATTTGCGGCGCGGTTTCGGGCGCTATTATGGTCATTGGTTTGAAGCACGGGCAGGAGTTGGCGGAGGATCAGGGAGCAAAGGCTAACTGTCATGCGCATGTTGTGGAATTCCTTGACAGCTTTAAGCAGGAGAAGAATGCAGTGACTTGCCGCGATTTACTTGGCTGCGACCCTACGACTGAGGAAGGCCGGGCTATCTATCTGGCTAAGAGGGGAACGGTATGCCCCGGCTTAGTCAGGTGCTCGGCGGAAATACTTGAGAAACTGGGATACTGATGAATGCCGGAGTTTGAAGTTGTAAGTGATTTTTTACCCGCCGGGGGGCAGCCGGCAGCTATTGATGCGCTCACAAACGGGCTGGAGCTCGGTTTCGGAGAGCAGACGCTGCTTGGCGTCACCGGTTCCGGAAAGACGTATACGATGGCGAAAATCATCGAGCAGGTCAATCGCCCGACGCTGGTCCTTGCGCACAACAAAGCGCTGGCGGCGCAGCTTTGCAGTGAGTTCAAAGAGTTTTTTCCCAACAACGCCGTCGAGTTTTTTGTTTCCTATTATGATTACTACCAGCCGGAAGCGTATATCCCGCACACCGATACATATATAGAAAAAGACAGTTCGATAAACGACGAGATAGAGCGGCTGCGCCACAGCGCGACCTCGTCGCTTTTTGAGCGCCGCGACGTTGTCGTAGTATCTTCCGTGAGCTGCATATACGGGCTTGGTGATCCAATCGACTATTCCAGCATGGTAGTGTCACTCAGGCCGGGAGGGCAGATGAGCCGCGACTGGCTGCTGGCGAAGCTGGTGTCTATCAGGTATGAGCGAAATGACGTTGCGTTTGAGCGCAACGCTTTCCGCGTGAGGGGCGATACTGTTGAGATTTATCCCGCCTACGCGCGCGACCACGCGATACGGGTCGAGTTCTTCGGCGACGAGATCGAGAGGGTCAGTGAAATTAACGTCGTGACGGGCGTTCCCGACAGGGGGCTTGCGCACGCAGCTGTCTACCCCGCGTCGCACTATGTGACTACCGAGGAGAAGACGCAAAGGGCGATCTCCTTAATAAAGACGGAGATGAAGGAACGTATCGAACACTTCGAGAAGGAGAATAAGCTTATCGAGGCTCAGCGCATCCATCAGCGTACAATGTACGATATAGAGATGCTAACAGAGCTCGGTTATTGCAATGGTATAGAAAACTATTCGCGGATAATAACCGGCAGGAGTCCGGGCAGCGCCCCAATGACGCTGCTTGATTATTTCCCGAAGGATTTTATCGTCTTTATAGACGAATGCCATGTTACGCTGCCGCAGCTTAGAGCAATGTATGCCGGTGACAGGTCGCGCAAAGAAAACCTGGTGCAATATGGGTTTCGCCTGCCGTCCGCGTTTGACAACAGGCCGCTCAATTTTGCTGAGTTCAATGAGCGGATGAACCAAATGATTTATGTATCTGCAACGCCCGGCGAGTATGAGCGCTCGCGTTCGAGCCAGGTCGTGGAGCAGGTCATACGCCCGACGGGGCTGCTCGACCCGGAGATTTCTGTCAGGCCGGTCGAAGGGCAGATAGACGATTTGATTGCGGAAATAAATGCCCGCTCAGTAAACAACGAGCGCGTCCTGGTGACGACGCTAACAAAGAGGATGGCGGAGGACCTGACGAGCTACCTCACCGGAGCCGGCATCCGTGTGCGCTATATGCACCATGATATTTCCACGCTGGAACGCATGGAGATAATCCGCGGGCTGAGGCTCGGGGATTTTGACGTGCTGGTCGGCATCAACCTGCTGCGCGAGGGCCTCGACCTGCCGGAGGTGTCGCTTGTGGCTATCCTGGACGCGGATAAAGAAGGGTTCTTGCGCAGCGAGACTTCGCTGATCCAGACGATAGGCCGCGCCGCGAGAAATGTCGCGGGACTTGTGATAATGTACGCTGAGAAGATGACCCCTTCCATGAGCGCGGCCATTAGCGAAACCGAGAGCCGCCGCGAGAAGCAGAGGGTGTTCAACGAAGCCAACGGCATTGTGCCTAAGACTGTCATCAAAAGCGTCCGCGAACTGCTCGAAATATCACGGCGCGACGATGCGTCTCCGGGCCGCGCGGGTCCTGATAGCGGCAGCGGAGTGAAAATGACGAAACGCGAGCTCGACGAAGAAATAAGGCGTCTGGAAAAGGAAATGGCGGCAGCGTCAAAGTTGCTCGAGTTTGAATATGCGGCTGTGCTCCGTGATCGGATCATTGAACTGCGCGGGGGAGGATAGGGCCGAGCGGCAGAGAATACTTGCGACTTGGGAGTGTGGAGTAGTATAGAAACGATTTTGCAATTTTTGGGAGACCTGTTCGGGTCGTCTGTTTTCGGAAAGTGCGCGGTTACTTTTCTGGTGTCAATTCTGCCCATTGTGGAGCTGCGCGGGGCGATACCGATTGGCGCGGCAATGGGACTAGCAGGGCCGGTGTGCATTCTTGTAAGCATAATAGGGAATATGATTCCGGTTCCGCTTATAGTTATTTTCTGCCGCAGGGTTTTTGCATGGATGAGAAAAAAAAGCGCCTGGCTCGGCAGGCGAGCGGACTGGTTTGAAAACAGGGCGAAAGTGAAGGGCGCAGGGCTATATCGCAGCAAGCTTGTAGGACTGATGATTTTCGTAGCGATACCTTTGCCGGGAACAGGGGCATGGACAGGGGCGATAATAGCTGCGATATTGGATATTCGTTTGAAAAACGCGCTGCCCGCTATTTACTCGGGCGTGGTCATCGCCGGCATTCTCGTTGCCGGCATCACATATGGATTCAAATCCATGCTGTTTTGAACGAAAATAAAGTCACAGTGCTCCGGACTTTCATCCGAAGCACTATGAAAAGAGAGGAAGATGGTCGGGGTTTCAAACAGTGAGGCGGGTTGCGCCGCTGCTGCAAAAACCGCTGCGGCGTTGGAGCGCCCCTCTGTTTACACGATTGATTATAGCCGTCCATTGCATACTTTCTGTGAACTATATATAAATAAATTGTAAACAAGGCTTCTGGAATAATGAAGAGCGGCATACTAGCTTTTTTTCGAATGCCCGCTTTACAGTTGCGACTTGCGAGGATTTGTTCAGTTAGGCGCTATGAATACCATGTCTCCGAACGGAGGAACCATGGGCGTGCCTTCACGGGCGCGGAGATCCGCCCAATACCCGTCGGGCAGTTTATCGAGCTCAACGCCCTCTTCTTCGATCATAGCTTTACGGATGTCGCGCCCGTCTATATCGCGCGGGATCATGTTCTTTTTGAGCGCGTAATCCGCCGCGACCGCGGCAGCCTGACCAGTGCCCATGGCGGGGCCGATAATGCGCATAGCGCCGTTTGCGTGGAACTCGACAGAGCAGCAGCGCCCGACCATTAGCAGGTTATCCACCCCGATCGGAACAAGCGAGCGATACGGGATGTCGCAATAGTCGCGCGGATCCGGGCGAGCTTCGATCCCGGCGGGGCGGACGAACGGATGCATTTCATGGTCGCACTCCGGATCGCGGCATATCGCAGTCCCCGCCGGAGCGGGAATGTGACCATGTCGCATGAACCAATGCTTCCCGCTTGTGGGGTGGTGAGTATCCAGCATTTCGGGGAAACGCGCTATTCCGTCTTCAAACTTGGTTCCGCAGATCACATCCGCTGTTTTAAGCATATATTCGCCGTATGGGCGCCTGCTGTCGCGTACACCGGGAAGCGAACCGAGACCAACCAGATTGATGTTTTCATACCCCGGTACATATTTCTGCAGGAATTTTTCAAACACCCTCATTTGCTGGTGCTGCTCAATTATCTGACGCGTAATGTTTTCTACGTCGTCATTTTTTGTATAATAACTGTGGAAAGCATATGTGACGAAGTCTGCGTTTTCTTCCGTGTATTGCGGCAGTATAATTTGGAAGAACCCTGTTCCGGACATGAAGTGGCGCGGAAGATCCCCGGCGGCTATGGCCTTTTCCTCGGCGTCATAAATCAGCGAGACGCGCTTGTTTTCCGGCACGCCTTTGTCCGTCTGCTCTTTTTGGAAATCTGCGTTGGCGTCGCGGTATTTCACAAGATTGGCGCGCGACCAGCGCGAGCCGAGCGTCGTGGACATGTTAAGCCCCGCAAAGTCGGCGCCTCCCACTTCGTACGGAACCCCGGCCATGGCAGCAACGTCCGCGTCGCCGGTTCCGTCGATGAACATCCTGGCATAAACCGCCATCCACCCGCCTTTTGTGTAGAAGATGAGCGACTTTATATTGTTCCCGTCCATCTCGACGTCTATGCACGTTGCGTCATATATGATGCGGCCGTTATACTCCATTACCAGCTGCTCAAACATGAACTTGGTATACTCCGGGTCAAAGGTAGGATTGTGGTCGTCTGTGGGCGAGCGGCGTATGAGCTCGCCTTCCGCTTCGAGCCTGAGGACGAGTTCCTTGCAATTACCTTCGATCATTCCCGCGACTTGCGGAACGTAACCGTTGGTTGCTAGCCCGCCGAGCGACGCGCCTTTTTCGAACAATATCGTCCGAAGGCCGCGCCTCGATAATGACATCGCCGCAGAAATACCGCCGACTCCGCCGCCGACCACAGCGACGTCGCAGTACAGTCTCTTCGAAATCATTTGCATACTTGATACCCTTCTTTCTTATTTAGATTTATTCATCGTTTACCTAGCCCCTGACAGGAGCCTTTAAGCGCAGGACGGCCACTTTCTCGCGTAAGCCTGCTGTGAGTATCCCCGCTGACGCTGTGGTCTGAGCGCCATCAAGCATGTCCTTGACGGTGATCATGCCGCTGTTTATCTCGTCCTCGCCGAGGAAAACTACGAACGGGATACCCTGTTTGTCAGCGTATGAGAGCTTTGTCTTGAACTTCTTGCTTTCACTATGTATTTGCACCCGGAGGCCCTCTTCGCGCATGGAGGTTGCGAGCGATACAGCATGCGATAAATCTTCCGTCATTGGGATTATCAGGACGTCCGCAGGCGATGTGAGGATTTCGTCGTTGAGAAGGCCCTGTTCCTGCAGGATGAAAAACAACCTTGTCAGCCCTATTGATATACCCACGCCCGGGAGTTTTTTATCTGTATAATACTCCGCCAGATTATCATAACGGCCCCCGCTGCAGACAGAGCCGACTTCGGGGTAGCCGGTCATCATAGTTTCGTAGACGGTGCCGGTGTAGTAGTCAAGCCCGCGCGCGATCGCAAGGTTTATCTTGAAATGCGTTTCCGGTACGCCGAAGCCGGAAAGATGCTGTTTTACTACACCAAGCTCGTTTGCGCCATCATCGAAGAGCCCGTTCATACCTTTATACTTGTCGATAATCTCAAACGGATCCCCCTGATATGTGACGAAACTGATGATCTCACTCGCAGTGCTTTGCGGAATGGAAAGATCCGCAGTGAGTACTTCCGCGAGTTTCTCTGCGCCAATCTTATCCAGCTTGTCCACCGCGCGCATGACCTCTGTAGAGGCAGCGCCGACTCCTGTGATTTCAAAGAACCCGCTCAGCAGTTTGCGATTGTTGATGTTGATGACGAAACGTTCAAGCCCGAACGATTTGAAGCATCTATAGATAATGCTAGGTATCTCCGCGTCATTGATCATATCCAGCACACCGTCTCCGATAATATCTATGTCCGCCTGGTAAAACTCGCGGAAACGACCGCGCTGGGCCCGCTCGCCGCGATAGACTTTCCCGATCTCATACCGGCGGAAGGGGAATGTGAGCCGACCGAAATTAAGGGCGACGTATTTTGCCAGAGAGGCTGTCAGTTCATAGCGGAGCACAAGGTCGTTGTCGCCCTTTTGCACGCGGTAGACCTGCTTCTCTGTTTCCCCGCCGCCTTTGGCGAGCAAAATTTCAGCCGCTTCCATGAGCGGCATGTCCAGCGGCGTGAATCCGTACAGCGAAAACGAGTCGCGCAGTCTACGTGACATTGTGTCGAAGATCACTTGCTGCTGCGGCAGGAGTTCCATGAACCCCGACAGCGTCCGCGGTTTGATTTTTTCCATACACCCCTAACCCCTGATTCCTGATTCCTGATCCTTTACTATGTCGCGCCAGTCGAGGTCCCCGCGCTTGAGCCCGTGTATCAGAACTTCGGCTGTTGCGGCATTCGTCGCAAAAGGTACGTTATGCTGGTCGCACAGCCGCGCGATATCCATGACACTGCCCTGGTATTCTTCAATCAGCGAGGGGTCGCAGAAGAACAATACGAGGTCCAGTTCGTTGTATGCTATACGCGAGCCGATCTGCTGGCTGCCGCCCTGGTTGCATGACATATACAGTGTGACAGGAAGGCCTGTCGCTTCGCTGACCAGGCGGCCTGTAGTATTTGTCGCGCATATCGAATGAGCAGCAAGTATCCCGCAGTAAGCGATGCAGAACTGGACCATCAGTTCTTTTCTTCTGTCATGCGCCAATAATGCAATTTCCAAAACACTCGCCTACTTTCTGAATAGTATTTGCCCCAGTGTCCATTGCAGCGGGATGTCTTCGCCGGTCAATCGTCTGGCGGCATCGAGGAAATCATATGCGGCGTGCTTCCTCCTATATAGTATTAGCGGGATATTCTCATGCAGCGAGACCGCTATGCTGTCGTCCTCCCTGATTATTCCCAGGAGGCGTACCCCCACTGTGTCTATTACGGTATCGATAGTTGTCTGCGTTCTTGCATAGTTTCTTGGCAATACGCGGTTCACAAGGAGGCGTATTTCGCTTGTGCCGAGGTCGCGCGCTCTTTCGGCCGCGCGTTGGGCGTCTCTCATTGCCGGTATTTCTCCGGTTGTGACTATTATGGATGTGTCGGAGACCATCTGTGCGAATATGAAACCCGTGCCGATTCCTGACGGCGAGTCGACAAGGCAGTAGTCGAACTCGTTTCGTATTTCAATAAACATGCGTTGCATAGCGTATGCGTCCGGGTCTTCCCAGCCTTTTTGCTGCGGGGCGGAAAGGAAATACAGATTCGGGATCCTCGGGCTTTCGTGGCAGGCTTCCATGAGTTCCAGACGGCCGCTGCACACATCTGTGTAATCCGCGACTGTGAAGTCGGACATACACAGGGCAAGGTCGAGGTTTCTGAGTTCGGCGTCAAAATCTATGCATAGCGTTTTATAACCGAGCGCGGCAAGGCATGATGACACGGCGGCGACCGTAGTCGTCTTTCCCGTTCCACCCTTCCCGGAGGCGACAGCTATAACATTTCCCATGCAGTTTCACTTACCTTTCAACTGTTCCGCCGCTTTGCCGCGGCATTGTGACATTATAACATATACCCCTATGCGCGCACAACTACATTCTCTTTTCCGAGCATTTCGCGCAGTTCGGCCAGCATTGCGTCGTGGATTACGCAGCTTGTTCCGACTGTTCTTTTTGTGTCGCTGAAGTGGATCACCATCTGCTCCCTGCCGGGGAACATATCCAGTATCAGCTTGAAACGCTCATACTCGTCGCATTTCTCTCCTGGCAGCTTGATAAACAGCTTCTTCTCCACCGCACTCTCTGAATCCCTTGTCTCCTGAGCCCTGAGCCCTGAGCCCTGAGCCCTGACCCCCGCATCCCCCGTCTCCGGACTCCTATGAACATCAGCTATCGGCCTGAGGGTGTTTACCACGATCTGCGGCTCCTTATCGTCGCGTGCCGAAAGCCTTCCTTGAACGAGCACAAGCTCGTTGGCTTGCATGTACCCGCCGTGAGTCTCGATCGTTTTCTTGAAAGCGAGCGCTTCTATGCTGCCGGTTCCGTCATCCAAACCCACATATGCCATCAAGCTGTTGTTGCGCGTCGCTTTGGTCTTGACTGATTCGATAACGCCCGCGACTGTTATCTGCTGGTCGTCTGCGAATTTGATATTGCCGCCTTCGCGCGCGAAATCAGACAGTATATCACCGATTCCTACTGCGCCGGACTTTCTTGCGGCGCTGCGGTATTCGTCTATCGGATGACCGGACATGTATAACCCGGTGACTTCACGTTCCATACGCATAAGTTCGCTTTTCGGGAACTCCGGCACATCCGGCAACTGGACCGCAACGGACATTTTCACCCCGGAGTCGTCCGACATGCCGAACAGGTCGATCTGCCCTTCGATATTGCGCCGCATTTGCTCAGCGACACTGTCAGCTACTTTCGGGCAAATAAGCATAAGTTGCCGCCGGTTAGCACCGAAGCCATCGAAACATCCGCATACGATCATGCTTTCAAGCGCGCGGCGGTTCAAGTCTTTACCATGCATACGGCGGCAGAACTCCTCGAAATCGGTGAACGGCCCGTTTGCGCCGCGCTCCGCGATTACGTCGCGGATCAGGCCTCGCCCGACATTTTTTATTGCCGTCATTCCGAAGCGTAAGTCTTCTCCAGAGACTGTGAACGTTGCGCCCGACTCGTTTATATCAGGCGGCAGGAGCATTATGCCCATTTCACGGCATTCCTGTGTATATTCTGAGACTTTGTCTGAACCGTCAAGAACGGAAGACAGCAGGGCCGCCATGTATTCGCGCGGGTAGCGGCGCTTCAGGTAGGCGGTTTGATAGGCGATGACTGCGTATGCGACAGCATGCGCTTTGTTGAAGCCGTAGCCCGCAAACGGCGCGACGCTGTCATATATTTGCCCTGCGGCCGTGCGCGGTATGCCGCCTGCCACTGCGCCGCGTATCCCGCGTTCAGGGTCGCCGTCGATGAAGGTCTGCCTTTCCTTATCTATCTCAGACTGCTTCTTTTTACTCATAGCGCGGCGAATCAAGTCCGCTTGGCCAAGCGAGAATCCGCCGATTTTTCGCAGTATTTCTATGACATGTTCCTGATAGACGATACACCCGTAAGTCACGTTCAGAATCGGCTCCAGCGCGGGGTCGATATATTTGATTTTTGACGGATCGCGGCTGTTTTCTATGAATGCGGGTATCGAGTCCATAGGGCCGGGGCGGTATAGCGCGATAACAGCGGCGATATCGTCGATGCTCTTTGCAGCGATCCCGACGCATACAGACGTCATTCCCTCTGATTCCATCTGAAAAACGCCCAATGTCTTGCCTTGAGCCAGCATCTCGTATGTCTGCGCGTCGTCCTCCGGGATAGTGTCGATAGAAAAGTCCGGTACAGTTTTTCGTATTTCCTTAACAGCGTCGTCGATGACGGTCAGGTTGCGCAGGCCAAGAAAGTCCATTTTCAGCAAGCCAAGCTCTTCGAGCGTCGTCATCGAGTATTGCGTCGCGATAGAGTCGTCTTTTTTTGAAAGCGCCAGCGGAACATATTCGCGTACCGGAAGCTTTGTTATCACGATACCGGCGGCATGCGTTCCAGGGTCTTTTGGCATGCCTTCGAGCGCCATGGCTGTGTCGATCACCCGCGTGATACGCTCGTCTGTGCTGTACAGCTCGCGGAGGCGATCTGATGTTTTGAGGGCGTCTGCGATTTTAATATTCAGTCCGAACGGTATCTCCCTTGCCAGTTCATTTTCCTCAGCGAATGTCAGAGCAAGGGCTTTTGAGACGCTGCGTATGGCATTTTTCGCTTTGAGGGTGTTAAAGGTTATGATCTGCGCTACCCTGTCCGCGCCGTATTTTTGCTTTACGTATTCAATGACCTCGCCGCGCCGCCGCTCACAGAAGTCTATGTCGATATCAGGCATGCTGATGCGCTCCGGGTTCAGGAAACGCTCAAAATACAGGTTGTACCTTATCGGGTCGACAGTTGTGATGTTCAAGCAGTACGACACGACGCTTCCCGCTGCGGAGCCACGCCCCGGGCCGACTGGAATGCCCTTGTTCTTTGCGTGTGATATGAAGTCCGCTACAATGAGAAAATAGTCTGTGAAACCCATTGTGGCTATCATATCCAGCTCGTATTGCAATTGTTCGCGGACTTCCGGCCTGTCATTACCGTATAGATTCTCAAACCCTTTCAGGCAGAGTTTCTGCAGGTATTCCTCTGCGCTATGTTCGCCATCGGGGAGAGGGAACTCAGGCAGGTGATGCTCTCCGAAGTCGAACTCAAGCTCGCACATGCCCGCGATTATTTCAGTGTTGTCGCACGCTTCCTGATGATCCGGGAACAGGGCGCGCATTTCCGTCTCTGATTTCAGGTACAACTCCTGAGACTCGAAGCGCATCCTATCTTCGTCTTCAACGGTTTTACTTGTCTGGATGCACATAAGAACGTCTTGATACTCGGCTCCGCTCCGATCTATGTAGTGCGCGTCGTTTGTCGCGACCAGTTCCGCACCGTTTCCGCCCGCCATTTGGATAAGGAGCGGATTGATGCGGCGCTGCTCTTCCATGCCGTGGTCTTGGAGCTCGATATAAAAGTCCGTGCCAAAGTTTTGTTTCAGCCGCACAGCGTATTTTTTCGCCTCGTCGTAAAACCCGGACAGCAGGTTGTACGGAATATGCCCGGCGAGGCACGCGCTGAGGACAATCAGCCCTTCGCCGTGCTGTTCGAGGAAGTTATAATCAATGCGCGGCTTGTAATAAAATCCGCTGCACCACGCCGCAGTATTGATTTTGCACAGGTTCGCATACCCCGCATTATTTTTCGCGATCAGCACGAGGTGCGCAATGTGTTCGTTCGGGTTTCGTACGTTCATGTCATTAACGATGTAAACTTCACAGCCGATAATCGCCTTTATGCCGTTTTTTTTGCATTCTTTATAGAATTTATAAGTTCCGTACATGTTGCCGTGGTCGGTAATCGCAACCGCCGCCGCGCCGCGCTCTTTTGTAATTTTGCAAAGTTTGCTAATCCGCGCAGCACCGTCCAAAAGACTGTACTCGGTGTGATTGTGAAGGTGGATGAAGTTCATTTGTTAGTGTATCACTTTAATACTTTGATGGCAACTCCAGCCCAAAGCAAAACTTCGCGTATTTTTCTTTTTCCGGAATGTCGATGCGGGTCATTTTTTCGTCGAATTTTTTGCGGTTGAACTTTACGTTAATGCGGTAAATGTCAAAGTTGCGGTGAATTTTATCGTTGACTTCGAAATATGTATAAAACGTCGTATCGCCGTGCACGCAGCCGCTGGAACCGTTGCAGATAAAGCTCTTGTAATTTTCGTTTATTATAATTTTGCGGGTGTGAATGTGACCAAAGAACACGACGTCGGTGCTGCCTTTTCCAAAGAGGCGTTCCAGCGTGGATTCTTTGAACTCGTCATAGTCGTCGCGGACGATGCCGCTGGTGTCGTGGCTGTAATGCGTGAACAGCAGATTGAACCCTTTGTACGTGGTTTTAATTTCGACCGGACATTGTTTGATGCAATCCAGGTCGGCGGCGTCGAGACCGCTGTAAACCCATTC
>Ga0082212_10004780_pt1 | contig 18693 bp, 23 predicted proteins | sample TergutNt197P3_FD_71548 | JGI IMG/M metagenome (GOLD analysis project Ga0082212, IMG submission 71548) | Neocapritermes taracua P3 segment gut microbial communities from Petit-Saut dam, French Guiana - Nt197 P3 | ecosystem: Host-associated > Arthropoda: Insects > Digestive system > Gut ...
ATCAGGACATCGTAGAGAACCTGAAACAAGACAATTTCGGCATCGACGAGCTCTAAGGTGCTTTAGGCGGCTTCCAGCCGCAACACCTGAACCCACCGCCTTCCAGGCGGTGGTGGTTCAGTTCTTTAAATTGCAATGTCCTGACTATGCGCATTAGATAATCATCCATCGCTTCGTCTAAATGGATATTATTGTCTAACCAATCTCCAGAAGCTGAAAAATTCGGATGAAACAGCTTTGTCTTGTACAGTTTTATCCTAGGTGAGGAATTTGGATAGTCAGTTGGCAAAAAAAGCCGTAGCTGAACCGACTTTATATACGATGGAGTAAAATCGGCAATACTTCTCACAAAAACCTGAAGATTATACTCGTCACCAACATCTGTAGCTGAACTCAGCGTTACTATGAGTGGCTCGCCAGTGCAATAGGAGAGCAGATCGCTCCTTGCTTTTTCAATCGATTTTTCCATTGCATACATCCACTATCTTCTGCTTTTTCCGACTAAATAAATAAGCAAAGACACCAGCTGTCGCAGCAATAGGCAGAAAAAAGAGCAGAATTTTCATTGGTTTTTTGGACACGTTCAAAGAGACTCTATCCATGTCCACGATTGAAGGACAGACCCTAACTTCTTTAGTGTTGTCGCCAATACTTTCCAGTTCGAAATCAGGTTCGCAAGCTTGACCTGGGTTTTCAATCGTAGTATTAACCAGCGAAGCTATGTTATTGGCAGAAAGTGAGGTCTGCCGGTAAAAATGTTCAATTACTCTTGAGCGAACAAAGGTGTCATAATCATCTATAAGCTTGCTACTATATTCTTCATGAAATTCTTTGTACTTAGAGAGTATTTCTGTTGTGCTAAGCATTATTGTGTTCGCCTCCCTAATCAATTGAAAGTTAAGCCGCAATCTTCGCATCTCCATCTGTCGCCTCTGCCGGTATTTGCCACGACTTTGCCGTAAGTAGCGCACAGTGGACATTTTCTTGGTTTGCGTTGTTTTTTAACAGTTATCCCACGCCCAACGTTTCGGTTTCGATGCTGAACATCTAACTCGCTTCCGTAATCAACAGTTCCTTCTGCGGTAGAGGGACGTCTATGAGCCTCACCAATCGTTATTCTAAGACTGTCGGTGGCTGACCTTGTCTGTAATGTGGGCTGTGAATCATGCCGTCCACGAATCTCAATTGTGGGCTTTGAAGTCGATGGTGAATTATCTTTGTTGAAATGCTTTTTAACTTTATTTAGATACTTCTTTACTTTTTCTAATAAGTCCTTAATCCAGCCCATATTCACTCCTCGTACAACAAGTGGCATCCAACATAAGAAACGCCTGTGTAGCCAGACACTCCTTTGACCTAAAGGCTTTCAATAGATGGCGCTGTGGATTGAATACAATGGAGTAAGTGTTATCTCCATCAAAAAAAAGACTCTGTGTATGTCGGTCAGTTCCCGACATAAAGCAAGATAACATATTCGGATGTGTGTGAAACCATCCGATTATTACAGAACTTTCCCCAGTTTCTCTATTATACTTATCTTTTTTGTCATGCATCACACTCCAGCATTCATGTGTTATATCGAGATACCCTGTAGAGCCAGTGGCATCGTCAGCGGTAATTGCCTTTGTTACTATGACATAGTGAATGCCTTGTTTCTCATCAATAAATCGTTTTCCAACGAGAATGCCGCCTTGTTCTACTCGTAAGTCATGTCTCTGCCCAATATCCCACTCAATAAAGTCAAAGATTTCACGGACAGCTTTAGGCTTTATTATGAGTTTATGCGTTAGGTCGGCTACAGAAAAATTATCACTTAACCAAACTGTACCCTTAATGAGCTGGTTTTCATCATAAACACCATACTGTTCTTCATTTGCTTTATTATTCACTTTGTAAATAGTGATGTTCACTTCACAGCCTCCTCATCCTGAAACTGAAAGTACAAAAGTTAACATTTTATCTTTAAACGATGATGCCGTTATCACAAAAGTGTTCGATGAAGTAAATCACACCCGCTGCAGAAAGACCATCGCTTCTACTACCAAGAACTATCCTCCGTTGTCATGGAGTAAGAGTTGGAAAACGTCCACTTATTAGAACCCCCAAAAGGCGAATCCTCCTTTCGCAAAGGCTTCGATGACCAATTACCCCAATGCATATAAACACGATTGAACCGAAGCACTAATTGTCCGATTAAAAGGGCAACAATGATGCACATTTCTAACTTTTTACATGATGGGTGTCGGGTGTCATGCTTAGGAAATTATAAAGCCACCGAGATCGATGATATGCCTAAGTACGTGTAATGAGAAGGTTTTCACTTAAACGAGAAGTTCTCGCCATAACAACGTTAGATTTTTTTTGACGAAAAACTGCTTTATTCAGGTGACAGTTCTTGTTTATATTTAGTTTAAGTCTTGCTTTCAGCACTAGTTCCTCTCATCTTTGGCACACCAGTAGGGTCAACTAACGCAATAAATTTATAGTATAGGACTTTAGCTATTTCAAGATAATGACCTTGTTTTCGAACTTTATCCAAGATTGCGACCTCCTTTTGTTGGCAGGAGCATCGCTCTTTTGCTTTACAGGTCTCGAGTTCCGAAATAAGCAAATCACAGAAATGCTGATTGTTATACTGACCATTGTAAACCTCACAAAGGTCTTCTTTTGATAATTTGCAAAGCCGACCAGAATAAGGCTTGTTGAAAGGTTTTTTACTGCCATATCGCATGACACTACCAGCAGCTTCCTTATAAGTAAAGTTAATGAATATGCAGGCCTTACTCTTGTCATCATTTGAAACGATATGTAATTCTCTAGGAGACCTGTCATAGAAAAGGTTGTCGAGTTTTATTGGATATTGGTTTTCAACTGAAATCCAACAACTTTCTTGCTAATAACAATCATATATATCAATTGAATACCTACCTATTGACGTGTTTTGTTCGAAATTTACAATACTACAGAGATTGTTTTTAGAATCATCGTATGTAATGAGGTATAACCCAGACAACTTTTTTTCATTCAGAAATAATTTAGGTACCCATTCCATGATCAAATGTGAAACAAATCCGACTGTGCCCACAATTATTATCTTCGCTAACAAATCTATGTTGCCTAGTCCGGATAGTTCATCAATTATTACTCCCAGAACGATCGAAGCTACAGTGACAAGTAGAGCAACTCGCCCAGCAATTTTTTTATAATATTCACGCATTGCGAACACCTCCTTTCGTCCTAAAATACTTGTACAGTTAACCTTTCTGAGCCGACTATAGTGTAGCTTGGAAAGTATTTGTCGAACGAGTAAATCAATTAAGTCAATCGTTCTACTTGAGACATATTATCACTGACCACTTCTCCATGAACCGTGATCGTGCTGTCAGAAATTATGGATGCCACAGAAATAATTTTGATGAAGACAACATTCCTTGCAACGATGTTTCTATCTACAAATGCGATGGATTCAAAAAAGCAAATGAAGATAGAAAATCCAACAAATCTCAAATCAACTGTATTTTTCTAGCAATGCTATGCTGCTATTAAATAAATTAAATTGATAGATGGCAGTCAGCTACCAGTTAACAATAGCTGTAAGGAACAAATGTACTGAAACGAAAAGGCTGAGATTGCTTATCTCGCATCTTCCGACAAAATGACTGCTTGCCCAATACTTAAGTGCGAAGAGTACCAGGTTATTAAATTTCTACAGTGAGTTTGATTATGGGAATGTGATTGTAGCAGGTCGTGCATTCACCATAATAAAACCAAATAAGTTGTACGTGCTGACAGTTGCTTTAAACTCAAAAGGTATCCACAAGTCGTACTCCTCATCCCTTTTGATGATCTATTCATCGATTATAATTAGCGAATGATATGCATGTGTTTACATCCCAAATGTATTTGGCAACACTCTGGTTAGGTCGCCAGTCAACTCAACATATTTGACATTGTCTTCATTGCCTTGTTCTCTAACCGTCAGTATGTGAAGTGGTGGGATACCAAGCTGTTCCAGTGTATAGTCGAGAAGAAAGTCATCTCCGATCTCACTAGAGAAAACATCAATTGCTGTGTACTCGGGTGTATAACCACTAGCATCTGACTGTGTACAATCAATGCAGAATAACTCATCCGAGTATATCTCTGACATTGGCTTGTTTATCGCTATCTCTTTATGGCAACTAATACACTTTGCTTTTGAAATAAATGCACTGTCTGGATATGTATCGATTATGCACTTATAACCAAATAAATTGCTTAATGTTTCTAACGCGTCCCCTAAAGTGGTGATTGAAGCCAACTGTGTCTCAATAACCTCATTATAACTAAAATGGGCTGCACAATCATCTTTTGCTAGCACTCGCATCTGTTCAAACAGGTGGTTCATTCCCTGATAATAGTATTTTTTGCCATATTGTATCGGCACTTCAAGCTCAATTCCGCTTAATTGGTGCAAAGCCTTAACGGCTTCTTGAACCTGCAATGCGCTGACTATTGCCGTTGATATCAATACAGTCGCTGCATGTCCTTCTTGTACGACTCTTTTTTTGAAGACATCGCAGGAATAGCGTATCATTCTTTCTCGCTCAACATCCTTCGAGTCCATACCACATTCTAGACAACTAGATTCTGGGTAGTGATGAACATTGAGTGACAATCCTAAGCCAGAAATGCCAGCATCGATATACGGTTTTTTGAAAAGGCAGCTACGTCGATTCACATTTGTGCGAGTCAACATATTATCTAGACACCCAAGCACAATATCGAATCGTCTAAAAACACCATGGCCTAATTTGTTGATAATGTCACCTACAAAATAATCGACTTTGCACTCCGGATTATTACTCATTAACAAAACACGTTCGGCTGCTACTTCAGCTTTGTTTTTTCCAACATCATCAATTCCGAATAGCACAGTCCTGCTTAAATTTGAGACTGACACAGTGTCCATGTCGCAAATAAACATTTTGCCTACTCCAAGGAGCGCAAGATTCTTTAGCGTTTCATTACCGATGGCACCAGCTCCGACAACAAGAATTCTACTAGCAGAAACAACCTCCTGGGACCACCAAGAAATTAGCTTTGCTCGATCGAAAGCAGTTTCACCATATTCGCTTGAGTGAAGTGTAATCTTTGTATTAGTCATTTCATTTCTCTCCTGCCATCATGAATCACGTGTATTTTAATTGCTTGAGAATTTGTATTATCAATTAGCACCTCGAACTCTATTTTTGTTTTTTGAAACCTCGTTGATACCAACTCGTTGATTTCACTGCCTCCATTATTCCTAATAAAGGAAATTTTGGCATTTGCGTCTCTTTCATATTCCACTAGGGATATCTTCAGATCTGAACCGTTAAACCAAACACTACCCCATAGAGGAAGATAGTCTTTAGGCAAGTTATTCGAATCATAAAGTCTGGCATCAATGGTGATCTCTTTGATAGTGAGTTTGAGATGCTCTACAAACTCATCGTCTGTTGACAGTGAATACAATACACATTTGACGGTTGGCGCATTTGGCACAGTGTCTCGTATCTCAATTTTTGGCACATCAATACTAATTTTTGCTTGCTCTGAATCAAAGCTTGGTTGTTGACTACTTGGAACAGTCTTGCGCGTTTGAGGCATGTGTGAACTTACTGATGGCTCATACTTTTGGATATCCTCACGATTTTTTGGTTTCATCATTGATTGACCAAGAACAATCAAATGCTGACCTACAAGCTGACGTAAAGTAAGAGTTCCACCTTCTGTTACCAAAGACTGGCTAGAATTTTCTAACCAATCATGAATGCGGTTCCCATCATTGTCTAGGTGAACTATCGAACCATCTTCTTGGAGTTCCGAGTCACCATAAACATGCCTTATTGTTATTTGAGGCTTGCCATATTTAACCGAAAGCTCATCGTCAAACAGCAATTCACCTATGCATTCACGGCTTTCTGGCCCATAAAAAGCAGACCATTTCTTTTGATTTGGATTTAAAACAACTCCAAAGCTATACTCATAAGTAAATGCTTTGCGTTGTGTCAACCTGTCAAGCTTTGAGAAACGAGTGTTTACATAGTCTAGATGAGTATGATACCAGCCGATAATTTTCAGATTTTCAGATCGAAACTCTGCAGCATCCTCATACATCATTTTCCATGCATCTACAGTTATATCTATCGTTTCAAACGAAGCTTTAACAAGTGCTGAGTCTGCGGGAATAACCATGAGAACATCAGCCCATATAACAACATCGCGTTTGGTACTGTCCCGATAATAGTTTCCAATAAGAATTCCTGCTTGTTCAACGATACCTGGTCTATACTTGCTGCCCCATGCAATACTTTCGAATAATGGTTTTATAGCTGAAGGTTCAATCACTAAACGGACGTTTTTTGATGCAAGTGAACCACCTTCTGTTTTTAGTCGAATCGAGGCATCTTCAGACTTGGGGTATTCCTTATCACTAATCGTATTATGGTCGTTGAGACCATGAATATCTATTCTCATGTCAGACCTCAAACTTTCCTACAAAGAACTGATTCTTGTCTTCTCCACTGCAGAATAACAATATTAGCTCGCTTACTTTACAATCAAAGCCTAGATGGTGTCATTGCCTCTGCCGATCGATACTCTATTGCGGTAGTTTTTTGCCATCAGAAACTGCAATAGCTGATTTTATTGTTCCTAATGTATACCCAGTTTTGCCGCAGAAAACACAAGTCCAAAGCCCTTGACCACTCCAACAAGTTAGTTGTCTGCAGGAGCTGCATTGAACGAAAGTCTTTGCAGCACACCCGGCACACTCAAAATTGCTACCTCCCCATTGAGCCCCGTCAAGGACAACGTCATCAGTGCTGTAAGAAGAAGACGTGCTGTGCCCTGCACCATCATTGAATGTACTTTGCCAACACCAGCCCTGCATATCACGAATCAAATTTACCAAAATGTCTACACCTGTTTTGATGCACTTGGCTGGGAGCAGTCTCTGCTCAATAGTTTCATTTTTATTCTGAGACTCCTTCCCATCAGACCGTCTGATGATCGTTATTTTATCAATACTAACCACCTATTGACACTCATGTTTTGAAAGACTCAACCAGCCGGTGTTGAAATAAGCGTCTGTATGGTATCATTATTGCCGACACCATTAGCGCTGATGGTTTTGTCGTTATCTAACGGAACGTTTTCTTTTCGAGCCCCTGCTGGCTTTAGAACCCCAGTGTAAGGTTGTCCTGCACTAAGAAAGTTGGCATCAATCAATTGGTTGAAAACATCACCTAACAGAATGTTTTCAGGCAACCCAAGATCGATGTCAGCATTGTTAGTGGGATGCATTACTGTAATGTTGATAGTTTCCATAATTTATTCTTTTTCCTTTACGATGTTTTTGCTTTTCATATATTTCATATTTATAAAATTACCAAGTTGCAAAAGCGCATTTGACACCAATTCAGGTGTAATGGGGAACCTTCTTTATCACCGATTGTGAAAGTAACATGTTGCCTGATGACATTGAAAGCAAGCAGTTTTTCCATAATGTCGGCACAACACTTCTCATTGATTGCTTAAATGATGCGATATTTTCTCATGGGCAGAGGCAAGTGTTTCGATGAAAATAATATTATTATTGATACTAATTAGTGCTGTATACGTTTACATTGTATCGTTGTCATAACGCTCATTAATCGACCATCAGGATATCCTCCATCCTCCTGTGAACATATCACATATAATGCTAATCCTTTCTGATAATATTAATTTTTGGTTTTTCAGCTTGTTTGATAACAATCTTCAAGGATTCACGCCCTACTATCGTTATTGTCTCCGGAGCATCCAGTGTTGCCAAAACCTGAGTATCGCAGGGAATTACACGCTTATTTCGTTTGTTCGCATCCCAAAAAGGCCTAGCGGCTTGATTTGCAATACTACCAATATTTGCAATTCCAGGGTCAAATTGAAGTGTTTTAGCGCAACGATGGAGGTAGTTAATTAACGACTCCTCACGATTCCAACTGCCGAAGCACCAGCGACCTGTAGGCCACCAATTTATATGCCAAGGATACGGTGTATTGTCGGCATTAATAGCTGGGGCTGCATACGGATAATCAGGTGGTATTGTAAGCGTACACACTGTTTTATCTCTATATGTAGGTGTAGGACTAGTTATTGTCCGAATGTTGAATGTCACCTTATACCTTGCGTATGGAGGATTACCATCTGGAACGATCTGGATAATGCCGCCATTTAATCTCATCCATTTCATCAATTCTTTATGTTCGTTTTCTAACCGCGTAGTTCGCAATGTTCTGGGGTCAGCCATATTATTTATCTCCTTCACCATATGTGACTGATACATTAATTTCTGCGATCGCAACTATCATTTCTAGTATTGATGATTATTTTCGGCGAGTTCGCTTCAAAAGTATCATGTAATGCCAGATTTGTTTGCAATCCTGTTGAAGCGTTATTTGTGCGCTTACAAAATATTTTTCCTTTTTTCGTATATGCTTTTTTTATTTTGAGCTAGTTTTTTCAAGTAGTACCAATAAGAATCATTAAGCCAAGTTGGAAATACTTGAGAATAGCATTGAAACGATGTGTATTTAATGGTAAATGCTAACCTTAATCATCTACTACTTCTCACTTCAATATCACCTTTACTTGTGTCTCATGAGTTTATTTCGACACCACATTTTCTTAGAAGTTACTAGGTTAGCATGGTTCAGTTTAAGCAATAAACCAAAAGACATATTAAAAAAAGCTTATTTGCACAGTGCTGGTTTCTTCGGCATGATGATATTGTCTGGACAGAGGCTATCCTCCAATCCTTTCAATATCGAGATTCGAACTGAGTACGGTCAGATCAGGATCAGCTAATACGCTAACGCTATGCAAATGAGGATTTATCTCAAATTGCCTGAGTGTCCTCAAAAATTTTATCAATATTTTTATCTCAAACACAGATAAAAAACCCCAACAAAACAATAACAAACACAGAGTCCATAGTACTTGTTCATTAGTTATCATCTAGACAACTGCTTTCCAATTCTAACGCAATTTTAATATGCATAATAATGGAATTATACCATTTTTATGCATAATTCGTCAATATAGAATCGAAATATATCTTTAAAATATGCACTATCCAGTTGAAACTCAAAGACCTTCCCGTGAAGCTTTGCTTCAACGGCTTTCATCGACATCATGGATTTGATTATCGAAAGTGGAAGTGCCAATTCAATTCGTTATCCTCAATTCTTACAAAACAGTACTGGGCGTACTGATTGCTATATTGGTAGTTTTGTCAATGATAGCTCCAGTATTTGCATCTACAGAGCCAGGGCATACAAAGGAATGCTCATATGTTAAAGGCGATCCAGGGTCTAAATGCAATTTTGTACCAGAACAGCATCTAGTACATGATGCGGCTTGCGGGTATAAGGCTCCGATAGGAGGGTCTCCCTGCTCCGCAGAAGCGAATCATACCCATGATGCGGCTTGCGGATATAAAAAAGAAATCCTGGGAGCAGACTGTGAAAACGAGCTTAAGCATAACCATGATTTTGCTTGCGGATATGTAAAAGAAGTTCTGGAAGTAATTTGTACTGCCTCTAAGATGCCGACTGATTTATGCATTCCTGCAACTGGTTATCATGCTGGTCAACAGTGTAATTTTTTTCCAGCAGTACCTTGTTCCTATCCTGCAAATCACTGCGAAACTTTTGCATCCTCAGGCCATGTTCCAGGCTGCACTGCTAGCAATAATCCATCATGTGGTACTGCAGGTTGTATTTCTGCAAGAGGTCTGGGACTTAAAGGCAGACATATATCAGATTGCCAAATTGCTGACGAGAAGGTCTGCACTGTCTATAAACCAGCTAATCAACAATGTAGGAAAGTTGCCAGTGGAGCCGGATCGAATGTTACACATACTGGCCAAAAGTGCGAATATGTTGCGCCAGTGAAAGGTGTTGATTGCAAATTCGCATGTGACCACAAGGGAGACTGCGGATATGTGAAAGCAGTTAAAGGAGTTGAGTGTGGATTTGTGTGTGAACACAAGGGCGATTGTGGATATGTAAAAGCAGATCCAGGCGCTGAATGCAAATTTGTACCAGAAAAGCATGAGCATGACAATCAATGTGGATATAAAGCACCAGTGGCAGAAGTCAAATGTGATTGCAAATTGGGAGGTGTGGTGACCTTTACGCATAGGATACCAGTCTCCTTCAAGCCAGAGAGGGATAGCGCAAGAGCCCCCAACAACACGTGGTTCGCGTTTGACTACACTTTGGGGAGAGACAGCAACTATGCCGACACCAGCTTCGTTACAGGCGGATATGGCGGAGGAGGGTACAACAATTGGGGATTTGGCGGCCGAAGGGCCCCAGGTTATGGCAGAGGTTATGGTTCCAGCAACGGTGTCGCCTCAGGATACATTGAAATAACAGCAGAGGCAGGCAACTATGTGCTGACAGTGACAAGGGTAGCCATAAAAGGCTATACTATCAACCCAGCCTCAGTAACAATCAGGTTCACTATACTTGAGAATGGCAAGATACGCTTCAACACATATGCGACACGCGCAGATTTCACATACAAGAGAGACGATGTTGTGAAGAAACCAGCGCATAACAACCCGAAGACAGGCGATGCAACCAACATAGCCCTTTGGAGCTCAATGGCCGTGACCAGCATGGCCGGAGTTGTTGTCGCCCTCAAGAAAAGGGTATTCAAATAAACTAAATTGCTAAAGAACTAAGAATATAATAACAACTGGATCAAAGGCAGTATGCATCAACCTGTATGTGCATACTGCCTTCACTTTTATATAATGCTCCAGACCTAAACCGCGTAATATATTTACTGTGTTCACCATAGGAGATTGCCTCCTTATAGCTAACCTCATAATGATAAAGGTGATAGTCGGGTGTGCCGTGAAAGCTGCACATTAGATGAAGGTGGGCCCTTCGGCAGGGATTGAACCAGACAAACCTGCCAAACAGCCCCCCGCTGCTGCGGTAAAGAGCCGTGGTGGTGAGCGGAGGGGGAAAAGGCTGGGGAAGACCAATCATGTGTGGCGCGCAAAGATGAATGAAAATGAACTGCTGACGAGGTGTCGAAATCACTTTAGATTTTGCCAAAACCTGGAGTCCCGAATACGACAGGGACAAGGGCGGGGGAACGCTGGATTGCTGCCCGCCTGGCAAACGGCATATAGGCGGCATGAGTGCGCGACAGGCTAATGTGCGGAACACGGGAACCTAGGCTGCGATGTTAAGCGAAACAGCACAAGTGGCAAAATCCGCGAGGCTAAAATAGCGATGAGCAGCACAGGGGCGGATACCGTAGTAGTGTTATTCTACTTCTAAGATAACACTACTTGGACTAAACCGCTGGCGCGGTAGTTGGTTGCCGGACTGTCATACATAAAATATATGCCAGTTGAATGATTACGAACTGAAACATCTCCCAAGAATCTATATGTGGGACATCGCCGTCCCAACAAAGATTTTAGGAGATGTATTATGTTGACCATGCAAAACGCGCTCACAAGGCTGAAAGCAGACATCCAGTTGAGGGGTTTGTCCACAAACACGCTAGAGTCTTACATGAGGAACACCAAAATTTTTCTTGAGCACTGCGGCAAGCCAATCGAAGAGCTTTCAGAGATCGATGTGCGCCAGTTCCTTGGGCATCTTGCTATTGAAAGGGGGCTGTCGCCCGGGACAGTCAACTGCTACAGCTCGGCGGTCAGGTTTTTCTTCGCAGTGACCCTGAACCGCACAATGAACTACTTGCAGATCCCAAGGATGGAAGCCCCGAAAAAGCTCCCCCAGATACTAAGCAGGGATGAGGCATCCCGGTTGATATCAAGCGCCAGGAACATAAAACACAAAGCCTTGATGCTTTTGGCGTATGGCTCTGGCCTGCGGGTAGGCGAGATTGTCCGGCTAAAGCACAGCGACATCAATTCCAAGTCGATGAGGATACTTGTGAGGGGCGGCAAAGGCAAGAAGGACCGCTACACCATCCTTCCGCAGGCAACCCTCTTCGCTTTGCGCAAATATTGGGCTGAGCGCCGCCCCAAGAGCCCTGAGGGCTATCTTTTCCCGGGTCCAAGGAATGTGGGCCATATGACTGGGGAAGGCGTTGCCCAAGCGATAGACAAAGCTTCCTCAAATGCCGGCATATCAAAAAAAGTCTCGCCCCACCTGCTTGAGGACGGCTGCAGCCTGTTCCAGATTAAGGAGCTGCTCGGCCACAGCAGCCTGTCCTCCACAACAATATACCTGCACCTCGCCAACACTGCCTCTGGAGTGGCAAGCCCAGCCGACGCCATCCCGGCAGCGGAATTGTTCGAGGACTACACGGAATGACTGGTCTCCAAGACATTTTTTTGGCCCATCATGAGGAATACCTCGCTGCCCATGCCCCCTCCGCCCCCCAAATAAAAGCGATAAACGCCATCATGCAATGCCGCACAGCAGCCTTGGGAGGGCACAGCCTGGTTTGCGGGGATTGCGGCCACATAGAAGTCTCTTACAACTCCTGCCGCAACCGCCACTGCCCGAAATGCCAAACCGTGGCCAAAGAGCAGTGGATAGACAGGCAGGGCATGGACATGCTGGACACGAGATATTTCCACGTTGTGTTCACTTTGCCCTCCGAGCTTGGCGCCCTTGCCTATGCAAACCAGCAGGAAGCATACGCTTGTTCTTCAAAGCCGCCTCGGAGTCGCTCTTGGGGCTTGCCATGGACAGCAGGCACCTCGGGGCCGTGCCAGGGCTGACCGGGATCCTCCACACATGGGGCCAAAACCTCTCATACCACCCCCATATCCACTTCATCGCGACTGGCGGGGGCTTGGCGGGCGGAAGCCAGTGGATACCCTCCCGCAGGAAATTCTTTGTGCCTGTGCGGGCTTTGTCAAAGCTCTTCCGGGGCAAATTCCTGGCGATGCTGGCCTCCGCCAAGCTCCAATTCACTGGCCCTGCCGCTGGATTGGGCATCCCGGGCCACTTCGATTCGCTCATCTCCAGCCTATACCACAAACACTGGGTGGTGTATTGCAGGCCGCCGTTCGAGAATGCAGGGAAAGTCGTCCAATACCTCGCCCGCTACACACACAGGGTGGCAATCTCGAACAACCGCATCCTGAGCCTGGCCGAAGGGGTTGTGGCCTTCAATTGGCGAGACTACAGGGATGGCGGGAAGGCCAAGGTGATGAGGCTTGGCGCAGTGGAGTTCATCCGCCGCTTCCTTATGCACATCCTCCCGCCAGGGTTCCGGAAGGTCCGCCATTATGGGATCCTCGCCCCAAGGGGCAAGCAAGAGAGGCTCGCCATTTGCAGGAAGGCCACTTGCACGCCCGACCCCGCCCCGCCAAGGACAGCTATAGAAATACTAAAGGGCATCTTTGGCGAAAAGCTTGATGCCTGCCCTGTATGCAAAACCGGCCGGATGTCGAGGGCCTCGCCCTTCCCCGCCAACCGAATAGCCTGCTAAAAACCACATGTTTATGGGGAGGGGGCCTCTATGCCCAAAAGCGCCGGGTTTAAGTTCTGCAACTGAATTATGCCCCCAATCCTGCAATGGCTACACCTAAATTCCACTTTTTTGAAGCCGGGGAGAGGTGTTTTATCCCCATAGGCCAACGGGACAATTCGCGGTTTAGTCCAATGGAAATATCAAAAGCCCCCGAAATATGTAGGGGCTTTTTCCTTTTTTAAGGGCTTTCGATATTTTGCTATTCATTAGGATTTCATGGAGCTGTGCAATTAGAGGGCTCCAGCATCTTTTCCTGGGTATTATTATGTATACTCCTCTCAGCGCTGGCAGCAAAGCCGGCATAATTTTTTGAGGAGACATGTGCATGGACATCAATTATCAAAGTAAAAACACAGAAATCATTGCTAAACTGGAAAGCGAGGGATACTCTGCCGATACGATCATGCATCAAAGAAGATGTTTCGAAAAGCTTTGGAAATGTCTTTCATTAAAAGACACGCCGTTTTCTATGGATCTGGCCCTGGATTGGCTTGAGAGCCGCCAACCATCTTGGACCCATGGCACGTATAAGAAATGCCGGCGCGCGCTATACTGGAAAAATATGGTTTTTTCTTGCCAGTTCTGGTTGAAGAAATTGTACTTGGTGTGTTGATTTATCTGACAACCCGAGAAAAGGACCGGGAACATCGCCATTCCCTCCATTTAAATGATATCTTACTGAATATGTTTGCGGATTCGCTGAAGCTATATTATTAAGAGCTAATTGTATCTGGTGCGCGAGTTCGCCAGTTTGTGGCGGTTCTCCTGGTTGAGGGATATTGACTTTGATTTCTAATGTGTTGAGCGTTGCCTACTCTGATCCGTTAATTTTCGCAAACACATTAATGAAATATGTTAAGCTTCCTTTAGTATGAGTTCCGTCATATGGAACAATCACATCGATTGAAGTCCCAGCAAGATACTCTCTTGGGCCAAATTCCCACGGCGGGAAATCAAAGGGCTCTTGCGCATTGCCGCCTCTTTGTTTTTGAGGTGTGATCTTAATTTCATACTGGTCGCCCGTTAGCCAAGCCGCTTATCGTAACCGGTACAATGTATTCAGCTCCTAGGACTATGCCTTGTGATGATAGAGCAATCAGGAAGGCGAGTGTTAGCACCAACACTGCCTGTTTTGTATTGCGCATGTGCGTTCTTCTTAATTAGGATCTGGAAATATGGCATGTGCTTAAATCTTTGTACTCATTATGGGTATAGGGAAGGCAGCATGCTTTTGCGCATACTGCCTTTGTTTACTTACTGGATTAGTTTATTCTTGGCTAAGTTAAAGCCTGTTTCTATTTGAACATCCTTTTCTTGAGGGCAACAACAACTCCAGCCATGCTGGTCACTGCCATTGAGCTCCAAAGAGCTATATTTGTAGCATCGCCTGTCTTCGGGTTGTTATGCGCTGGCTTCTTTACAACATCGTCCCTCTTGTATGTGAAATCTGCGCGTGTCGCATATGTGTTGAAGCGTATCTTGCCATTCTCAAGTATAGTGAACCTGATTGTGATTGAGGCTGGGTTGATAGTATAGCCTTTGATGGCTACCCTTGTCACTGTCAGCACATAGTTGCCTGCCTCTGCTGTTATCTCAATGTATCCTGAGGCGACACCATTGCTGGAACCGTAGCCTCTGCCATAACCTGGGGCCCTGCGGCCGCCGAATCCCCAATTGTTATACCCTCCGCCACCATATCCGCCAGTAACGAAGCTGGTGTCGGCATAGTTGCTGTCTCTCCCTAACGTGTAGTCAAATGCGAACCATGTGTTGTTGGGGGCTCTTGCGCTGTCCCTCTCTGGCTTGAAGGAGACTGGTATCCTATGCGTAAAAGTCACAACACCGCCTAATTTGCAGTTGCAGGGGGCTCCTGCCACAGGGGCTTTATATCCACAAGCATTGTCATGCACATGAGCTGGCGGTTGTACAAAATTGCAAGGTTTTTCAGCTTTATAAGCCACATATCCGCAATTGCCAGAATGGTCACATTTAGGTGTGTCACAAACAACTCCAGGTACTGCAGGCTCAGCGTTGCATAATTCACCAGTGTGTAACCAACCAACCCACGTATCATCAGGCCTGCAATCTCCATTGCTTGACGTTTTAAAAGAACAGGGAACTGCTGGAATTTCAGCTTCAAAGGGGCAAGAACTCATATGTCCTGGTTTTGTTGACATTAGCTTGCTATTGTTGGCAGCTATACAATCACCGTTACAGGCAACTGCACCGGTTCGAGTTGGACAATCCTGGAGATGACCACCAAACACTTGAAGCTGTCTACACCAAGAATCACAATCTGTGCCTACCTTCTTTTGCTTATAATTGCAAAGTGGGCCGGTATGGATCGTGACACCAGGAATACAGATGTCAGTTTGAACAATTTTAGCAGTGCAAGCTTTTGCATCCTTTTTTTCTACAAACGCGCAACTCGAATGATCGCATTCGTTATTACAGGGCGACGCTTTCACTTCTGCTTCAAATCCACAAGCTGCATCATGGATGTGCGCTGGAGGCGCAACGAATGTACAGGGAGATCCTGGATCAGCTTTTACATAAGTGCAATCAGCTGTATGCCCTGGCTCTGCAGATGCAAATGCTGGCACTACCATTGACAAAACTACCAATATAGCAATCAGTACGCCCAGTACTGATTGCTGCATTGATGCTTTTTGGCATGGTGACAGACAGATGAGAACGCTATTGCTTAGCAAGATTGGATTGCATTAAAAAAGCGGACTATCCTGCCCGCCTCATTCTTCAACATCATTTTCATACTTAACAAACTCTTTACCATCTGCGATTGGCTGAAGGCAACTTCCAACAACTTTCCAAAATTCAGGGACACATATGTGTATTGTCAAGCTCATTATTGCTTTTGCTTCCGTATTGTTTCCAACTCATCAAGGAGCGTCTCCATTGTGGCGTTAGCAAGCATTTCGTCCCTTTCTGCCGTATAATCGCCTTCGCCACGATCTAATTGCTGGATGAAATGAGCCATGCCGACAGGTCCCAATTCTTTTGTGAGCGCGTCTATGCCCATGTCGTGGACTAGCTTGGAATTTCTATAGTCAATTGCTTTATTGTTACTCATTTTGCATAACCTCCATAAACCATATGACAGGATTTGCTACTGTTATTTTCAAATCCAATTTGCGAGCTGTATGCAAGAATGAGTCATCTGTTGTAATAAGCATATCAACGTTTGAATCCTCCGCAACAGCTAAGTGCAAACTATCCATCGGTTTTATTCCATTTTTTTGGAATTCCACCGCTCGCTTGATTGCCGCTTCGCTCAGTGCCACTCTTTCAGTAGCCGCAGACAAAAGCGCGTAAACTTTGCTACGCTTGTCGTTGTTGTGGATTTTTCCAAGCTCTAAATCAATGATCTCGCTTGATACAAGCGTCCATATCCCGGATTGGCAACGGGCAAGAATAGCCAATACTGCATCCGATTCAAATTGGACCCGTTCTTGTGACAAATCGTCAAATGGGCGATTTAGGCAACAAACATCTAAATACAGTCTCAAGGCAATCACACTCCATTAATTGTATTATATGTCACTATCCCAGGAAAATCAATATAACCTGACGACCTGTTTTTGCGTGGAGCAAGGCTCTGTATTCTGACATGGCACTCGTTAATAGAGCAATACAGTACTGGGCGTACTGGTTGCCTTATTGGTAGTCATGTCGATGATAGCTCCAGTATTTGCATCTACAGAGCCAGGGCATACAGCAGCTTGCTCTTATGTAAAGGCAGTGCCGGGATCGCCCTGTACATATGTAGCACCAGTTCATGTGCATGACGCGGCTTGTGGATACAAAGAAGGAAAGCCAGAAGTTCCCTGTACTTTCAAATGTGATCATACGACTTGTGCGTATGTAGAAGAAGTGAAGGGTGGCTGCAGTTATAATAGCGATCCAATGGTGGCATGCTCTAATGGTTCGTTTCATGCCGGCAAGTATTGCACATATCAACCTGAGCGGATATATAAAGATTGTACTAATGATAATTGTAAGTCGGTGATTAAAACAGGGCATAGGGATGACTGTAATCTTGGTATGACCCTTGGACCTGTGATGATTGGTGATTGGTGCTCGTCAGTTGGTGCTACTGGTCCTCAACCAGCTGGTCAATGTAAAAATTGGGGAGATGCCATACAAGCATCACCAACAGGACATCATGCTCCTCAATGCACTGGTCAGGTTGCGAAATCGGAAGTTCCCTGTAGTGTATACAAGCCAGCAGGTGAAACTTGCGTTGATAGTGCCATTGCCAATAAAGTACATACTGGGCCAAAGTGTGACTACAAGGATAAAGTGGATGGAGTCGATTGCGACACAGTGCATGTGCATGATGCAGCTTGCGGATTTGTTGCAAAAGTGGATGGGTCTGACTGCACATATGTAGCACCAGTGCATGTGCACAATGCAACTTGCGGATTTGTACAAGAAGTGAAGGGAGTCGACTGCGATTGCAAATTAGGCGGAGTAGTGACCTTTACGCATAGGATACCAGTCTCCTTCAAGCCAGAGAGGGACAGCGCAAGAGCCCCCAACAACACATGGTTCGCGTTTGACTACACGTTGGGAAAAGACAGCAACTACGCCGACACCAGCTACATCACAGGCGGGTATAGCGGCGGAGGGTACAACAATTGGGGATATAGTGGATTCGGCGGCCGCAGGGCCCCAGGCTATGGCAGAGGCTATGGATCCAGCAATGGTGTCGCCTCGGGATACATCGAGATAACAGCGGAGGCAGGCAACTATGTGCTGACAGTGACGAGGGTAGCTATCAAAGGCTATACTATCAACCCAGCATCTATCACAATCAGGTTCACTATACTTGAGAATGGCAGGATACGCTTCAACACATATGCGACACGCGCAGATTTCACATACAAGAGGGACGATGTCGCCAAGAAGCCGGCGCACAACAACCCGAAGACAAGCGATGCCACCAACGTAGCCCTTTGGAGCTCGATGGCAATGACCAGCATGGCTGGAGTTGTTGTCGCCCTCAAGAAACGGATTTTCAAATAGAACAAAATCGCTAAGGAAATAAAGAACATACTAACAACTGAACGAAAGGCAGTATGCACATAAATTGATGCATACTGCCTTTCGTTTGTAAAGCACCAGGAA
>Ga0082212_10004781_pt1 | contig 18692 bp, 17 predicted proteins | sample TergutNt197P3_FD_71548 | JGI IMG/M metagenome (GOLD analysis project Ga0082212, IMG submission 71548) | Neocapritermes taracua P3 segment gut microbial communities from Petit-Saut dam, French Guiana - Nt197 P3 | ecosystem: Host-associated > Arthropoda: Insects > Digestive system > Gut ...
CGCCCCAAGTCGCCATGCAGCCGTCGAATTTCCAGGCGGAACATATGATGTTCCAGGCTTTTGACGGGCTGCCCCTGGCTCACCTTCTGCATGAAGGTGGAGAGAGTCAGACGGGCGCGTGGCCTACTCACAGCACAGGAGCGCAAAGGCTCTCTTCTGATGTGCGAAAACACTATATCTAAAGATTCTTTAACTTGTTCACATGCCCTTTTGTGTATACAGAAGAATCAATAAGAATCCTCTATACGCTATCTCTGTTAAAGCCCCCGCCGGAGGCTATCTCCGCCATCGCCCGCGATCAAAAAAAGCCGGAAGAAAGGCGGGAACGTCAAGGGCGCGAAGCGGCCAGAATGGCCTTGCCTTTGACGCTCTCGCCGCTTCCGGCAACGATACGGGCGCGATGAATGGGGCGACTGTTGTTGTGGGTTACCGTACTCCATTGGCCTCTGTTGCCACAGGAACCATCGGCACGCCGAGCGCCTTGGTGATTTTCATAATTGTCTCAAACCTGGGCTTTGCGCCGGGCGTGAGAGTCTTATACAGGCTTTCCCGGCTGAGTCCGGAGTCTTTGGCAAGTTGGGCCATGCCGCGCGCCTTTGCCACATCGCCGAGCGCAGCAAGAAATACGTCCGGATCAGGGTCTTCCATCGCTGCGGCAAGGTATTCGGCAATGACATCTTCATTGTCCAAATGATCGGTTACATCGAATTTTGTTATTTTCATAACGCACCCGCTTTTTTCAAATTGTTCCACAACGCTTTGGCCTGTTTGATGTCTTGCTTCTGACTGCTCTTGTCGCCACCTGCAATGAGCAGATAAATGTTAATCCCCTCTTGGGCGTAATATACCCGATACCCTGGCCCGTAATGAATACGCATTTCGGAAATGCCATCGCCGACAGGGCCGCAATCACCGAAGTTTCCAGCTTCGGCGGCAACAATGCGGGCCAACACCCGCGCCCGGCCTCTCTGGTCTTTCAGGCCGTCAATCCAGGCAAGAAATCCATCCGTCTTGCTGATGATGTTTGGTATGGAATTAATGTAGCTATGTGGCTACAAAAGTCAAGAGGCTCCGTCCCGTTTTGCCTTTTCCTTCAATTCCGAAAGATAGTCAGCGTATTCCTGCATCATCTTCCGGCGTTCCGGCAGGTATTGGGCGTAATTGTATGCCGCCCGCACCCCGTCACGTTCACAGTGGGCAAGCTGACGCTCTATCCAGTCCCGATTGTAGCCCTTTTCGTTGAGTAGGGTGGAAGCATACCCCGGAAGCCGTGGATGCAGATTTCATGCTTTTCATAGCCCATGCGGCGCAAGGCGGATACCCAAGATAATACCCAAGTGTTAGACGGATGCAATGGGTCAAAAATGGATTTTGCGAAACCAATCTTTCAGTAAATCCATTGTGTATCAACACATATTAGACAGTGACAGATTTTACGATACCCAAGTTATCCATCCTCGTCTGACGACAAACTGAGTCTCTCCCGGCATTGCTCAAACTAAGGCACTACTCATTTTCTGCTGACGGGAAAGACCAGGGCTTCAAACCAGAACAATTCGGCGCCGGGCTGTTTCCAGCTTCCCGGCGGCAGACCGGCCTTGCCGCACAAAGCGTCAAGATACTGGAGACGGCTCCAGTGCTGTTCCACCGGAACCTGCGGCAGAAACACGCCGCTGCGGCCGCGCCAGGCCAGGACCAGTCCGTGCCGTCCCACTGTGATCAGTTCCGGGTCCGGGCACGGCGTCAGCGGTGAAAGCACGGAAATTTCCAGGCTGACGCCAGGCCATTCCGCCGGCTGCAGGGGCGGAAACCTGGGGTCCTGAAAGGCCGCGGCATGGGCCATCTGGCTGACGGTCATATACAGCGGCTCTCTGGGCATGATGCTGCCGATGCAGCCGCGCAGGCGGCCCTGGCTGTGCAGGGTGACAAAAGCGCCGGCCGGGGCGCGCAACGCGGCCTCTTCCGGTTCCGGCGGGGCGGCGTCCGGCCGCGCCTGTCCGGCCAGACCGTTTTCAATGGCGAGGCAGGCAAGGCGGGCCAGGTTTGCCCGTTCGTCTTCGGTCAGGGAAAAGCCGATGGTCTGGCTTGTGTCCATGGCAACCTCCGTTAAAAACCTTCTTCCAGGGGTGGCCAAACCAGGCATGTCGCGGGCAGAGAGGCCAAGGGCAAGCCCGCGTCCGCCAGACTGGCCAGCCGCCCGTTCAGGCTGATGCGTCCCGAGGCCAACCATTGCAGGGCCTGGGGATAGATGCGGTGCTCAAGCGCGCGGATGCGTCGCGTACATGCCTCCAGGTCTTCGTGATCCAGGCGGGGAGCGGCCGCCTGAATGACGATCGCGCCGTGATCCATTGCCTCATCCACAAAATGTACGGTGCATCCGGCGAGTTTCACACCCCAGGCATGGGCTTCGCCCAGGCCGTGCAGGCCGGGAAAAGCGGGCAGCAGAGCCGGGTGGATGTTCAGCACCCGACCGGGAAAAGCCTGCAAAAAGGCCGGCGTGAGCAGGCGCATGTAGCCGGCCAGAACCACCGTATCCGCTCCGCTGTCGCGGATGGCCCGGATCATGGCCGCATCGTGGGCGGCGCGATCGGGATGGACGGCATGGTCCAGCACCATGTGGGGCAAGCCCGCCCGGCGCGCACGCTCAAGCACGTTCGCGCCGGGCCGGTTGCACAGCACAAGCCGGATCGAGGCGTCCAGAACCTGTCGTTGCACGGCGTCCAGAATGGCCTGGACATTTGTGCCGTCGCCCGAGGCGATAAGGGCCAGGCGCAGGCTCATGCCGCGCCCGGTCCGGCCAGGGCCAGGCTCACGGCCTCGATCAGCGCCGGGATCGTGTAGCGTTTTGGCTGAATATCGCAGTCAAAGCCGTGCCCGGCCAGAGTTTGAGCCGTAATCGGGCCGATGCAGGCAAAGCGCAATCCGTGTTCGCGGGCCTGGCGCACGGCCTTGGGGTCAACGGCGGCGAAAAAGTTGTCGACCGTGGAGGACGAGCCGAAGCTTATGCAGTGGATGCGGCCCGCTGCAAGGGATTGATTGAGATCGGCGCTGTTTTCGGTCACCGGCAAGGTCGTGTAGAGCGGCAGCACGTCCACTTGCGCGCCGGCCCGGCGCAGTTCGTCCGGCAGCACATCGCGCGCCGCCTGCGCCCGCGCCAGCAGAACGCGTTGTCCGCGCATGCCGTGCTCCAGCATGGCCGTGGCCAAATCTTCCGCCTTGTAGGTTTGCGGCAGCGTGTCGACGCGGATGCCGCGTTGTTCCAGGGCTTCGGCCGTGGCCGGGCCGATAGCCGCCAGCCGGCGGCCGGCGAGATGGCGGCTGTCGCGGCCTGTCGCCGTGAGGCGATCCCAGAAGCAGGCCACGCCGTTGACCGAGGTGAATACCAGCCAGTCGTAGGCGGCGAGTGTGTCGATCGCCGCGTCAACGGCGTCGGCGTCCGGCAGGGGGTGGATGGCGATGACGGGAAAGCGCACGACCCTGGCGCCGAGTTCTTCCAGGCCGGCGGCCAGGTCGCTGGCTTGTTCGCGCGCACGGGTGACGACCACGGTTTTGCCGTGGAGGGGGCGCTGCTCGAACCAGTTGAGTTGGTCGCGCAGGCGCACCACTTCGCCCACCACGATGATCGACGGGTTGGTGAAGCCCGCCTCCCGCGCCCTGTCCGGCAGATCGTCCAGTCTGGCGACCAGGCTGCGCTGTTCCGGCGTGGTTGCCCAGTGGATGACGGCGGCCGGGGTGTCCGGGGAAAGTCCGGCCGCAATCAGGCGGGTGCGGATTTCGGGCAGCAGCTTCATGCCCATGACAAAGACCAGGGTGGAGGCGCTGCGGGCGAGAGCGGGCCAGTCGTGCACGGAGCCTTCTCTGTCCGCGTCCTCATGGCCGGTGACGATGGTCACGGATGAGGCGTAAGCCCGGTGGGTCACGGGGATGCCTGCATAGGCCGGACCGGCGATCGGACTGGAAACGCCAGGGATTTCCTCAAAGGGAATGCCTGCTTCTCTGAGAGCCAGGGCTTCTTCTCCACCCCGGCCGAACATGTACGGATCGCCTCCTTTGAGGCGGGCCACAAGCTTGCCTTTCCGCGCTTGTTCAATCAGCAGCCGGTTGATTTCCGGCTGGGGCAGGGCGTGCAGGCCGGCCCGCTTGCCGACGAAGATCCGTTCGGCTTCCGGCCTGGCCCAATCCAGCAGGGCGGGTGAGGCCAGGTAGTCGTAAATCAGCACGTCGGCTCGTTCGAGCACAGCCTTGCCGCGCAAGGTCATCAATCCGGGATCTCCCGGTCCGGCGCCAATCAGGTATACCATCATGCGGCAACATCCTAAGAGCATTGTAATTTTGAAACTTTGGCCGGACACAATTTGGCCGCAAAAATTCGGGGGATGACGACCGGCAAACGACACAACGAGCGCACATCCACCCGCTGTGGCCGATGTACACCAACGCGCATCGCGCGTCAAACGGCGCACGGGCAAGCCGGATGCCTGCCGCGAGATGCCATCCGGTCACGGGAATCGGATCGCCGTCGCTGGCCAGAGCCTCCAGATGTCCGGCCAAGGCATCAATGGCCATAGCGAAAGCATGTTCCATCGTTTCGCCCCAGGTGGCGCATCCGGGCACATCGGGAAAAATCACCGAAATTTTGCCCTCGGAAGGGATGAAACCGGCATAGTAGGCTTCCTAGCTTCACTCCTCTTTGACTGCGGGGTATACAAAAAAAGAAGGCCGGAGAACCTGGCCATTTTCCGGAAATCAACACACCAGCATGGTCTGAGGGGTCGGAACTTTTTTGCTACGACCCGGAGCGGGCAAGGAAGTTTTCTGGAGTTACGCTCCTTTTCGTCAGCGCTTATGCCGAGGAGCAGAAGTTTTTCAAGTCGCGGACGACCTCTTAATGCCCTTCAGTACCGCAATATATTGCGCGAGTCCCGAAGCTGCCTTGACATACATATCTTTCGTCTTGTCGTGATCCTGCAAGCTCGCGATGGTGGTGTCAGGCAGAAAACGTCGCAGATCTGAAAGAAAGTCGTCTGCCATCGCATCATTCGGTGTTTGGAGTGCGGCCATCCGATCGCTAATTGTTATAGAAGCTTCCGCATCTTCGGCAATACCCCGGGCAAGAGTCTTTTCCTTGAGCATTTCCACGTTGACAGAAATTTTTTGCACCTCGGCAAGGAATATAAAATCATATATATCTCTTGGCTGTACACGGTTTCGCATCGCGAGCGCGAGTACTTTGTCAGCAAGAATTTCTTCCGCTGATTTGACTTTCATGAGAAAAGGCGACAGGGGCAGTTTTGGTGAAAGAGGTTGGAACGCTTTATCTCCATGAGTTATTGCGCGTCCGTTTTCAATGTCAATCTTGATGATTTGTCTTTTTTGCATATATCCGACATCGATTTTTATTTTCCATGTCTGCACTGCGCCAAATTCTTCTCGTATCGGCATCATTTGGGGCGATACAACCGAAATATGATCATCGGTGATGCGAAATTTGTCGTGCAGCACATCACGCACGACTTCCTCAAAATTCGAACACAGAGCCAAAAAAGCCTCGGACTCCATCCCGTCGCAAACAAAATCAAGATCCTCACTCAGTCGGTGGTTACCGTAAAATCGTTGTAATGCTGTTCCTCCATGGAAAATAAGCCTTGCGAGAAGGCCTGATTGGTGGAGTGCGAACAATAGTCCGTCATGAAATATTCCCTTTTGAACGGCTGGGAGGAGGGTTTCGTCACCTTCATATCTTTCATCCAGAAGCTCACGGGAAATTTGTTCCACAAAAAGTGGTTTTCCAAAATTTTTACGCGTAATCATGGCGAGCATCCTCCAATTCTTCCAGGTCAACAAGATGCAGATTACGCTTGGCCTTGCTCAGATCCGCATAGGCCTGATCGGGCAGTGCAGTCCATACCATCCGATAGTCATCCCACACAATGCCAGGGTACAAATTCTCCAGCGGCCAGGAAACATGTGTAAATTCGATCACGCCGAAAGGTGTGACGAATTCCCCGTTCCTGCCGGTGGTGGCCATGGTAAGACGCGTCGAAATTTGGCTGATGACTCCGTAACCACTCAGCGCTGACTCAAAACTTTCATAGCTGATTTCCAGAGGCCGTAGATAACGAACAAGTGCCTCCCGGGCATACATCGGCCTGCTGCTCGGCATAGCGTTCGCATAGAGTCCACGAGTTACCCGCACGATCAGTCCATCGACGATGTGCTGGGCCAATCCTCTGTGGATGGTGGGGTTACTTTCGCCGAACCATACGCGCAGATCATTGAAATCAAATAGCCAGATCCGCCTGGCGTCCAATTCGCGGAGGAAGTGGTACATCTTCTTCGTGTTCATAGACGAACTATATAAATTCATATAGTTCGTGGCAAGTGTTCATTTCACCCTCAAAGGTGATGGCGTTGCCGGAGTCAAATCGCAGCAAACATTTCTGTTGAGACTTTTCACGCAGAATTTTCTTTGCCCCTGCCGGAGCTGATATATATCCCATGCGACCCATATGCCTTCTTCGTTGCACAATTGATAAATTTTCAAGCAGGCGGTAGCAATCCATTGAAGGCGTATGATCAGGGAGAAACTATGAGCGGCGGAAATCGCCGTGATCATCGCCTGCCGTAGACTGGATAGCAGGCGGGGCGGGGAGGGTGCAAGGGAGGAGGAGGCACAGGGGAAATTTTGCTGCCTGTTAGCATGCCGTTAGCATGAGATATAAAAAGGGTTACACCGATATAGTGTAACCCTTTGTTTTTCCCTGGCGCGCCCGGAGAGGATCGAACTCCCGGCCTGATGCTTAGAAGGCACCTGCTCTATCCGGCTGAGCTACGGGCGCGCATTGATACAATGAATCCGCTTCAATAGCCCACTCGTGCATCCTGGTCAACAAGCTCTCTCTGATGGGCACTGCGCGCCACGGCTGCAACAGCCGTTTTGGGGCCGCACAAAGAAACGGATTGAGCCACACAGCGTTTTATGCAATACTCTTGGTTTGTGAGGCCTTGGGCGTTCCGCCCGAGAAGTTTTTCAGGAAGGCACGCGTTGCAATGAAAAATTTTGACGGCTCCGGCAAGTGTGAATCGGCAAAATCGCCACGGCAATCTGTCACCTGACCCAGCCCGGAAAATTGCGCAAATGCCCTTGCTCAATCCGACTTTGGCTGCTCTGGAAGCGGAAAGCATCTACATTTTCCGCGAGACGGCAGCCGGTTTTGAGAAGCCGGTGCTGCTCTATTCCATAGGCAAGGATTCTTCCGTCCTGCTGCATCTGGCGCGCAAAGCCTTTCATCCTGCCCCCCTGCCGTTTCCTGTTCTCCATGTGGATACCACCTGGAAATTCAGAGAGATGATTGCATTCCGCGGCCGCAAGGCCCAGGAATACGGGGCGACACTCATCGTTCATACCAATCCGGCCGGAAAAGAAAGGAATATCACCCCGTTCACTTACGGTTCGGCCCGCTACACCGATATCATGAAAACCGAGGCTCTGCGCCAGGCTCTGGATCAGCACGGCTTCGACGCGGCCATTGGCGGCGCCAGACGGGATGAGGAAAAATCCCGGGCCAAGGAGCGTATTTTTTCCGTGCGCAGCCCCGGCCACCGCTGGGATGCCCGCCGCCAGCGCCCGGAACTGTGGAGGCTTTACAATGCCCGCCTGGGGCCGGGGGAAACCATGCGCATCTTCCCCCTCTCCAACTGGACGGAGTTGGATGTCTGGGAATACATCCTGGCCGAAAACCTGGAGGTCGTGCCCCTGTATTTCGCCAAAGAGCGGCCGATGGTGCGGCGCGCCGGCGCCTTGATCATGGTGGATGACCCGGATCGCATGATCTTTGAGCCTGGAGAAAGCATCGAGCCGCTTCTGGTTCGCTTCCGGACCTTGGGCTGCTGGCCTCTTTCCGGGGCCATCGAATCACGGGCCGCCTCGGTGGCCGATATCGTGACGGAATTGAAGCAAACCCGCTATTCCGAGCGCCAGGGCCGTCTGATTGACAGCGATCAGGTGGGGAGCATGGAACTCAAGAAGCAGGAAGGCTATTTCTGATGATGGAAAAACCTCTTCTGCGCCTTTTGAGCTGCGGCAGTGTGGATGACGGCAAAAGCACCCTCATTGGCCGCATGCTCCACGATTGCGGCACCCTGTATGAAGACCAACTGGCTCTTCTGGAAAAGGAACGGACCACAGAGGGTTTGCCGGATTTTTCCGCTTTGCTGGATGGTCTTCTGGCCGAACGGGAGCAGGCCATCACCATTGATCTGGCCTACCGCACCTTCAGGACCGCGACCCGGCGCTACCTGGTGGCGGATGCCCCCGGCCACGAGCAGTACACCCGCAACATGGTCACCGGCGCCTCCAGAGCCGACGCCGCCCTCTTGCTCATTGACGCCGTGCGGGCCGGCGGCGGCCTCTTGCCCCAGACTTTTCGGCATACCATGGTGGCCGCGCTCATGCATGTTCCGCATCTGATCGTGGCCGTCAACAAGATGGACTGCCGGGGTTACGAGCAGGCCGCCTTTACGGCCCTGGAAAAGGAATACCGGGAACGGACCCGGAACCTGCACTTCACCTCGATCCATTGCGTGCCCGTTTCTGCCTTGCGGGGCGACAATGTCTGCCGCCCGAGTCCGGCCATGCCTTGGTATCAGGGGCCGCCTTTGCTGGATATTCTGGAAGGGCTGGAACCGATCCGCCCGACCGGGAGGGGCTTCCGGCTGCCCGTGCAATGGGTGGCCCGCGGGCCGGGGTTCAGGGGGCTGACCGGCACAATCATTTCCGGCTCGGTGAAGGTCGGGCAGCAGGTGGCCCTGTCGCCCTCCGGCCTGACCGCCACGGTCAAACGGCTTGCCGATGCGCTTGGAGACAGGGAAGAGGCGGGAGTGGAAGAGGCGGTCTGCCTGCAACTGGCTGAAGATCAGGACGTGGGCCGGGGTGAGGTGCTCTCGGCGACGGACGATCGGCCGGAGACCGGCGATCATCTGGCCGCCCGGATAGTCTGGTTTGATGAGGCTCCCCTGGTGGCCGGGAGAACCTATCTTTTCCGGCAGGGCACGGCTGCGGCCAAGGCCACAATAACCGAACTGGCGGCCAAAATCAGCCTGGAGACCCTGGCTGAAATCCCGGCCAAGGAACTGCATGGGAACGATTTGGGGGTCATCAAGCTGCGGCTGGACCGCAAGCTGGCCTTGGCTCCCTATGCCGAGAGTCGGGATCTCGGCGGATTCATTCTGGTTGATCCCATAAGCGGCGCAACCCTGGGCGCGGGACTGGTCGGTTTCGTCCTGCGGCGCAGCCACAATATCTTCCCTCATAATTTTGCCCTGGACGCTCGGGCGCAGGCCGCCCAAAAAGGACAGACAGCGCGGACGCTCTGGTTTACCGGCCTTTCGGCCTCCGGCAAATCAACCCTGGCTGAAAAAGTGGCCAATGCCCTGTATGCCCAGGGGCGGCATGTGTATATTCTGGACGGCGACAATATCCGCTCCGGCCTGAACCAGGATTTGGGTTTTTCCGAGGCCGACCGGGCGGAAAATATCCGCCGGGCGGCCGAAGTGGCCAGGCTCATGACTGATGCCGGGCTGATTGTATTGGCCTGTTTCATCGCCCCGTACCAGCGGGACCGTCAGGCCGCCAAGGCTTTGTTTCCGCCCGGATCGTTTCTGGAAATTTTTGTGGACACGCCCTTATCCGTCTGTGTGGCCCGTGACCCCAAGGGACTGTATGCCCAGGCCCTGGATGGGCGCTTGCCCAACTTTACCGGCCTCACGGCCCCCTTCGAGGCTCCGGAACAGCCGGATTTGCACATGGACGGTTGTTTGCCGGTCGAGGATCTGACCCGCCAGGTACTGGAATTTCTGGAAAGGAAAAACGAACATGACTAAGCTGTTCCTGACCATGCTGGCGCTGTGCCTTTTTTTCGCATCGCCGGCCATTGGGGGGGAAAAGATCCTGAGGGTCGGTTTTTTCCCCAACCTGACCCATGCCCATGCCCTCATCGCCCAGAACTTTGCTGCTGAAGGCCAAGGCTGGTTCGAAGCCCGCCTGCCCGGAGCGGCCATAACCTGGCACAGCTTCAACGCCGGGCCTTCGGCCATGGAAGCCTTGTTCGCCAAGGCCGTTGACCTCACCTATGTAGGCCCCAATCCGGTACTCAACGCCTATCTTCGGGCCAGGGGCGGGGTGAGTGTGGTGGCCGGTGCCGTACGCGGCGGGGCGGGTCTGGTGGTTCCGGCCGGGAGTTCCCTGGCCCGGCCGGCCGACTTCAAAGGCAAACGCATCGCCACGCCCCAGTTGGGCAACACCCAGGATATCGCCTGCCGCTTCTGGCTGAGCCGGGCCGGACTCAAAGTGACTATGGCCGGCGGCGATGTCAGCATCGTTCCCGTGGCCAATCCCGGCATCCTGCCTCTGTTCGTCAAAGGGGAAGTGGATGCGGCCTGGACGGTCGAACCCTGGGTTTCGCGCCTGGAAATGGAGGCCGGAGGGCGTTTGATGTATGCGGAACCGGCCGAGACATCCCTGACCACGGTGTTGTCTGCAAATGCCGCCTGGGCTGAAGCGGAACCCGATCTGCTCCGGCAGTTCACCGAGGCCCATCGGGAACTGACCGGCTGGATCCGGCAGAATCCCGAAGAAGCTCAGCGGAGAGTGGCCGACGAACTGACCCGGCAGATGCGGCGGACATTTCCCCTGGCTCTGGTGCAACATGCCTGGCCGCGTCTGATCTTCGAGAACGCCATCGAAAGCGGAGAATTTGTTTTTTCGTTCAAAGCGGCCCAGGAAGCCGGTTTTGTCAAGAATGAAGCTATGAGCCTGGAAAAGTTGGTGACCCGGCCATGAACGCGTCTGCTGCGAGCCAGCCGGCCCTGGAATTGATTGACCTGAAAAAATCTTTCCCCGGACCGGCGGGAGGGCCTCCGGTACAGGCCTTGAGCGGCCTGTCCCTGACCGTGGCTGCCGGCGAATATGTTTCTCTTCTGGGTGAGAGTGGTTGCGGCAAATCGACCCTTCTGGCCTTGGCCGCCGGCCTGCTGCGCCCGGAGTCCGGCCGGGTGATCTGCGAAGGCCGGGAAGTCGTCGGGCCTGACCGGCACCGCATGCTGATGTTTCAGGAAGACGCCCTTTTCCCCTGGCTTGATGTGCAGGACAATGTGCTTTACGGCCTGGGCTTCGTGCCGGGGCTGACCCGAAAGCAAAAAACGGCACGGGTCCGGGATTTTCTGGAACTGGTCGGCCTGAGCGATTTCCAGCGTTTCCGAATCCATGAACTCTCCGGGGGCATGCGGCAGCGGGTCGCCCTGGCCCGCGCTCTGGCCCCAGCCCCCCATTTGTTGCTGATGGATGAACCGTTCAGCGCCCTGGACGCCATGACCCGTGAGCAACTGTACGCCGATCTGCAGCGCATCTGGCAAGAAACCGGCAAAACCGTGGTCATGGTGACCCACAATGTGCGCGAAGCGGTCTGCTTGAGCGGCAGGGTGGTGCTGATGGGCCGGGGGGGGCGTCTTGTTGCCGACGAGCCTGTGACTTTGCCCTATCCCCGCTCCATGAACGACGTGGCGCTGGCCGAGGCGGCGGGACGCATCCAGGCCCGCCTCCAGGCTGACAAGGCAAGGCCAACGGAGAGGGCGCAATGAGCGATTTCCTCAAACCGCTGTGTGTCCTGGGTCTGGCTCTGGGCCTGTGGCAAGCCGTTACGGCTTGGGGTTGGGTCTCGCCCCTTCTTGTGCCTTCACCCCTGGAAACGCTCCGTTATCTGGCCGGAGCCGCGGCCGATGGCCTTCTGGCCGAGGCGCTTCTGGTGACCTTGCGGCGTCTTTTGACCGGCTTCATCATGGGGCTGACCGGAGGGGTGTTTCTGGGTTTTTTGATCCACGCCAGCTTGCTGGCCCGCCGGACCTTGGGTTTGGCCGCTCTGGGCTTACAGACCCTGCCGTCGGTCTGCTGGACGCCCTTGGCTATTCTCTGGTTCGGGGCAAGCGAAGCGGCCATGTATTTTGTGGTCGTCATGGGCAGCATCTGGGCCTTGGCTCTGGCCGTGAAAAATGCCCTGGAAGGCACGCCGCCTATTTACATCCGGGCGGCCCGGGTTATGGGCGCTTCCGGATGGACTATCTGGACCGGGGTCATCCTGCCGGCAGCGCTGCCCCAAATGCTGAGCGGGGCCAAACTGGGCTGGGCTTTTGCCTGGCGTTCCCTGATGGCCGCCGAAATTTATGTGGCGGTCATCAACCAGTTCGGGCTTGGTCAACTGTTGCATTTTGGGCGGGAACTCAACGCCATGGATCAAGTTCTGGGAGTCATGCTGGTCATTGTCCTGGTGGGAGTATTCACCGACCGCTGTGTGTTCCGGCCGGCGGAACGATATTTTCAACGCACCAGAGGCTTGATGTGGTCATAAGCGGCAGTCATATCATAGCGCGTATGCAATGACTCCTATTCCGGTTCGATAACCTCCACCCCCCCCATATAGGGCACAAGAGCTTTGGGCAGGACGATGCTGCCGTCTTTTTGCTGGCCGTTTTCCAGCACGGCCACCAGAGTGCGGCCCGTGGGCAGGCCGGAGCCGTTCAGGGTATGCACGAATTCCGGCTTGCCCCCGCCTTCCGGCCGGAAGCGGATGTTGGCCCGCCGGGACTGGAAATCTTCGCAGTTGGAGCAGGAGGAAATCTCGCGGTACGTATTCTGGCCAGGCAGCCAGACCTCCACGTCGTAGGTTTTGGCCGAGGCAAAGCCCATGTCCGCGGTGCACAGCACAACGGTGCGGTAGGGCAGTTCCAGACGCTCAAGCAGATCTTCCGCGCTGCGGCGCATGGTTTCGAGATCATCGTACGATGTGTCCGGATGGGAAAACGTGACCATTTCAACCTTGTTGAACTGGTGCTGGCGGATGAGGCCGCGAGTGTCCTTGCCGTAGCTTCCCGCTTCGGAGCGGAAGCAGGGCGTGTGCGCCACATACAGCAAGGGCAGGGCCGAGGCTTCCAGAATTTCGCCGGCGTACAGGTTGGTCACCGGCACTTCGGCCGTGGGAATGAGGTAGTAGTCCCAATCCTCCAGTTTGAACAGGTCGGCCGCGAACTTGGGCAGTTGGCCGGTGCCGGTCATGGTGGCGCTGTTGACGATGAACGGCGGCGCAATTTCTTTGCGCCGGTTTATCCGGGTATGGATGTCCAGAAAAAAGGAGGCCAGGGAGCGTTCCAAACGGGCGGCCCAGCCGTGCAGTACGGAAAAGCGGGCGCCGGCCAGTTTGCCGCCGCGTTCGAAGTCCAGTCCGTTCAGGGCCGTGCCCAATTCCCAATGTTCGCGAATGGCAAAGTCGAACGTCCGGGGCTGGCCCCAGCGGTTTACTTCGGCGTTGTCTTTCTCGCTGTGGCCCAGTGGAACGGAACTGTGCGGCATGTTGGGCACGGTCAGCATCCAGGCGGTTTGCGCCGCTTTGACTTCTTCTGTTTCCGTGTCCAGAGCCTTGATCCGGTCGGACAACAGGCCGAGTTCGGCGATCAGGGCATCGGCGTTTTCACCCTGGCGCTTTAAGCGGGCCACTTCATTTGAGGCGCGATTGCGCTCGCTTTTCAAGCCTTCCACCTCGGTGAGCATGGTCCGGCGGCGGCTGTCGAGTTCTTCGAAAGCATCCACGTTGATGTCGGAGCGGCGCGCCGACAGGGCGTTCCGGACGATTTCGGGATGACGCTGGAGCAGTTTGAGATCGAGCATGGCGCACTCCTGTATGCGGAAGCATGCTTTGTGTGTAGCTGTCCTGGCAGGGGCGCGTCAAGCCGGCATTGCGCACACTGCGGCGCGGCCTTCGATTTGCCTTTTTTTCGCATCAAGGCTATACGGGGTTTCAAAAATGTCGCGTTTTTCCGGAGGTTCCATGCATCGTCTGTTCCGCCTGCTGTGTCTTGCGACGCTGGCCGGTCTGCTTCTGGCAGGCTGCGCCAGCAATACCGTGCGCCTGCTGTACAGTCCCAGCGAACCCGGCGCGTTGCCCGCATCCTCGGCCAAGCGTCTGACCGTGGTCATGTTTGAAGACAAGCGCCAAAGCCAAACGCTCGGCGTGCGCAGCAACGGTACAGCCTTTGTCGCCGGTTCGCCTGTGACGGACTGGGTCAGCCGCTCGCTCGGGGATTCCGTGCTCAAGCACGGGGCGCAAGTGTCCTATGCCATGACTTTGGCTGAAGCCAAGCGGGCCAAGCCCGATTACATCGTGACCGGCGTCATCCACGAAGTCTGGATGCAGGAGCCGGGCAAGGCCAGCCTCAACGCCAGCGTGCGCCTGACCGTCACCATGATCGGCGGAAAGGGCGCGATTTTCTCCGAAACCCAGACCTCCACTCAGGAGCGCAAGGGTGTGCTGACCTCGGGTGATGCGGAAAATCTGCTGGTGGATACGTTGCGCGGCATCACCGGTCCTATTGCGCGCAAAATCCATGACGCCATGCACTGATGCCGGCCGGAGCCTGCGCGCGGCGGCCTGCGGCTGTCTGGCGATCGTGATCTGTTGCCTGGCCGCGCCTGGAGCCGCCGCGACCCATGAGGCCGCGGACCCGGATCATGTATCGGCCAGCGAGCGGATCAGTCTGCCGTACGGCGGCCAGGTACGGCGCGAAACCGCCGAACTGACAGCCAGGATGCTGGCCCGCCTGGCGGTGTTGCACCAGGTGGAGACTGTCGTGGCCGAACTCACCGCCGTGCGTTTCGGCCTGGATGACGCGCGCCGGCTGACGGCCCTGGCCGACATGGCGCTGCCCCCTGTGGTTTCCACGCTCCCTCTCCCGGCCGAGCACGCGGCATCGGAACAAGACGAAAGCGGCACGAGCCTGGTTACGGCGCAGGCAGAAGTGTCCGCGCCTTTGTCTTCATTGCCCGGCGTGGTTCAGGCGGTGCTCGCCCGGCCCGATGAACTGGAGTTGCAGGCCGAGGCCTTGAGCCGGGCCGCGCAACTGGCCGCAGAGGCCAGAGAATTGATCCGCCGGGCCGCTATCCGGCAGCGGCAGGGTCCAACATATGATTCCTTTGTCAGCCGCCTGACGCATCTTGACCCGCAACTGCGGGCCATGGAACGGTATATGCTGTTGCTGGATCGTTTTGGCGCCGGTTGGACGCCGCCAACAGAAGCCGAATCCGATCTGCGCGATCTGCAGCGCTTGTACCCGGACAACGCGCTGATCAACCTGGGTCTGGCCGAGGCGCTCTTGCGGCTGGATCGGCCGCATGAAGCGGTTCGCTTTGCCGGCGAAGCCCTGCGCCTGGAACCCGGCCTGGCCAGGGCGTTGTATGTGCGGGGGATGGCGCAACTGCAACTGCGGCTCAGCGCGCTGGCTACGGCCGATTTCAGCCAGGCGCTGGTTCTGCGCCCGGACAAGGCCGCCTGGTGGCGGGCGCGGGGCGCGGCCCATATGATCCGGCGCGACTACGAATCCATGTGCGCGGATCTGCACCAGGCCTGCATGCTCGGTGATTGTGCGGGTCTGGCTGAAGTGCGCGGACAGGATCTGTGCATCGGCCGGCCCTGATCCGCAAGGCTCGGAGTTTTACAGTTCGGCCATCAGTTCGTCGGGCAGATCGGCGTTGGAATACACGTTCTGCACATCGTCGTTGTCATCCAGGGCTTCAAGCAGGCGCGCGATCTTGCGGCCGGTTTCCACATCCACCGGCATCAAGGTTTGCGGCACCATGGCCAGTTCCGCCGCCTCTATCTCAAAACCGGCGACCTCCAGGTGTTCGCGCACGGCGTTGAAGCTCGTCATGGCGGTTTTGAGTTCCCAGGTTTCGCCCGCGTCGCTCAGATCGTCGGCGCCCGCTTCCAGGGCGGCCTCCATCAGCGTGTCTTCGGCGTATTTCTCCTTGGTGAAGGAAATGATGCCCTTGCGATCGAACATCCAGCTCACATTGCCCGATTCGCCCATGCTGCCGCCGTGCTTGGTCAGGATATGCCGCACTTCGGCGACTGTGCGGTTGCGGTTGTCCGTGGCCACCTCAACGATGATGGCCACCCCGCCGGGACCGTAGCCTTCGTAGTTGATTTCCGCCAAATCGCCGCCCGCTTCCTGCCCTGTGCCCTTGCGGATGGCGGCTTCGATCTTGTCCTTGGGCAGGTTGATGGTTCTGGCCGCGGCAATGGCTGCGCGCAGGCGCGCATTGCCCGAGGGATCGCCTCCGGCTTTGGCCGCGATGATGATTTCTTTGGCAGCCTTGGTAAACAGCTTGCCCCGCTTGGCGTCCTGGCGGCCTTTGCGGTGCTGGATGTTGGCCCATTTGCTATGTCCCGCCATACAGGCTCCTTTATGCCCGGATACGTCATGCTCCGGGTAACAGTTCAAATAGAATTCAGGCCGGGGCGCCCCTGAAAGCGAGGCCCACGAAAAAAATTTCTTTGCTTTCAGGCCGCGAACTGCGCGGTTTGAACGATTTGACCGCGGCAAATCGTTCCCGCATGGGCCGCAGCAGATCCTGCATGTCCGGACCCATGAAAATTTTGACCGCGAATCCGCCGCCTTGCGCCAGGTAGCGTTCGGCCACGGCCAGGGCTTCCAGGCTGAGCGCCAGCGAACGGGACTGGTCCGCGAACTTGGCGCCCGTGGTGCGCGGCGCGAGATCGCTCAGCACCACGTCAAAGGGCGCGGTTTGGGTCAGCACGGCCTCAAACTCCGGCGAACGGGCGAACACGTCTTCCACGAAAAACCGTACCTGGGGTGGAAAGGCCGCGTCCGCAGGATCAAGATCGCAAGCCAGCACCAAGCCCCCGGCGCCCACTCTTTCCGCTGCGCCCAGCGACCACGACCCCGGCGCCGCGCCGAGATCCAGCACTTTCATGCCCGGGCGGAACAGGCGGAACTTGTTGTCCAGTTCCTTGAGCTTGTAGATGGAACGGGCCGGATAGTTTTCCCGCTTGGCCTTGAGAAAGAAATGGTCCCGGTACCGCTTCATAGGCGGACAGTATATGAAATCCGTTGTGAATGCGCAATGCGGGCCACTCCCGGCGTGATCCCCGGAGGCCCAAGATTGTTTCGCTGCACGTCTTTTGTTTTTTTTTATTGTGTGCTAGAGCCTTCTGGAGCGGCGATTTGCCTGCAACTCCTTGCCGCGTAATGCATTCCTCAAAAATGCAGAAACATCTCACAATGCGATTTTGTGCTGTTTCTGTTGCCGTTCTGCCGGGCGGCGCGGCGGCGTGGAGGCAGCCGCCGGGCAAGCCGGGATCACGGTTTCCGGCGAAGCGGTTTTGAGATGAGGTCCAGTTACCCGACAGTGTCGAAGGAGAAATCATGTTACGCAAATTTTCCATAGGCAAACGGATTGTTGCGATAATCGCCTTCATGCTGGTCACCATTCTCGGACTCGTGGGCATTATTGTGTTGAGCGCAAAGGATATTACCCAAAATGGGGTTCATGACGCCGAGGAAGTCATGATGCGGGGCGAGCGGGAAAAAATCAAACTGGGTACGCGGACCATGGCGCACGCCTTGAGCAAGGCGCTTGCAGGCGTGAGCGATCCCGTCCGGCAGGCGGAGATAATCGGCACACATATCAATGAAATCCGTTTTGAAGAAGACAAATCGGGTTATTACTTCGTATACAGAAAGACCGTGGTTTTCGTGCATCCTGTTCAACCCAAGCTGGTGGGCACGGATCTGGGTCAGACCAAGGATGCCAACGGCGTGTATTATGTCAGCGATTTGTATAAGGAAGCCCAGCGCGGCGGCGGCTTTGTGTCCTTTATTTTCGGCAAGCCCCAGCCGGGCGGAACCGTGGCCAATGCGCCGAAGATTGCGTATGTGGAAATGATACCGGGTACAGATTTGTGGATATCCACGGGCATTTATATTGACAATGTCGATGTGGAAAAAGCCGCCATAGAAAAACGCATGGCGGACATTCTGAACAATCATCTCGTGATCGCCCTGGGGTGCGTGGCGCTCACGCTGCTGCTTTTGTTGCCGTTTTGCGTGTTTACGGTGAAGTCCATATCAGGCCCCTTGCGGGAAACCATACATGCCGCGGAACAGATTGCCTCGGGCGATCTGGAGGTGAGGCTGACGGCCTCAGGCAACGACGAAATCACCATGCTGCAGACTTCGTTGTCGCATATGGCGCAAAATTTGCGGAACAGCTTTACCGAAGTACAGATAAAGGAAACCGAGGCGCATGCCCGGGCGGAAGAAGCCCGCAAGTCCGCTGAAAAAATGCAGCAAGCCATGGCCAAGGCGGATGAGGCGAACGCGGACATGCTGAACGCCGCATCGCGTCTTGAAGACGCTATCCACGGCATGGAGTCCGTGGTCATGAGCATCTCAAACAGCACGTCCGGCGTGAAGTCCGGAGTGTCTGACCAGACAAACCGGATCGCCGAAATTCTGACCGCCATGGAGCGTCTTAATGACAGCGTTTCTGAAGTTGCGCGCAGCGCGGTCACGGCGGCGGATAAATCCAAAGAATCACGGGAAAGGGTCGGGGATGGAGCGCGTCTTGCCGGTGAGTCCGGCAAGGCGATGAGCGCGTTGCATACTTTGGCCGAAACGCTCAAAGGCAATATTCATAAATTGGGCATGCAATCCGAGAATATTGGAAAAATTATCAATGTTATTAATGAAATAGCAGATCAAACCAATCTTCTCGCCTTAAATGCCGCCATCGAAGCGGCCCGGGCCGGTGAAGCCGGGCGCGGCTTTGCCGTTGTGGCTGACGAGGT